>OMKS01004655.1_pt1 | contig 10238 bp, 10 predicted proteins | sample 1674721 | NCBI WGS metagenome assembly OMKS01 (sample SAMN06264996, study PRJEB25208) | sediment metagenome | isolation source: hot spring sediment | place: USA: California | collected 2014-09-02 | reverse complement strand
GATCAAGGGGAAACGAACCGTGTTCGACGAAGAGGAGCGAAAGCTCATCGTCGGCAGTCTGCGGATGGTCGAGAAGGCGGTGCTGGGCGATACCGAGGACATGTTCAAGTCGGTAGAGGATATCAAGCCCGACATCATATTCCTTGGACCAGACCAGGACGATGCATGGCTAAGAGAACGTATAGCCACCTCGGGGATGGATATTGCCATCAAACGGCTCGAACGACGGCTCAACTATGCATCATCGTGGACAAAGGACGTGCTGCAGCGCCTGCACAGGATAGAGGAGGTATGATGATGCATCCCTCGATACGTTCAGACACGGTAGAATATGCCATACGCGATGTCGTCGTGCCGGCAACGAAACTAGTTGCATCGGGCGCAGACATCACCAACTTCAACATTGGCGACCCCAACAAATACGATTTTTCCACCCCACAACACATGCTCGATGCACTGTGCGGGGCAAACGAGGTCACCGACATGGGCTACACACCCTCGGAAGGGAACGTTGAGCTTCGAAAGGAGATACTATCGTATGAGTCGACCAAGGGGCTTGAGGCCACCATCGATGACATACTCGTTACAAACGGGGTCTCAGAAGCCATTCACATGCTCATCGGCGCGTCGCTCGATCCCGGCGACGACCTTCTCGTGCCAGGCCCGGCCTATCCGCCCTACACGGCGCTTACACGCTATTTTGACGCCACGCCCATTACATACGATACGGTCGAAGACGAGGAATGGGCCTTTGACATCGATGACATGCGCTCAAAGATCACCGATCGTACGAAGGCGATCACCATCATCAATCCCAACAACCCCACCGGCGCCTTGCTGCCCAAGAAACGGGTCAAAGAGGTCGTCGACCTTTGCGGCGAGCATGACATCTTCCTCATATCTGATGAGATATACGACAGGATCATCTACGAGGGTGAGCACGTCTCACCAATGCACTACAACAGCGATGTCCCCGTGGTGCTTCTCAATGGATTCTCCAAGGTCTATCTCGTTCCTGGATGGAGGGTGGGCTACATGGCCTTCCACGATCCAGAAGGAACGATGCCAGAGATCGAGGAAGCTGTAAAGAAATATGCCCGGCTGAGATTGTGCCCCAACGCGCCCTGCCAACAAGCATGCATCGCAGCGTTGCAAGGTCCCCAAGACCACATTAGTGATATGGTAGCAACGCTTCGAAAGCGACGGGACTTCATGCACAAACGGTTGAACGAGATCGAGGGCATCGAATGCCAGAGACCCTCGGGAGCTTTTTATATATTCCCCAAGATCACGCATCCCGCATGGAACGACGACAAACAGTTCGTGCTTGACGTGCTCCACGACTGCCATGTGCTCTTTGTCCATGGTTCGGGATTCTCGCCCGTACAGGGCAAGATGCACTTCAGGGGCGTCTTCCTTCCGCCAGTCGAGATCATCGATAAGGCACTCTCAAAGGTCGAGCGATATATGGATTCGAAAAGGTAGCCGCGGTGCCAGAAATGGACAGCTCATATCTCGATTTTGTGGATGAATATGCCTGAACAGACGACGATCAGGCCTCCGATGGCCTGCACCGTGTGCAGTTGCTCGCCAAGGACGATGAGACCAAGGGCCATCACGAGAAGTGGCGTGAGCATCGACATCATGCTGAGATAGCATGCCGTCGTGTTCTGGAGCGTCTTGTAGAGCAAGAGCTGCATCAATGCCAGCAACAATCCCGTGATGATAACGAGAGGTACGTGCTCTGGAATGTAAAAGGACGGCTCGAGGAAAGGGAATATGGCTGCCAGGAAGACCGAGCCCATGCCAAGCCTGAACAATGCGACAACCTCGGAGTGTACCTTCCTGAGCACGGGCTTTGCTATCGCATTGGCAAGTGCATAGAGTGAAGCGCTCAGTATGATGAACGCGTCGTACGGTGTGGGCACGAGCGTCCTGCCATTGGTCGTGACGAGATAGACGCCAAAGAGCAGGCTGGACATGAGCATGAGCTTTCTAACATGTATCGGCTCATCAAGCATGAAATGCGCAAACACGAGCGTGAAGACGACCGCGGTCTTCACCAAGAAGCCAAAATTGATAGAGGTAGAGTTCTCAAGGCCGTAATATCCAAAGCTGTTTGCCAGTGCGGTCCCCACGCCGGCGACGAGCACAAGGCGGAGGAGGTCGTTGCGTTCGATGCCACTAAGTGCGCTGCGTTTGAACAAAAGAATGTAACCCGAGACGCAAATCGATGAAACCACCATGACCTGAAAGAGGAGCGAAAAGGCAGACATGCCCGCGTTGAGCACGACCTTTGACATCGTGATCTGGAGCGACCATGAAAACGAGAACAAAGTGACGAGCACTAGCCCCTTCCTTCGATGTTCCATGAGCGTATGCACTCGGCATCCTATAAAAATAGTAGGGTAAGGAAAGAAAAAGGATTACGCCTTCGAATGTACCAGGCCGCAACCCGAGTCAAGGTCGTAGGTAGACACCAAGAGCTCGTAGAGACCGACTTCTGCTTCCATGACCTCTGTCGCATCGCCTCTAATGTGGACATAGATGCCATGCGGCGTATGGGTGGTCTTCACCGACACGTTTGCAGGTGAGAACACATCGAGCACATCCTTTTCTGCATTGTCGATGACCACTGAGACCTCATACGTTGCATCGGCACGGTCTAAGCCTTTCTTGATAATGTTGTTCATCAATATCACTCCACTTGATATATACTATTATTATAATAATAAAAAGGTTTCGCTTAGCACAGCTTTTACGAATCACTACTATGAATCTGACAAAGACGGGTCACGCCATCGATGCGCTTGATGACCTCTGCCACGGCGCTTGGGACAAGCGAAGACCACTCCTGTGACGTGATGCACTCCTCTCGAACGCGTGTTGAAGAGTACATTGCCCGTGAGAAGAGTGGCACTCCCTCTACCTTGCAGCCGGCCTCTTCGAAGAGGCGAGCGTTAAGAGGCTCGTTGGTGAAGACGATATCAAATGTCGGCACCATGCTTCTGACATGCGCCACCCACAGGGGGTGTTTATTGATGTCCTCCACTGTCACGATCATGAACCGTGAGCAGGATATGCCCTCTTCGATGAGTGTGGAGCGTATCATCTCGTATCGTTCCCCTGCAGTGAATGGATTGCGGTGAGTATGCGAGTATTGGGCACTGCCAATGACGATGATGAGCTCATCGACCTTTTCCATGATCGTTCTGACCACTTCAAGGTGTCCCAGATGAAATGGCTGGAATCTTCCGATATAGAGTCCACGCATGTACATATTTAATTCTGGTTTCTTTTATAAACGTTGTTCGAGGCTGCATGGCAAAGCAAAAAAATAATAACATCTAAGAAAAAGTTTGTATCATGATAACGATCGTCATCAAGGGAAACAAAGCGCATTCGAGTCCCGAATTCCTACTCAAAGACCTGCCGGGCTCTGGTGGAAGGATGGACGTGATGTGCCGATGTCTTACCTCTTCGCTCTTGCTCTCTCATGACATACGTACTGATGTAGAAGTCATTTTGTGCCTCGAAGGCCCCCCTACGCCGCCCCGTACCATCCGCGTAAGAGGTGATAAGGTACGGTACCTCTCGCCTGACGAGCGAAGCACCGCCATATTGCTGCAAAAGGCACTGCGTGCATACGAACCTGGAGAGGAGGTCGAATCAACTCCTGGCATCTATGTCTCCGATGCGTCGTTCAAGGACATCGTGGAAGAGAACATGGAACGGCTCGTGGTCCTTGACGAAAAAGGAGATGATATGGCCAGCTGCACTCTTCCTTCAGACCCCTGCTTCGTGCTCGGCGACCATATAGGATTCGAACCGGAAGAAGATAAGTTGCTGCACGATGCACCGCTACGCGTCTCCGTCTCGCCACGAGTGCTCCATGCTTCACACTGTATCGTGCTCTTGCTTAATCGCATCGACAGGGATGTCAATGGTCAAAGCTTCTTGTAGGTGCCGTCGACCTCGAAGATGTCGCCGGATTCCATCAGTTCCCGTAGCGCGAGCATGACGTCGATGTCATCCAAATCGGTCTTCTCGACGATCTCATCCTTGGTGCTGCCCTCCTCGCCCAGGGATTCGAGGACGGTGCGCGTGATCTCGTCGTCGTCAAAGATGATGGTATCTTCCTCAAACGAGTCAACCTCTTCACCGGTCGCCGATGCACTAGATGTCTCGTTTGACCACTGTCGCTGGTCTTGTGCGTCCTGATACTGTTCAAACGATGACGCGGCCTCATCCGATGAACGCTCCTCGACGCGCTTCCAATTCCCTTGCTCGTCGAGACGCCGTATCTCGGATGCGACGCTGAGCTGAAAATAGATCCATGCATGAAGATCTGTAGTGAAAATAGATGATGGTTGTACATAGATCTCGTTGTTGTACTCGCCGACGGTGGCGACGACATCGAGGATGTCCCCGAGAGCCGTTTCCTTAACACGATTAACATCACCGCGCCAGAACTTCGCCACGATGCTAGCGGACCCGTCGTCGATCACGAGGTTCCCATATGTGCCTTCGTCATTGATGAACGTATTGAGCACGGTGCCGCAGAGACGCACCTCCTCATGTTCACCGAAATTGGTGCGAAGCCTGGGCGTGCCACGCTCCCGGGGGAGAATGGAACCATACACCACGTCCTTGACCCTCAATTTTCGCGCTGCCACACTATCACACCCATAATCTCATCGTTGATTACTTAACATTTTCGTAGACAGGTTTGACGTCCATATCGACACCATATATTTTTGTGACGAGATCCTCGTGTATGTGATGCACGTCCTCTTCCGACATCGCCTGTTGCTCAAGAAGATGGTGGGTCCTTCGCGGCACCATCTTGGGGCCAAGCACCGCACCGGGACGCGACGCATCATCGATGTAGTCCGTCTCCATGAAAAACGTCTTCGAGCGGACAAGCGCATCCCTGATGGCATCCTTTGAAGCAACGATGGATGCCGTCACACCGTTGTCCAGCGCGATATCAGGCAAAGAGGGACTGAAATGTTTGACCACCTTGCGGGGAGAACCTGCTTTTTTCACTAGCACCCCCAGCTCCTCGAACGACGCTGTGGTGAAGTGCTCGGTATGCAGCTGAAGGGGACACTGCATGCGTGATGCAGCCTTCAAGTATTCAAATAACAATTCGTTGGCAGCGTCGAGCACATCGCATGGCACCTCGAAATGCGGGCGGCCAACTTCGCCGATGCCAACGATGAGGCCATCTTTATAGAGCGATTCCCAGATATCGATGAGTTCGATGCCCACCTCGTATGCATACGCTATCCCGTGAGCGTCAGCCAACCGCACGAACTCGGAAGGGTGGTATCCCACCAAGGGATATGCCGTCGCCTCGGTCGATTCGTTTATTCGCCCGGCAAGCTCGATGGTACGAAGATAAGCATTCCTGAAGTCATCGACAGTGGTGGCATCGATATCCCAATCCCATGCGGTCTTGCCGACGAGTATGAGATGCGTGCCGCCTGCGCGCACGAACTGTCTCACTGCATCGATGCCGATTCCGTGGAGCGGGTCGATGTGCATATGATTGTCGGTGATGTAGCCATCATACATTTACGACTCGCCCACGCCGATCTCTTTCCTGTTGCCCACATATGGGCGCAATGCCTGCGGTATGGTGATAGAACCATCCTCGTTCTGGTAGTTCTCAACGAGAGCAACGAGGGTACGCGTCGTGGCAATCGCGGTGGAGTTGAGCGTATGGCACATCACGTTTCCGTCCTTCGTGCGATAGCGTACGTTGAGCCTTCGCGCCTGGTAGTCTGTACAGTTGGAGCATGAAACGAGCTCGCGGTATGTGCATTGGGCTGGCATCCATGCCTCGAGGTCGTACTTCTTCGCTGCCACCGTACCAATGTCGCCCGTGCATATGTTCACGATACGATAAGGTATCTCCAGGCGTCGGTAGAGGTCCTCCGCGTTGCCGATGAGCTCTTCGAGGTAGTTCCACGATTCCTCGGGTCTGCAGAAGATGAACTGTTCGACCTTGTTGAATTGATGAACGCGAAAGATGCCCTTTGTGTCCTTTCCATGGCTGCCGGCCTCCTTCCTGAAACAGGGACTGATACCTGCCATCTTAAGCGGCAGGCCGTCACTTTCGAATATCTCATCCATGTACATGGCGGCCATGGGATGTTCGGAAGTTGCAATAAGATAGAGGTCCTCATCCTCCACCTTGTACATGACGTCGCCAAAGTCGCCAAGGTCCGTCACGCCCTCGTAAGGACGGCGCTTCATCATATACGGGGGCTCGATCAGCGTATATCCCTGCTCAGCCATGTAGTCGAGCGAGAAGCGCATCAGCGCATAGTCGAGCATGACGAGTTCATCCTTTAGAAAGTAAAATCGCGACCCCGCGATCTTCGCTGCACGTTCGATGTCGACCTTCCCCAGTGCCTGGAGCACCTCGGTATGTCCCTTGGCGGGGAATCCCAGATGATCGCGCTCTCCCCATTCACGTATCGTCACGTTCTCCTCACCCACGGGCACGGACTCGTGAAGAATATTAGGCATGCGCAGCAGCAACGTGTCAAGCGATGACTCAACATGTTGTATCTCCTGGTCGAGCCGGTCGATATCGTCGTTTATCGTACGCATCCTGTCGATCTCGTCCTGTATCTCCTTGCCTTCGGATTTGAGATCCCTGATGCGCATTGCAACATCGTTACGCTCCTTTTTGAGCGTGTTCACGGAAGTGATCTTCTCGCGGCGCAGCTTGTCGAGGTCGATTATCTCCTGGACCTTTGACGTGTCCATGCCGCGCTTCGTGAGATTGTGTATGACAATTTCAGGTGATTCTCTAAAAAGGCGGATATCAAGCATGAAAACACCTATCTTGTGCATCTATTCATAGATTATAAGCTTTTTGGTTTTGCCGACCCAGTATGATGAGTGGTGCATTCATTCGAGCAATGTCCTGAGACGTTCGATCATCAACGAGTCCGTAAGGTCGAGCTTCAGGGGCGTCACCGATATGAAGCCGTGATTGGTAGCGTGGATGTCGGTGCCCTCGTCATAGGTCTCCTTTGGCTCGCCCGATATCCAATAATACGGTTTGTTGCGTGGGTCGATGCGCTCTTGAACATTGTTTGACCATAACCGCCGTCCAAGCGTGGTGATACGGCGTTTTCCGTTGTGATGTGGCGGTATGTTCACGTTGAGAAGGAACGGGTTGGGAAGCTGTTCGCTCATGCGTACGACATCGGCGGTCTGACGTGCAGCCTCTGCATAGTCCGGTTCCTCGACATCGATGACCGAGACTGCAATGGCGTTGATATCATAGAGAGCTGCCTCGAATGCGGCGCCCACCGTCCCAGAGTACGTTACGTCATCGCCGAGGTTTGCGCCGGGATTGATGCCTGATATGATGAGGTCGGGTGTTCCAAACTTCAAGATGCCAAGCACGACGCTGTCGGCGGGTGTCCCCGATACAGCCCACCCACGCGACCCATCAAAGAGCGTACACTCGTAGAGGCGCAGAGGATGATGCACTGTGATGGCATGTGACGAGGCTGACGCCTCGCGCTCCGGGGCGACGATGGTGACGTCGCCGAACTGTTCAAGTTCGTCTCGGAGATAGACAAGAGCAGGGCTATGGACCCCGTCGTCGTTTGTCACGAGGATCTTCATCCTATCAGCTCCACGAGTGCGTTGGCATGTTCACTTGCCTTCTCGGTTATCGACTTCTCGTCGACCATGGTAAGTTCCCGATCCCTGAGCACGAACGTTCCATCCACCATGACATGACGAATTGCCTCTTCCTGCAGGGAGTAGACGAGATTGGAAATCAAGGAATGGGATGGTCGCATGGAAAAATGTGATGCATCAATAAACGCCATATCGGCATTATAACCGGGTGCGAGCTCGCCCACTGGCAGTCCGAGCGCCTTGCCACCGCCCCGTGTCGCGATGGAAAATGCTGTCGATGCGGGTACCTCCGTTGCGCCCTGCAACTTGTGTATGAGCGCCATGCACTTCGTTTCCTGGATCATGCTGAGGCTGTTGTTCGAAGCGGCACCATCGGTACCGAGTGCTATGTTGATCGAGGCGTCACGCATCTGTGGCAGCGGTGCGATGCCGGAAGAGAGCTTGAGATTCGACTGGGGGCAATGCACGATGCTGCATCCACGCGAAGAGAGAAGCTTGATGTCTTCGGGCGTTAAATGGACGCCATGTGCACAGATAGTTTCCTCATCAAGGAACGAAAGGGAATCGAGATACCCTGCAGGCGTCATGCTGTGCTCCTGCTCCATGTCCTCGACCTCTTTTCTTGTCTCCGATAGGTGTATATGGGTCTTGATGCCATGGGCGCGCGCATATTCCTTGATCTGTAAAAGGAACGCCTCAGAACATGTGTACGGCGCATGAGGGCCCATCATGTATGAGATACGTTTTTCGTTCCTGCACATGCGGTGTATCCTGGACGACTCCTGAAGTTCGGTTTGCGCCTTCTTCTCGTCACCGAGGTCTATCACCGCATGCGTAATCGCAGCACGTATACCCGCTTCCTTTACCGCACGGATTGTGGCATCCATGTGGAAGTACATGTCGTTGAAGCACGTCGTGCCTGTCTTGAGCATCTCCACTATACCGAAAAGCGACCCCCAGTAACAGTCTTCGTAGGAAAGTGATGCCTCGAGAGGCCAGATGCGGTCATTGAGCCATGAATGCAGCGGCATGTCGTCGCCTGCTCCCCGAAGAAGCGACATTGAAAGGTGTGTGTGAGCATTGACGAATCCGGGCACGACCACAAATCCTCGGGCGTCAAAGACATCATCTCCCTCAAGGCCTGTGCCCAAAGAACGTATAACGCCCCCCTCGGTCTCTATGTCGCGTTCGACGAACGCACCGTTTGTATAGACGAGTCCACCTTGTATCAGCATGCCATCACTAACCCCCTACTAAAACCGAAACTATTTAAATATAACTTCGTATGTGGGTGATATCGTTTCTACGTGGTAGAGGTGTGACAATGACCAAGAAAAAGATCCTAATCACGTGTGCATTGCCGTACGTTAACAACATACCCCATCTGGGTAACATCATACAAGTGCTCTCGGCCGATGTCTTCGCTCGCTATCAGCGACACACTCCAAACGAGGTGCTCTACGTATGTGGAACAGACGAGCACGGGACGACGACGGAGTCCATCGCCCTCAAGGAAGGACTGAGCCCGCAAGAGATATGCGACAAGTACTACAAGAAGCACAAGGAGATATATGAATGGTTCAATATCTCGTTTGACTACTTTGGACGGACGTCAACACACTACCACCACGAAATAACGCAAGACCTGTTTCTCAAGGCGTATAACAACGGATACATCTTTGAAAAGGACCTTGAACAGACATACTGTCCAAAATGTGAGAAGTTCCTTGCCGATCGCTTCGTCGAGGGAACGTGTCCACATTGCGGGTCTGCCAACGCGCGAGGCGACCAGTGCGAGGACTGCAGCAAGGTTCTTGATGCAAAGGAGCTCATAGATCCTTGCTGTACTATATGCGGGTCTGCTGCAACGATCCGTACCTCCCGGCACCTTTTCCTCGACCTCCCCAAGCTCTCCGACAAGCTCGAGTCATGGATCGAGGGCAAGAGGAACTGGTCTGCAAATGCGCGCAACTTCTCACTTGGATGGATCCATGAAGGGCTTGAACCGCGATGCATCACCAGAGACCTACAATGGGGCGTGAAGGTACCGCTCGAAGGATGGGACAACAAGGTCTTTTATGTATGGTTTGATGCATGTATCGGATATATCTCCATCACGGCGGATTATGCGGCCCACACCAATGACGACTGGAAACGATGGTGGAAAGACCCAGACGTTGACCTCTACCAGTTCATGGGAAAGGACAACGTACCGTTCCATACCATTATGTTCCCTGCAACGCTCATGGCGGCCGATGATGGCTACATACTTGTCCATCAGCTATCAAGCACTGAATACCTCAACTACGAAGGTGGTGCGTTCTCCAAGTCTCGCGGCAGGGGCATCTTTGGAAACGACGTCATAGACACGTCAATACCGGTGGACGTGTGGAGATACTATATCTACATCAATCGCCCCGAGAAGTCAGATGTCGATTTCACCTGGGAGGACTTCCAGAAACGCAACAACGAGGAACTCGTCGGCAATCTTGGCAACTTCATCTACCGCGCGCTGACGTTTGTCAACAAATACTACGATGGCGTCGTTCCGGACGTGGATGATG
>OMKS01004654.1_pt1 | contig 10239 bp, 10 predicted proteins | sample 1674721 | NCBI WGS metagenome assembly OMKS01 (sample SAMN06264996, study PRJEB25208) | sediment metagenome | isolation source: hot spring sediment | place: USA: California | collected 2014-09-02 | reverse complement strand
TTTTCAAGCAGAAGACGGCATACGAGATCTAGTACGGTCTCGTGGGCTCGGAGATGTGTATAAGAGACAGATGCAATATTATTTATGACCGGAGTTGAAAAGAGGGGAGAAACCCTTCTACTTGAAAATAATAATGCGTTTTTAAAATCAGACGTTATTCAGATTGCAAACTACGGCAGTAATGTCAGCACATCACCTGAATTGCTTCATGAAGTAAATCCTTTGTACTCAATTATTAATGTTGGTCTTGGTAATTTTATGGAGTATCCGTCTGAAGAAGTTTTGGAATTAATCTCGCAGAATAATATCAAATTATTTCGTACTGATAATGACGGTGCAATTTTATTTATTAGTGATGGCGATAAAATTGAATTTGTTGATTGGAGAATGATGTGATAAAAAAATATGAGCAATTCTCATTAAAGAATTATAATTCGTTTGGTATTGATGTAAATGCTCGCCAGTTTGTTACATTTTCCTCGGAAGAAGATATTCCACATTTGATAAATAGATTCTCAGAAAAGAAAAACATATTAGTATTGGGTGGCGGAAGTAATATTCTTTTTACATCGGATTATGATGGGACTGTTATAAAAAATGAAATAAAAGGAATAAACGAAAGACAAATTAATGAAAATGATATTCTTCTAAGTATTGGTGCTGGGGAGAATTGGGATGAAGTTGTTGATTATGCTGTTAAGAAAAATTATTACGGAATAGAAAATTTATCATTAATTCCGGGTAATGTCGGTGCCGCTCCAATTCAAAACATAGGAGCATACGGAGTTGAATTGAAAGATGTTTTCCACTCGCTGGAATGTTTTGATATTAATGATGGAGAAAAAAGAATTTTTAATTTGGATGAATGCGAATTTGGTTATCGAGACAGCATCTTCAAAAACAAGTTGAAGAGAAAAATTATTATAACGAAAGTAAATCTACAGTTGACCACAAAAGGGAAATTGAACACGAACTACTTATCATTAAAAAATTATCTCATCGAAAATAAATTGACAACACCAACGCTATCTCAAATTAGAGAAGCGGTGATAAAAATTCGTAACAGTAAACTGCCGAATCCGAAAAAAATGGGTAACGCGGGAAGTTTCTTTAAAAATCCCATAGTAACAAAAAAAGAATATGATGAGTTAAATCAGAAATATCCTACTCTCTCTTATTTTATTTCCGAAGATGGGTTGTACAAAATATCCGCGGGATGGTTGATTGAAAAATGTGGTTTAAAAGGTATCCGCATAGGAAATGTTGGGACACATGTTAATCAAGCATTGGTGATTGTTAACTACGGCGATGCAACCGGTGAAGAAATTCTGAAATTTGTTGAAAATATACAGACAAAAGTGTTTAATGAATTTGGTATTTTACTTGAACCTGAAGTTAATATTATTAATAATAATCAACGGGAATAATTATGACGGAAAATTCCGGACAACAATCCAACGGGTTCTTTAAGAATATATTTAAAGAACTTACTCAACCATTTATTGACCTCGCACATACATCACGTGCACTCTTTGGTCTAAATTTATCTTACGTTATCGAAGGAATGACATACTTCGGCGTTGTGGGTTTACTTGCAATATTTTTCAATCAATATGTTGAACTTGATGACATCGATGCCGGAAGAATGGTAGGCGTTTTGACTGCCGGTATCACAATTGCAATGTTGTTTTTAGGTGCAACAGTTGACTGGATCGGTTTACGAAAATCTTTACTAATAGCACTTTCGTTGATGTTAGTCGGTAGAATTTTATTAACCATTTCTCCAGAAGTTGGTTTACCCGGTTTATGGAATTCATCGCACTCTATTGCGATGCTGGGTATTCTCGGTATCATTTTAGGATACGGAATTTACCAACCGGCTGCGTATGCGGGAGTTAAAAAGTTAACTACTCCCAAAACAGCCGCAATGGGTTATGCTATGCTTTATGCATTAATGAATCTTGGCGGATTTCTACCGGGTTTAATTTCACCGCCTATCAGAAAAGCTTTTGAAATTACAGGTGTTTTTTGGTTCATGACAATATTTACAGTCGTCGGTATAGCAATCGTTTATTTTGTAATTACTAAAAAAGCAATGAATGAAGCTGTTGCAAAAATAAAAGAAGAAGCAGGCGTTACCGCAGAAGAGGCTGAAGAAGAAGACGAACTATCTTCTATGACAACAAAAGAAAAGTTGTATTATTATTATAAAAATTTCCCTCTAAGAGATTTACGTTTTCTTTTCTTCATTTTTATATTAATTCCGGTTCAAACATTATTTGCGCATAACTGGTTAACGCTTCCTTTATATACAAGCCGCGCATTTGATGGATTTGTTCAGGATAATTTTGAGTTCTTTGTTAATCTGAATCCTATATTAATATTTATATTAACTCCGATGGTTACAGCCTTAACTTCAAAGAAGAATACTTATCATATGATGATCGTTGGTACGTTTGTAATGGCATTCCCAACTTTTATCCTTACTCTTGGACCAAGCATAGAAACATTAATGGCATATTTAATTATAATGACTCTCGGTGAAGCAATGTGGCAGCCGAGATTTTTACAGTGGGTTGCCGAAATAGCTCCTAAAAATATGACCGGTATTTATATGGGAATTGGGCAATTCCCTTGGTTTTTAACAAAGATTGTTACGAGTCTATATTCAGGATGGTTTTTAATGAAATATGTACCGGCAGACACACCACAAGCGATGATGAATTCCGAAATGATGTGGTTGATCTATGGTGGTATTGCGATAATTTCACCAGCGGCTTTGTGGCTTGCAAAAGGCTGGATGATGAAAGGCTTTAAATCGAAAAATGAAGCATAGCATTTTAGGGGCAAAGCTCGCTTTGCCCTTTTGTATTTATAATTTATAAGACAATAATTCTCCGATTAATAAAGTCGAGAATTTTGATTACATTTAAGTATTAAATAAAAACTTCTGTCAATTATTATCTTTATAAAAACAATCTCGGCTCGTTGAATTTTTGGTAATGAATCTTGTCAAACAATACATAATTCAAGCAATTGTAACCGCATCAAATAATCTTCGATTAAGTTCCGAAAAAATCGAAACGGTTGCTATTCTTAGAGAACATCTTTCAAAATGTTCAAATATTGACAACGAGATAACCGAAATGAAAAAAATCACTTCACTATCAAAACTTGCTATAAAATTGGATGAAGTTTATAGGTTTATTTCTGCTTCGAAAATTGACTTCCTTAAAATATCAGATAGATTCAAAGAACACAGTCACGGTTTAATTCGTGAGCTAAATAATGTTTTAGATATTGTAACTCCTCCAAACATGCGTAATATCTTATCCGAGATATCAAATAAAACAATCAACGTAAAGTTAGGCGAAAGGCAGAGCAAATCTCTTAATATTGATGAGATGAAAATCCCAAAAGAAGAAAATCAACCGGTTGAAAAAGAAGAGACAATAACAGAAAAGATAATAATGGATGATATAAAGGAAGAGGAAGATATTGATTTTGAGGATTTTGAAAAAACTATCATGAAACCGGTAAAAGAGCTGGATTTATTTTTCAAAAAGTTAGAAAGCCTATCATATACGGGTGAAGAGATAAATAAATATCATGAGTTAATGGAAGTCAATACAAAGTTATCTGAAAAAGTTGGCTTTGAAATTATAACTAATATGCACAGAATTATTTCCAATGCATTATCGCTAATTAAAGAAAATGAACTTACTCCGGTAAAGGAAACTATTGAAAGTATGCGTGCTTGCTTAATTGTCATTGTTGCGGTTGTTCGCCGCAAAGATGTTGATATTACTACTTACCTTAACAAAGCTGAAAAATTCGGGAAAAATATTTATGCCAGGAAAGGGAGATATTAAAATGGATTTATATGCTATTATAATGGCAGGTGGTGTTGGCAGCCGGTTTTGGCCGAGAAGTAAAAAGAGTAAACCAAAACAATTGATTAGAATTATTGGTGAAAATACTTTAATTCAAGATACTGTAAATCGTTTGGATGGAATTGTTCCGAAAGAAAATATCATTATTGTAACAAACAGATTACAAAAAAGCAGGGTAAGAGAGCAGTTATATAATATCCCCGAAGAGAATATACTCGATGAACCTTTCGGGAAAAACACTGCTCCTTGTATCGGATTAGCAACTGTTCAAATAAAAAAAAGGAATCCTAATGCAATTGCGATAGTTCTACCAGCCGATCATGTTATTCACAACGTTCCGAAGTTTCATGAAACTATTTTACGTGCAGCAAAATTTGCAGAAAGTTCAAATAAACTTGTAACAATAGGTATCACTCCTTCCTATCCCGAAACAGGGTATGGTTATATACAAGTTGATGATGTTGAAAAAGAAGAAGGCATATATAAGGTTCTTACATTTGCCGAGAAGCCGAATATTGCAACCGCCAGAAGATTTTTAGACGATGGCGGATTTCTATGGAATTCCGGTATATTTGTTTGGAAACTTGATGCTCTAATGAGTGAAATGTCTGAACATTTGCCTGATCATTACAGCGGATTACTTGAAATTGAACAATCACTTGGTTCTGAAAGTTATGAAAATACTGTTACCCAAGTTTACGGACAGATGAAGAGTATTTCTATTGATTATGGTATATTAGAACACTCAAAAAATGTGTTTGTTACAAAAGGTGAATTTGATTGGAGTGATCTCGGTTCGTGGGAAGCTGTTTATGAGATTATGCCTAAAGATGAAGATGGAAACGTTAAGATAGGTGAAGTATATACCGAAAATACATTCGGTTCTTATATTTTTTCGCCGCAAAAATTTACCGCAGTATTAGGTGTCGAGCATTTACTAGTTATAAATACTAAAGATGCATTATTGATTTGCCACAGAAATAATGCACAAGATGTAAAACATGTTGTTGATTATCTAAGAATGAATAAACGACCAGAATTAACCTAATATGAAAAAACTGATTACCGAAGACGAAATTATTCGATTGTCTAAGCAAGGAATTCAAGAAGTTTTGGTTGATTCAAACACTATTATTACTCCTTCGGCAATGGATCGAATTAGAAATTTAAAGATGACGATCCTTAAGAAGAACAGCACTTCAATTTCTGAAGAGAATATCTCAGTTACTAACCCGGTAAAAACTATTGCTATTGGTTCGGATCATACCGGGTATGAAATGAAACAGATATTAATTCCATATCTTAAAGAAAAGGGTTACCAGTTAATTGATGTCGGTACAAACAGCAAAGATTCATGTGATTACCCTGACTTCGCATTAGATATCGCTAAAAAAAGATTAAACGGTGAGTGCGAAAGAGGAATAATGCTCGATGCAACAGGTATTCCTTCTGCGATAGTAATTAATAAAATTCCGACAATACGGGCTGCAACATGTTACAATGAATTTTCAGCAAAATCTGCCCGTGAACATAATAATGCTTGCGTACTTTGTGTTGGTGCTAAGTCTTTAGGTGAAGAATCAATCAAATCAATTGTGAATGTTTTTCTGACCACGGAATTCGCCGGTGGAAGACATCAAAGAAGATTAGATAAAATAACTGCTATCGAACAAAATTTGTTTAATTCTAAAAATGGAAATAAATAAGTAAGTCACCTTACGCACAAACATTGAAGGTTGCTTGTTTTTAATCTTCAATGTTGCATTAATAGGCTAAAATTAAGTTACCTGAAAGGTCTGAAAACAGTAACCTTTAAGGTAATAACATCTTTGCGTAAGGTGAGTAAGTAAAGAAAATTCTTACTCCTCCCAAAGGTATATAAATTGATAAACGAAAAAATTATTGTTCAGTCTTTAGAAAAACTGCAGCCAAATATTTACTTGATGAAAGCAAAAGCGCCGGTTATTGCTTCACAGGTTAAGCCAAGCCAATTTTGTAATATTAAAGTAAGCGATAATGATTTCCCACTGTTACGGAGACCATTCAGTGTTTGTGATGTTGAACGCGATTCCATTTATTTTATGTTTGATGTTCATGGTGAAGGAACACGAATATTATCGGAAAAAATTATCGGCGATGAAATTGAAGTATTAGGACCACTCGGAAACGGTTTTAATTATAACAAAAAATTCAATAAAGCATTAATTATCGCCGGTGGATTAGGCGTTGCTCCTTTCCCGTTCCTTACAAAAGAACTTAACGATAAAGTAGAAATTGTGTCTTTAATAGGCGGAAGAAATCAGAACTATGTAGTTAAGTATGGATTAAAGAATGTATCGGTTGCAACGGACGATGGAAGCGAAGGATATAAAGGAACTGTTCTTGATTTACTTGAAGCTAATAAAGAATCGTTAATTGACGACGGTACTATTATTTTTTCATGCGGACCGACTCCGATGTTGAAAGCACTTCAAAAATTTGCTGAACAAAATAATGTCGAGTGTCAATTATCAACTGAATGTGCAATGGCTTGTGGATTCGGAATTTGCCAAGGTTGTCCCGTACATTCATCAACTGAAGATAAATATCTTTTGGTTTGTAAAGATGGACCTGTTTTCGATTCAAAGGAAATTATGCTATGAGTGAAATAGATTTACGAGTCAAGTTTGGAAATCTTACGTTAAAAAATCCTGTTCTGCTTGCATCGGGCACAGTCGGATATGGAAACGAAATTTCTCAATTCACTGATTTAAGTAAAATCGGTGCAATAATTACAAAGTCGGTTTCGCTTAAACCGCGAAAAGGAAATCCACCGCAGCGGATTGTCGAAACTGCCTCAGGAATGTTGAATGCAATCGGGTTAGCAAATGTTGGTTTGGAAGTATTTGTAAAAGAAAAAATACCGTTTTTAAAGGAGATTCAATCGACAATAATTTGTAACATTGCCGCAAGCTCAATAGAAGAATACGTTGAATGCACAAAAGTATTGGATAAGGAAGAAGAAATAAAAGGTTTTGAAATAAATGTTTCCTGTCCAAATGTAAAAGAGGGTGGACTTGAATTTGGTAATAATCTAACAGCGGTTGGAAAGATTACAGAGAAAGTTCGTGCTGTTACAGACAAACCTATTATAATAAAATTATCGCCCAATGTAGCTCGAATATCGGAGTTTGCTAAAGTTGCAAAAGATGAAGGCGCTGATGCTGTCTCTGCAATTAACACATTGGTTGGAACTGCATTTGATATATGGACGGGCAAACCTAAAATTTATAATGTCACCGGTGGCTTATCAGGACCTGCAATAAAACCGGTTGCTCTTGCAAAAGTTTTAGAGATAAGCAGAAATGTCGATATTCCAATTATTGGTGTCGGCGGTATAATGAACTGGAAAGATGCCGTTGAATTTATGATTGCCGGTGCAACCGCAATTCAAATAGGTACTGTTAATTTTATCAATCCCCAAGCCGGGATAGAAATTATTGAAGGCTTGAAAAATTATTGTAAACAAAAAGAAATTACATCACTCTCGGAAATTATTGCTTCATATAAGCTGCCGTCATGAATTTAGAAGAATCACTCAATAAATTATTTTCACTTCACCAATTTGGTATCAAGCTTGGTCTGGAAAAACCAAAGCAACTGTTTAATTATTTAGGAAATCCACAAAGCGAATTAAAGTGCTTTCATATAGCCGGTTCAAATGCTAAAGGGAGTGTTGCTTCTTTTATCAGCAGCATTCTTATAGAAGATGGTTATAAAGTCGGATTATATACTTCACCTCATTTTGTAAAATTCAATGAAAGAATCCGAATTAACGGTGTGATGATTGACGATGCTTATGTTATGAAATTTATGAATGAAGTGGATGAATACATAGATGTAAATGAACCGACATTTTTTGAACTTACAACTGCAATGGCTTTTAAGTATTTCAAAGAAAACAAGGTTGATTATGCAGTAATTGAAACCGGGCTTGGGGGAAGATTAGATGCTACTAACGTAATAAATCCGGTTGCTTCTATTATAACTACAATTAGTTTAGAGCATACAAATATATTAGGTAATTCTGTTGAAGAAATTGCATTTGAAAAAGGAGAGATAATAAAATCCCGAAGTAAAACTTTTATCGGTATTCTTCCTGAAAAAGCTAAAGAGGTTCTTAAGAAAAAATCTCTTTCAGTTGATGCGGAATATTTCAATTTGGAAGATAATTTAAGGATAGAAAATGATTACGTAATTTTACATACCGGTGAGATCGATTATCATCTATATGAAACTCCTCTATTCGGAAAGTACCAACTAAAAAATGCTGCATTAGCAATTCTGTCAATTTTGAATTCCATAAAACTTAACAATACACAAGCAATTTTTAATGGGATTCAGAATGTTGTTAAGAATAGCGGTATTCAAGGTCGGTATGAGATTTATAATGAATCGCCGAAAGTAATTTTGGATTCTTCACATAATGAAGAAGGAATTACAAATTTTTTGTGTGAGTTTAAGTTAGAAAAGGATAATTACAAATCGTGCAAAGTTATTTTTGGTGTAATGAAGGACAAGAATATTAAAGAAATGCTTAAACAATTCGATAATAATTTTGACAAAATATTTGTTACGAGTTTCAATTACGAAAGGGCGGCATCGGTCGAACAAATTAAAAACATAGCAAATGAGTTAAATATAAATATTGAGGTGATCAACTCTCCCGCTCAATACATACAAGAATTTATGCTTAATAAATCAGAAGAATGCTTAGTGGTTTTAGGTAGTATTTACCTTTTAGGAGAAATAAAAGCAAAATTAATGGAGAAAAGACTTGACATTTGTTAGGTATACCAGTAATTTTTCAGTGTTCCTCGAGTTTCTTCAACAAAAAGCAATAAACAATAAATCATTAATTAACCCCTTATCATATTGACCTGAAAGTCATCAATAAGAACGTTTTACAAACAATTCATGGAATCAAATCATGCCAATGGATATTTCTGAACTTCAATCAAAAAAAATTGTAGACTTGTATGAAATCGCAAAAGTGCTCGATCTTCAAGGCTACAGTGACCTCCGCAAGCAAGAATTAATCTTTAAAATTCTTGAAGCACAAACACAAAAAGATGGTCTGACCTTTTCAAAAGGCGTACTGGAAGTATTAGCCGATGGATACGGTTTTTTAAGGTCGGCTGATTATAATTATCTTCCTTCACCGGACGATATTTATGTTTCACCTTCTCAAATTAAAAGATTTAGTTTAAGAACTGGCGACGATGTCAGAGGTCAAGTTAGACCTCCGAAAGAAGGTGAACGCTTCTTTGCTCTCCTTAGGGTAGAAGCAGTGAACGACCAAAATCCCGAAGAAATTCGTGAAAGAACTCTTTTTGATAATCTTACTCCTCTATATCCAATAAAAAGATTAAAACTTGAGTCTGCACCCGGTGAGTATTCTATGCGAATTATGGATTTACTTGCACCGATAGGAAAGGGACAAAGAGGATTGATTGTTTCACCTCCTAAAAGCGGTAAAACGGTTCTTTTACAGAAAATTGCAAATTCGCTCACTCGTAACCATCCCGAAGTTAAATTAATAATGTTATTAATAGACGAACGCCCTGAAGAAGTAACCGATATGCAGCGTTCGGTTCAAGCTGAAGTTATAAGTTCTACTTTTGATGAACCGGCAGATCGCCACGTTCAAGTTGCCAACATGGTTATAGAAAAAGCTAAAAGATTGGTTGAGGCAAAAAATGATGTTGTCATTTTATTGGATAGTATAACAAGATTAGCTCGTGCACATAACACTGTTATCCCTCATAGCGGAAGAATATTATCCGGTGGTGTGGATTCTAATGCACTTCACAAACCAAAAAGATTTTTCGGTTCTGCCCGTAACATTGAAGAGGGTGGAAGTTTAACAATTATTGCAACAGCACTTATCGATACCGGAAGCCGAATGGACGAAGTAATATTTGAAGAATTTAAAGGCACGGGTAACATGGAATTGGTTCTTAGTCGTGATTTATCTGATAGAAGAATATTCCCGGCTATTGATGTTAATAAATCCGGTACAAGAAAAGAAGAACTTCTGCTTACAGATGAAGAATTAAACAAAGTATGGATTTTAAGAAAAATACTAAGTGACTTTGATTCAATAGAAGCAATGGAATTTTTAACAGATAAAATAAAAGGCACAAAAAATAATAAAGAATTCCTGCTTAGTATGAACAGCTAAGTTATTTTTATTTGCACTGGAATTTAAAGCTATATCTTATAGTTTTATTCTCGTTGATTTATAATAATGGTTAAAATGTGAAAAAATATATATATCCTCTTGTCCTACTATTATTCTTTAGTA
>OMKS01004652.1_pt1 | contig 10240 bp, 7 predicted proteins | sample 1674721 | NCBI WGS metagenome assembly OMKS01 (sample SAMN06264996, study PRJEB25208) | sediment metagenome | isolation source: hot spring sediment | place: USA: California | collected 2014-09-02 | reverse complement strand
GGAGGAAGTGATTGACGGTTCTGAATCACGGTAATATTTGTTTACTGTATTCCATATCCAATGGTAGAACAAACGTGCTCAAAGTCGAATACAGCGTATCAAGGCAGTGCGTGTTTTATTCAACTTTTACTATTTGTCACAATCGTATGAACTGATACAATATCATGTGAGCCTTGAACATGAAGAAAGCACGTATAATCTATCTCGACAACGCGGCGAGCTCCTGGCCCAAGCCGAATGAGATCTGGCAGGCCATGGAGCACTTCATGCGCTCCATCGGCGCCAATCCGGGACGCTCCGGGCACCGGCTCTCCATAGAGGCCGGCCGCATCATCATTGAGGCCCGCGAGGCCCTGGCCGAGCTCTTCAATATTGATGATCCGTTGCGTATTGTGTTTACACGCAATGCCACCGAGTCCCTGAATCTGGTTATTTACGGCATACTCAGACCCGGCGATCACTGCGTTACTACCAGCATGGAACACAACTCGGTGATGCGACCCTTGCGGGACTTGGAGCAAAGGGGCTTAGAGCTTACCGTCGTCCCCTGCTCCCCCCGAGGGGAACTCAATCCCCGGGATATTGAAAAGGCCATAAAGAAAAATACCAGGTTGATCGTTACCACCCACGCCTCCAACGTAGTGGGGATCCTGATGCCCGTTGCAGAGGTCGGCGAAATCGCCCGCGAGCATGGAATACCGTTCTGCATCGACGCCGCCCAGACAGCCGGGGCCTTGCCCATCGACGTTGAAGCGATGAAGATTGATCTCCTCGCCTTCACCGGCCACAAATCACTCTATGGCCCCCAAGGCACGGGCGGTCTGTACATCAGGGAGGGCCTGGAGGAAAAACTAGCCCCATTGATCAGGGGGGGGACCGGAAGCCGCTCCGAATCACAGGAACAACCAGACTTCATGCCCGATAAGTACGAGAGCGGCACGCCTAATACCGTGGGTATTGCCGGCTTAGGCCAAGGGGTCCGCTTCTGCCTCGCACAGGGCGTCGCCCACATCCGGGCAAAAGAAGAGGGATTGACGCGCATGCTCATCGAGGGGCTGGGGTCCATACCCGGCGTCTGCGTCTACGGATGCCGGAATGCAGAAAGGCAGGTCGCTATTTGTTCCTTCACCATCAAAAACCTCACCCCTTCAGAAATCACCATGGAGCTCGATGAGAAATTCAATATCATGAGCCGGCCGGGTCTCCACTGCGCACCAATTGCCCATCAGACCATTAACACTTCCCCTCAGGGGACCGTGCGTCTGAGCCCTGGATACTTCACCACCGAGGAGGATATCGCGCGTGCCCTGGAGGCGGTGGGGAAGATCGCCGCCCGATGCCGCAAACAAGGATAGCTCATTGCTTAAGGATTTAACATGTGCTTTACTATGTAATCAAAGGGAATCATGGCAAAAGATAAACAAGCGAACTCGTATGGCGTAGTGCTTTTTCACTCAATAAGCGGGGCGCTGATGGGGGAAAGGCTCCTCAAAAAAAAGGGGATAGCGTATAAAATCATCCCCGTACCCCGCCACCTCAGCTCGGACTGCGGCGTTTGCATCCGCTTTGCCAGTCATGATGAACCCCTGGTCAGAAAGACCCTCGCAGAAAAAGTCGAAGTTCAGTCTATTTATAACCTGTAGGTGGATTTGAATTCCGGAACAACGCAAAGCCGCTCGTCGCATTTTGCAAATGTTGCGGCGCCGGCGTCGCGCCCCTCTGAGGCACACTGTGGACATACCCCGGTTGAAATCCGCCCCCGTACCGATCCGGCGATTTTGTCAGTATTCCCGAATTTCCTTCCTGCTGTAACCGCAAATATTTTTTCACAGGTTTCTCCTGCACTATCGAATGTATGTAGAGGTGGGGTTTGAAATTGATACCTACTCAGTATCATCTCAGGGGCGAGATTGCAAACGACAATCCTCCCCCTCAGACGCTGTGGGGGTGTCTACTACGTGCGCTTCTTAGGTCTGAGATTCCTTTTCTAATGTCTGAATTAACTCGACGAATTCTCGTGCATTAGTATCTCTGTCTTGAATGTACTCCGGCAGTACCCACTCAAGATGCTGTAAGTTCTCTATTACGGGACCAAGGAGGTCAAAGGGGATAGATATCACAAACACGCCGTCGGGCAGCACGTGCCTTCCTCTCATGCCATGAACAAGATTGGTGACGTGGTAATTTAATTCTCCGCTTACATATGGATATATAAATACCCATGAACATCCCATCACATTCGTTAATTTGCTCTGCCACATTTTCCCAGTCTGATAGCTTGCTGCTCTCAGTATTACTTCTGCCTGGCTGGAATTAGCGCTGATAACCAATACATCGGGGTTAAAAGTTAATTCGTCTAATGAAGCAAAAGCGACACAGTTGACGGTATGTTTTTGCAGCATCGGGACGTACTGATACAGCCTTCTATTCGTACGTGCCTCCTCATAGACCCCCAACCTGGGTCCCACCTGCCCGCTCTCGAAAAGCTCATTAGGCTCCACCATGCCCAACAGGAGCGGACCGACGCATTCGAAATCTTCCTTTTCGGCATAAAAAGGGGGGCCTTCTTGAGCCTCCCTCAGCATCTCGCAAAACGCGATCGGCTTTTTTAACTTCGCGATGCCATCCGGTTTCTTGAGCATATACTTGACTGCTACAGGTTTCCTTTCAAAATCGAACTTGTTGAATATGGAAAGGTCTCTTTCGATCACTTTCATCTCAAGCATGGTCGCCTCCTGAGTTACAGGCTTGGTCCGACTTATTATATTCTAACAAAACACTGCGTTTCACCAACACAACTCACCATGAGTTGCTTCCGAGCGCCGGCAACGAGAGGTGCAGGGCTGTCTATGGGGCGCGCGATATACACCCTCCAGATGAAATAACCATTGAAATTGTTTTTTTGCACCCATCAGACAGCCCCGTGTTGCTTCCTAACGCAATTCGGTTCTACTTCTGCGGCCACGCCGGTTTGGGGAACAGAGGTTCTGCCGTAGCTTTGTCCTTAGGCAAAATGACCTCCCATTCACCGTTTATCCACTGTCCATACTCCCCGGGATGGCATTCCCGTGCCAAGCGTTGCTTTTCATCAAACCACGTTGATCCCAAGGCCGTGTCGAACTTCTCGGTAGCTATGACTTCACGGATTTTTTCCTGGTCCAGGGTGCCTGCCTTTTCAATGGCCTGCTCGAAGAATTGCCAAGCCCCGTAATAGAACAGATTCCCCCACATATCAAGTGCTCCTTTACCATGGCGGGCCAGGAGTTCATCATAGAAATGTTTGGCCCCGGGGGATTGCTTCGGGCTCCAGGCACCACCGCCAATGACACCCTCGATCATATCGGCACCAAAGATATCCGCATACACGGGCATATAGACCCCTACGTTGGCTTGAAACACCTTGGGATTAAAGCCGATTCCAATCGCCTGCCCGGTGATGAGGAACGTCTCATCGGGATAGGAGAAAGCACAGAAGGCGTCAACATTCTTCGCCTTGGCCTCCTTTAATGTAGCAGATATGTCCTTAATCCCCAGCGGATGGCTCTTCAGCATAACGACCTGCATTCCCCTTTTCTGAAACTCTGGACCCGCTTCGTTTGCATACTCCACACCGTGCAGATCCTCATTGAAGGTGATCGCCACCGTCTTTATGCCCCACTCCGCAAACTGTTCAGCCAACAGGGGTATCTGGTAGTGGTTGGAATAATTTAAGGAAGGAAAGAAGTAGGGCATCTCAGCGGTAAGCTTCTCCAGGCTCGTTGCACCACCCTCATTCCCTATGAGTATGTACCCGTGCTTGTTGGCAACAGGGGCGGCGGCAAAGAGCATTGAGGTGCCACAGGGCGGAAACAGAAAGTCAACCTTTTCCTCTATAATCAATTTTTCCATGAGTTTTACCATGGTGCCGTGATCAGATTTATCATCGTATACGATGAGCTCTATCGGCAGCTTTTTGCCATATTCCTTCACATATATCCCACCCTTGGCATTGACCTCATCAACCCACAACTGCTGCGTCTGTGCAGGCCCCGAACCGTGAATAATAGCAAAGGGGCCTGAGAGGGAGACGGCTTGGCCGATGACGATTTTATCCTTGGCTGGCGGCTTTGGACCACATCCAGTACCAACTAAAAAAACCACCGCTACCGTACACACAAACAACCCAAGCAAAACCTTGTGTTTCATGTAATCCCCCTTTCTAATCCTCGTCACTTGGTTCGAATTTCTGTCTATACACATTTATGCTTCACCTCCCACCGTCTTAAAAACGCTCTCTGTACCTGACTCGATGCCTTTCGCTACGCCTTTACACCTCCTTTCTCCGTGCATCTGTCGAGCTTAACACACCCCCCTTACTGCAATCTCAGAGACCATTACACAAAAAGACACCAGCCATTATCCCATGTGCTGATGCCCCAGTCTCCTCGCTTCATTGCTTAAGACCTCCGCTCCGGTAACGCATGGTCTCTTCAAACAATATGGTGCTTTTCCCAAACTATGCGTGTAGATTGCACATACCTTATGTTGTGTTTAGTCATATATCACAAATTTAGTAAAAGTCAAGGCAAGAAGCCGTTAAGGACACGCTGTTTCCGAATGAACTTGCCACATTCGATTTTCCAACTGCGGTTACATCCCCTCCTCCCTCCCAACTGGGAAATAGAGCAATCGGGATACGAAGAGGAAAACTTGACTTTGATCAGCGCTGAGGTATATAACCACCCCTAACAGAGCTGGGGTTTACAAAAACAAAAAGAATGGTTAAAACGACGGGACGGGTGTCGTTCAGGGACCAGCCCCTGGCTGAAAAAGGGTTAAGACAACATTGACAGATTCATTGAAAGGAGATTAGGTAACAAGATGAAAATGAACAAAGACGAAAAAAAACACGATAAAGGCCGCGCGTTACCCCTCTTACCTCCAAAGGGGATGCACCGCAAATTGCGGAAAGACGCCGTTCCGGAGAGAACATACAGCTTCGAGACACCCCCCGACCCCATCCCGGCAAGCGCTGTCACGGAAACAATAACCTCTGATGTCGTGGTGGTGGGATGCGGCTTATCCGGGTTGAGCGCCGCTTTATCGGCTACAGAAGCAGGGGCCAAGGTTACCGTGCTCGAAATGATGGGCGGGCCAACCGGTCATGGCAAGGATAACGCTGCTATCAATAGCCACCTGCAGAAAAGGCTGGGAATTGAAATCAACAGGGACGAGGTTATCCTGAACCTGATGAAATACGCCGTCAACAAGCCTGACCAGCGATTGATAAGGATGTGGGCTGAGGGGAGTGGTAAGAGCATGGATTGGCTCCTCAATATGACGGACGCCGCCGGATTAAATGTTTGTATAGAACAGTACCCCCCTCCACCTACTTTCAATAATGCCGACGAGTACTACCCGCAGTATCACGTCACCCATCAATTCGATAATCAAGTCCTGGTAGTGAAATGCTTGAAGGATAATGCCGTCCAAAAGGGAGTAGATATCCGGTTTAATACCAGGGCGCGGCAACTGCTCAGGAGGGGAAATAAGAGGGTCACCGGTGTCATCGCTCAGAATAAGGATGGCGACTATGTCCAGTTCAATGCCAGGAAAGGAGTGGTGCTGTGCACAGGGGATTACGGGGATAACGCCGAGATGATGGCAAAATACTGTCCGCAGGCGGCCTACCTGACACTGAATATCAAGACATCTACCGGTGACGGGCACATGATGGCCCTGTGGGCCGGGGCGATGATGGAGCCGGCGCCCCATGCCCCGATGATCCACGGCCTGGCAGGGCCTTTGGGAGTTGCATCGTTTCTGCAGGTCAATACTAAAGGAGAACGTTTCCACAACGAGGACGTGCCTACTCAGAGCTACGTTAATGCGGTAGAGCGTCAGCCAGGTCAGCAGGCCTGGCAGATCTTCGACTCCAAGTATCCGGAGGAGCTGCCGTATATGGGTATCGGCCTGGTAAAGGTCAATAACGCAACCGCTGAAATTAGGGACGGCGTTGAAAAAGACTGTCTCAAGGCAGACACGATCGAAGAGCTGGGAAAGAAGATGGGAGTCCCTGTTGAAAACTTCAAGACCACAGTAGCACGGTATAATGAACTGGCGCGGACGGGCAAGGACCAGGATTTCAGCAAGCGCGCAGACCGGCTGACGACAATCGACAAACTACCATATTATGCCGGCAAGGGGCGCTACTTTTTCCTGGGTGTAATGGGCGGTATCATGGTGGACACCAGCCTGCAGGCCCTGGATAAAAACCGGAAACCCATCCCGGGATTATACATGGCCGGCAATACCATGGGCAATCGCTTTGCAGTGGACTATCCCACAATGTGCCCCGGCATTTGCAACGGCATGGCTTTGCATTTCGGTAGGATTGCGGGAAAGAACGCCGTCACGCTGGAATCTTAGTACCCCTGCTATCGCGTATGTGCTCCAACCGTAGAATATATGGGTCTCGGGAACAGGTAATTAACAGGTTAAAACTGAGGAATCGATGTATTTGTTTCACGTCGCCGATCCCCTTTCTCTCTTGCGGAATATCTGCGGATTTGCCTCGATGAACCTATCGATCCACCGCTCCAGGAAAGAGTTGCTTCCCGTCTTGCGAAGATAGCTCCACCCCAGGAGCGAAATTATCAATGCCCCCATACCGTCTACAATGAGATCCCACATGGTATCCACTAATCCGCTTTTCTGCATGTTTAACCCAAATACTTGATCCATACAGAATTCGAAGATCTCCCACAGAGCTCCCAACCCCATCGCGAACATGAATGAAAACAGCGCCACAAATCCCGGCTTCATATGCATTTCAATTTCTTCTTTTTCATTCAGCACATGCACCAACAGGAAACCCAATGTTCCCAGCATGAATCCTGCGCCCATGTGCAACAGTACATCCCACCACCAGAACCGCGCATAATATCCGCGCACCTCCCCCAGGAATAAAGAGGCGTAAATAAAAACCACCGCCATCGAATGGAACTCCGGCGGTATCCTTATCCGGAAGCGATGGCTGAGGACCACCGGTAAAAAGGTAATGAGCACCACTCCCAACGTTGTAATGCCGGCCATCCACTGTCCTTGCACTAAAGCGAGGACCGCACCCACTATGAGAATCACTTGCAGCGTTACCGTTATCCATTGATGGATACGCTCTTCGCGCCCCCACATCGTCCATCCTTGTATCACACTTTTTCCTGTTTTTTGGAGTGCCTTGTCGGACATGTGATCCGCCTTCGCCGCCTATCGAGTGATCATCTCGGCAACAGTAGTATAGTGAATATGTAAATGGTTCGCAATCTCTTTGAGAATATACAAAGAGTTGATTTTTCTCTCAAAGGAGGGCTTCGGGGTGTTGAGAGCACCATTGGGAATTAATCAGTAAACTCTGTCCCTTTTGTCTCTGACCGGTTGACTTCTCTCGTCTGATTGGCTTAAATTGAATAGGCTGGCAACACGGATTATAGAGTAGCAATAAAAAAGCTATCACCGTATTTAAGAAAGCTCCCATGAAAAGGACTGCGGTCGGGAAACAGGGAAAAATCTACCAGAAGATCTTGCAGGGGTTGCAAAAGGCCACTCCCCCATTGCAAGGGAAGGACATCCTCATCGGCATCCCCTTTTCAGATCAGATAGAAACCCTGCCACACGTCATCAGGACCGTCCAGGAGGGGTTGCAACAGTATCTCCCTGACAAAAGCGCCGCCTTTGTCATAGCCGCTACGCATAAGGGAAAAAAGTTCTCCCAGCAGTTAGACGCCTTGTTCAAGAGACTCACCATCGCCGGACATTTCTTTACCTTAGACAAAGAGCTCACGGGAAAAGGATGGGCCATGAGAGCCCTCATGGAGCTCGGCGCATCGCTCAAATCAGACCTGCTCATAATAGAGCCTGACTTTGTGCGACAGGGGGAACAGGGCATTCAGCCACGCTGGATAAACTCACTGTATCGGCCGCTTACATTGGGGAGTGACTTTGTGCTCCCTGTCTTCACCAGACCTCCTGAGGCGAAGCGGGCAGCAGACCAGTTAGTAATCCCCCTGCTGGTTGCGCTCTATGGATACCGGCTACGGGAACCCTTGGGGGGCGTGTACGGCATGCGCGGGGAAATCCTGCACATCTTTTTGCAGGATACAAACCTTTTTGCCGACACGGACATTGGAAATTACGGCATAGATATATTCTTAACCATTGCCGCCATCGTACATGAGGTCAAGATCTGCCAAGCGAACCTTGGAATAAGAAGAAAACGTCCCTCTCCCGGAGAATATGCCGTCCGTCTGAGGGAGACGGTGCGGGCGATGTTCCAACAAATCGGATATACCGCTCAGTGGTGGCTGCAACAGGGACGATTGATCAAAGCAGAACCACCGTTTTACGGACAGCTCCCCGTCCTCGACCCCCCCATTGTTGACTTCGCCATCGCCTCTGAGATTGATCGGTTTCGAGCCGACTTTCAGCGCAACGCCGATTACCTTTACAAAAAACTTTTTGATCCCTCCCTGTATGAGCGGTTGCTTGCCTTGTCCTACTCACCGATGGAAAAATTCTCTTTTTCCTCTGCCGATTGGGCGCAGTGCGTCTATACCCTCCTGTTAGCCTACTTTTTCCAGAAAGAGATACCGCAGGAAGATATCCTAGAGACTGTAATCATCCTCAGTAGGGCGAGAGCGGCAACGTTTATGAGCGAGGTCCAACAATTTGAGGGGGACGCCAAGGGCCTGCTATCCGCCCGCCTCCGTGAAGAACAGATAAGGGATTTTTCATTGTTGAGGGAAAGGTTTGTGGAGCATTGGAATGATAACAACCTCCTGTATGTGGCACCGATCGAGAGGGTCTTGTTGGAGTTTTTGCCGGGGATTCCGCTCAATCTGCCAAAAGAAGTATTGGATACGCATGGAAATACGATCAGGGTGGCAGAGGTCTATGGAGCGATCACGGCGGAACTGCAAAAAAAAGGTGCCCGCTTTCTCTCCACAGGAGATCCCGGTGAATTTTTGGAAAAATACTTGGACCAGAGCGATGATAAACTGAGAGCTCTCTTGGGGGGGGCGATACACTCGGTTCAAGGTGTGCAACAGCTTGCTCACCGCATCTTCGAATACCTTCCTCACGCACGTACCGAGTGTCTCTTTTTAAGCCCCATAAAAATCACTGAGTTTTTACGAGCAAATGCCCCCTACCATCTGTTCGGTGTATTGGGCTATAAAGATTTGGATACAACCCTGAAAAAATATGAACCGAGAGACATATTGGTACTGGCGTCGTCCCTCGAAGGGAAGGCATTCAACCAGAGTCTGTGGGATTGGATCAAGCATGCCCAACCTGATTGGTTCAGCTTGCAAGAAAAAGGATTTCTCATTCAAGACAGCAGGCACTTTACGCAATGGTTACATTCACGTGGAGAACCGTCGGATGCCGAAATCCTTTGCGGCAAAATAATTATTACCCAGTATCCTCCGGCCGCCGGTTTGGAGTATCCCTATCTCTTCTACCTTTCGCTCATCGCAAAGTTGAATGTAGAGCTTGAGTTGTTTTCAGAAGATGTGAAATCCTTTCTCGGCGAAAGGGATTTCAGTTGGAAGCTTCAAAACATACTGAGAAGATATCAAACACGAGAAATCCTTTCTGCTCACGACATCTTCGAGGCCAACGTCGATGAAATCTCCATGAAGCGCATAGGGGAATCGAAGGAATTACGCACCATTCTCAAGGGGCTCCTTGAGGTCTACCATGTCATCTACCGCCTTAATGGGGACATCTTGTCTCTCGGCTTCCCTTCGTGGTCAATCTATCGCTCGTGGGGAAGAAAGGGGATACCGTCAATCGGATTCCTCGGCGAGAAGAGCAAGGTCGAACACCGCTGGTTCGCACGAGAGCTGATACGCCGCTTGGCTCAGATTAAGGGAGCGGGAGACAGAGATTACCTCGATGCAAAGCTGAGAGAAATGAGAGGGAACGGCCATGAAGCAAAAAATATTATCGTTGAATTAGGTATTATCCCTCCTCTGCGGTTCGACAGGGAGCATTTATCTTCGATTTTCCAAGTGCCGGAAGCATTAGCAGATATAGCACAGGTACAGGACACCATGAATGTGTTGATACAATCCTTTACCACGAAGCCCTCATTAGAGGACTTAATAGCAAAAGTTCCCCCAGCATTAAGACCCCCTGAAGAACCTGTCTCTTATACACATCTGACGCTGCCGACGAAGAGGATAGTGTAGATCTCGGTGGT
>OMKS01004648.1_pt1 | contig 10247 bp, 7 predicted proteins | sample 1674721 | NCBI WGS metagenome assembly OMKS01 (sample SAMN06264996, study PRJEB25208) | sediment metagenome | isolation source: hot spring sediment | place: USA: California | collected 2014-09-02 | reverse complement strand
ATCTCCAGATGAAGGCACTGCGCGACCGGTACGGTTTCGAGGAAACTGTCGAAAAGGCCGTCCTGGCGGGGGTTGATATCCTGTTGTTCGCCAATAATTCCATCTATGACGAGGAGGCGCCTCGCAGGGCCGCGGCGGTCATCGCGTCTCTCCTGGCGCGGGGGGTGATCGACGACGCCCGGATTGACCGGTCTTTTCTGCGTATCATGAATCTCAAGAGTCGTATGCCGTGATCCGTTCGGTTACTTCACGGCCGACAGGACGACTGTCCGTCCCAGGAGCAGGGGAAGTGAGTTGATCTGCCTTACCATGTCGCGGTTCGAGGCGTCGATGGTTTTATATTTCCGCACTTCCCGCCGCGTGATGAAGGTGTTCATGATCAGGAAAGGAATCCAGAGGAAGGCAAGTTTCAACATGCCCGAGCGCTGGTAGCGGTCCACCGTCATGTCGACATTCCGGAATCCCGTTTCGCGCAGGGCGTGCATGATGTAAAAGGGTGAAACCGGGCTGATGTGACCGGCACAGCTTTCTTTCTTCCTGGCGTTTACTGGAAGGGGTCCCATGAGCTCGGCGAAACCGAACCAGAGATTGCGCAGGCGGGAATTGAGATTAAGAATATTCGGCGTGCTTAGCACCAGCAGGCCGCCCGGCCTCAGCACCCGACGCATTTCGCGAAGCAGCTTGCGGAAATCTTCGAGGTGCTCGATCACTTCTGTTGCCGTGACCGCGTCGAACCGGGCGTCGTCGTAGGGAAGAACCGCGACAGCATTCAGGTCGATGATATCCACCTGCCGATCCGGCAGTTGCATCAGTTCGTTCGTGTAATCACAGCAGACGGGCCGGACGTTGTCATAGTGTTCCTCAACCAGGCGTACCAGTTCTCCCGAACCGGAGCCGATGTCGAGGTGCCGGAGCAGTTCTTCCCTGTCGGGGAAATGATGTATTATACAGCTTATTGTGGCTCGATAAATCGCCGGCGTGCTCATTGATCAACCACCCAGTCGCTTCCGGACGATTGCCGCAGCAATCCGCCCGGTCCCGCGGAAAATTCAGGAGACACGTTCAGAAACTTCAGACGCCGACAACCTCTTTGACGCCGGGGACGACCTGTTTCAGCCGTTGTTCGATGCCGCCTTTCAGGGTCATCTCGGCCATGGGGCAGCCCGCGCAGGCTCCCTTCAACTTGACCAGGACCACGCCGTCGTCGGTCACGTCGATGAGCTCGACATCTCCGCCGTCGGCCTGCAGGGCGGGTTTAATTTCCTCCAGTGCTTTCCGGACTTCTTCTTTCATGATTTTTCTCCGACGGCAACGGCCGTGTGTGCACCTCATGATAGGTACTCTTTTCGAAAAGTCAAGCGGCCTCCAACTGGCAGCAACCTTCGACCGACTGCGGCCCTTTGCTTTCAAAATCCGCGATGCATGGCGCCTGTTTTTGGCATAACTAGTTCAACAATCCGTTGACTCAGCACGATATGTGTTATCCGATACACATACGTATCGGGCCGGTGATGTTGCCGAAAGGACAGAACAAATTGAACAACAGATGAACCGTTCCCTCTCAAAAGAGGAACGTACCCACTCCCGGGGAAAATGGTCCTGGGGAACGTACTGCGTATTGTCCGGCACTTGCTTGACCGGTCTATCCTTCGACAGGGCTCAGGATGACCGGTTATTGGCTACGCCGCTCGGCCTCGTGTGCTCCTTCATGGGGTAGAGTCCTTCGGCATGGCTCAGGACAGGCCCGCGCTCGTTGATTCTTCGATTTTGTGCTGATGATCCGAAAACCCGCTCCATGTAAAACCAATCGCGGATTTTGGTTCTGCGCTCGATCTTGACGGAACCTGTTTCCTGTACTACATTGAAATGCAATCGCGTGCTTCCGGTCCGGCGTGCCGTTTCCGCGAGGGAGACGGCCGGTGTGCATCGAAGGCGGCGTTCGTGTCCGGTTCGACGGAGAAAGATCACGGTTCATGGCCCTTTTCAGTTCGCTCGCATCGATAGCAGCCTTTGTGCTTGCCGTGGCCAGTGCCGGTCACGCCCTCCTTCTGAAACGGGACCCCAGGGCCGCACTTGCCTGGATTGCTGTCTGCGTTCTCATCCCCTTCGTCGGACCCCTGTTGTATTTTCTCTTCGGCATCAACCGGGTGAAGACGAAGGCGAAAAAACTTCGTCCGGACGACAGAAAATCCTTTCCGCCTTTTCCCGAAAGAAACGATGCGGACGAACTGGCTCGGAGTTTGATTCGAACGGGTGAGGGCCTCGCCGAGTTTATAAATACCGCCGCAGCCGTCACGAAACGGCCCCTGGTGGCGGGAAACCGGGTCGATTTTTACCATAACGGCGAGGGTGTCTACCCCGCGATGATCGAAACAATCGAGTCGGCTACACGATCCCTGTTTCTGACCACGTATATCTTTGAAACGAACCGGACGGGCCGCCGGTTTATCGCCGCCCTCGGCGACGCGGTCCGGCGGGGAGTCGATGTCAGGGTGATTCTCGATGGTTTTGGCGAGTACTATTCCTGTCCCCGGGCGGGCACGCTGCTTAAAAAGGAGGGCGTCCGTGTGGGACGGTTCATTCCTCCCCGTCTGCTTGTCATTCCGGCTCTTCACATCAATCTCCGAAACCACCGGAAACTGATGATAGCCGACGGCACGGTCGGTTTCGCCGGCGGCATGAACATCGGTGACCGGCACCTCGCGGAGAATCTTGGGAATTCCGATCGGGTCGTGGACATGCATTTCCGCATCGACGGACCGGTGGTTGCCACACTGGAAGAGGTTTTTCTCGACGACTGGGCTTTCGTCACGGGGCGGTATGAACCGGGAAGCGATATTCAGCCTGAGCCGGAAGGCGACGCCGTCTGCCGCGTCATAACCGACGGGCCGAACGAGGATCTGGACAAGCTTGCCATGGTGTTGATCGGCGCGGTCACGGCGGCGAAGAAATCGGTAACGATTATGACGCCATATTTTATTCCTCCCCGTGAACTGATGGCCGTCCTGCAGGCGGCATCCCTGCGCGGCATCCGCGTGCTTATCGTACTGCCTGAACAAAACAACCTGCCGCCGGTCAACTGGGCCACCCGGAACATGCTGTGGGAATTGTTGCGCTGGGGTGTGGAAGTGTATTATCAGCCGCCGCCCTTCGTTCACACGAAAATTTTTATGATTGATGATCATTATCTGCACATCGGTTCGGCGAATATCGATCCCCGGAGCCTTCGGCTCAATTTCGAACTTGCCGTGGAAGTATACGACGCGACGCTCGCCGGACGGCTGGCGGAACACGTTGAACAGGTGAGGCGCCGGTCCCGGCAGGTTACGCTGGAGGACATGGACAGCCGTTCCTTTCCGGCGCGGGTGAGAGATTCCCTGGCCTGGCTCCTGTCGCCGTACCTGTGATGTGGACATGGACAATCACCGGCTTAAACAATATGCCTTCAACCGCTGAAAAGGAGGATAGCGTGGAGAAGCCGCGGCTGAGACGGGACTTGCAGGTTGTCCCGCTGATATACGAGGAGCGGAGGGTTATTGTCTTTCTTGATCCATTCAAACTGTCCGGGGGCGATGTCGCGCTGGACGCGGGGCTGTATCCTCTTCTGGAAAAGCTGAACGGGCGGTATGACCGGCCAGGACTCCGGGATGCCCTGGCTGATCTCCGGCCGGATGGTGCGCCGACCCTGGAAGAGATCGACGCACTGCTTGCCCGCCTTGACGAGCTATTCCTGCTGGACAGCGAACAGTTTCAGAAAAAAATGCAGGAACTGCGGGACGAGTTTCATCGAAATCCGGATCGAGAGCCCGTCTTCGCGGGGAAGGCGTACAGCGCGGAACCGGACGCCCTGCGCGCCTGGATTAAAAAGCTGGAAGAAGAACTTCCCGTTCCCGCGGGAAGGTCGCCGGGCGCGACGGTGACGGGCCTCCTGGCGCCGCATATCGATACGGCCGTGGCGGGTCCTGTTTACGTGGATGTGTACCGCAGAATCAAGGCTCAACGGTGCGACCGCGTCATCGTTCTCGGGATCAACCACCGGGAGCAGAATGGTCTTTACTCCGTCCTCAACAAGGGATTCCTGACCCCTTTCGGAAGAATTGCCCCGGACAGGGACTTCATCGAGTCTCTGACGGACGGTCTGCCGCCGGGCACGCTGGCCCCAGACGATTTCGGGCACAAGGTAGAACATTCCATCGAATTCCAGACAGTTTTTCTTCGTCACTATCTGGGACCTTCTTTTGCAATCGTTCCCGTTCTCTGCGGAGGGCTTCAGGATATAATGAACGGCGACACGTCCCTGCTGGGCGATGACCGGTTCCGTGCCATGTACGAACGGCTGAATCGACTGATCGCAGACTCCGACGGCAGAACACTCGTGATCGCCGCCGTCGATTTTTCACACATCGGTTTTAAATTCGGCCACGGCACGTCCGCCGATGACCTGCTTCCCCGTGCCCGGGAGCAGGACCGGAACATCCTGTCGCTCATCACGCAGGGCGACGCGGAAGAGATTTACCGGGTGGCCCGCGATACGGGCGATCCCTACAACGTGTGCGGACTTCCGGCGATCATTCTCTTCACACTGCTGATGCGGAAAAGCACGGGCGAAACACTCGTCCACGAGACGTACCGGGAGGAAGCAACGGACAGCGCCGTCACGTACGCGTCCATGATGTTCGAACGGAAAGGGCGATGAAGCAGGGAGCGTCCGCCGGCGGACCAGCATCTCGAAATGGAAATTTCATGAAAGCCATGCTCCTGTTCGTAACGGTCTTTCTGCTCGTCTACGGGGGAATGCACCTGTATTTCCTGCTGCGGCTCAGGTCGGCATTCGGGATTGGTTCGGCGGCGACCGTGGTCATGGCGTTAATCTTGGCATTTCTTGTCGTTTCTCCTGTTCTGGTGACCGTGCTTGAGCGGCGGGGCCACGAGACGGCGGCGCTGGTTATCGCCTACACGGGTTACACCTGGATGGGATTCATGTTCATCACCGTTTCCCTTTTCCTGTTCGTCGATCTCCTTCGTGCCGTTCTTTCGCCCATGGGTGTCCACGCGCGATTTTTCGCGGGGTACGGCGCCACGGTCCTGTGCCTCGTTCTTGCTTCGGGGCTGTCGGCCTGGGGCTGCTATGAGGCCAGGAACCCGCAGACCACGCACATTACCATCGAAACGGCGAAACTGCCCGAAACGTACGGTGGAATACGGATCGTTCACCTGTCAGATGTGCATCTGGGCCTGGTGCTCCGCGAGAAACGGCTCGCCCGAATACTCGAGCTGGTGAAAGAGGCGCGCCCCGACATACTGGTGTCCACAGGGGATCTCGTGGACGGGCAGATGGACGCCATAGCGGGGAGCGCCCGCCTTCTCGGGGAATTCGCTCCTCCCCTGGGCAAGTTCGCCGTCATGGGCAACCACGAGTTTTACGCGGGGGTTTCGAACGCGGCGGAATTTCACCGCCTGTCGGGGTTCCGGCTGCTCCGCGGCGAGGTGGTTGTCGTCGCGGACGGCGTCCTGGCCGTCGCCGGCGTCGACGACCCGGCGGGACGAAAGCTGTCACCCCTCAACGCGCCCCACTCCTTCAGGGATACCGGGGAAGAAGAAAAACTGTTCGAACCTGTGGACGATCAGGTGTTCCGGCTGCTTCTGAAGCATCAGCCGACAGTGAGTTCCGCCATGCCGAGTCCTTTTGATCTCCAGCTCTCGGGCCACACCCACAAGGGACAGATCTTTCCCTTCACGCTGGTGACGGGGCTTGTTTACCGGTATTCTTCCGGCTATCATCTCCTGCCCGGAGGCGGGCGTCTTTACGTGAGCAGGGGCGCCGGCACGTGGGGGCCGGCAATTCGACTGATGGCACCGCCGGAAGTGGTGATCATCGATCTGGTGAAAAACGGCGCTTCATGATTTCAAGCCGTATTTCTTCATCTTGTAGCGGAGCGTCCGTTCCGTGATGCCGAGAATTTCAGCCGCCCGGGTCTGGTTGCCCCCGGCTTCCTCCAGGGCCTGTTCCATGAGCTGACACTCCAGGGTTTCCACTGAATCCTTCATCAGGTTTCCCGTCCCACCGGCTTCTCCCGGTCGCCGGGCCAGAGAATCCCTGAAGGGAAGATCACGCACCGAAATGACCTTGTCCCGGGTGATAACAGCTGCCCGCTCGATGATGTTTTCCAGTTCCCGCACGTTGCCCGGATAATCGTATTTCAGAAGCAGATCCATGGCTTCACTGCTCACGCCATCAATAGATTTTTCGTTTTCTCTCGCGAAACGGCCGAGAAAATGCTGAATCAGGGGCTGTACATCCTCTTTCCGTTCCCGCAGCGGCGGGATGCGCAGGGTGACAACGTTCAGACGGTAGTACAGGTCGTCCCGGAACTGCCCCCGTTTCATCAGCTCTTCCAGGTCCCGGTTGGTGGCGCTGATGATTCTCACGTCCGCCTTCAGCGTCTGGTTGCCTCCCAGTCGCTGGAATTCCCGTTCCTGGAGGAAGCGGAGCAGTTTTACCTGAACCGCGGCGGACAGCTCGCCGATTTCGTCGAGAAACAGGGTTCCTCCGTCCGCCTCTTCGAAACGGCCTATACGACGAGCCGTGGCGCCTGTGAAGGAGCCCTTCTCGTGGCCGAACAGTTCGCTTTCAAGCAGTGTTTCAGGCAGGGCGCCGCAGTTGACCACGATCAAGGGTTCCCCCGACCGCGGACTCAGGCCGTGAATGAGCTTGGCAAAAAGTTCCTTGCCGGTGCCGCTTTCGCCCTGGATGAGTACGGTGGTCCGGCTCGACGCCACCCTGCCCGCCAGGTTGACCAGCGATTCCATGAGGGGGCTGCGGTAAATGATCTGATCGCCCGCCATGCCCTTTTTCCACAGTTGTCTCCTCAACAATTCGTTTTCACGAATCAGGGTGCGGCGTTCCGATATACGGCCGATCAGGAGCAACAGCTCATCAAGGTCAACAGGTTTCGTAATATAGTCGAGAGCGCCCTCCTTCATGGCCTCCACCGCTGTTTCAACCGTTCCGTAGGCCGTCATCATGATGATATCCACGGACGGATTGATCTTCTTGATTTTCTTGAGGACTTCGAGACCATTCATGCCGGGCATTTTGTAGTCGAGCAGGACGAGATCGACTGGTCCGTCCAGTACCGCCTTTACCGCCTCTTCGCCGTCGCCGGCCTCAACGATCATGTGACCTTCATGGAACAGGAAATCCCTGAGCTGTTCCCGTTGCGTCCGGCCGTCTTCGGTGATGAGGATGTTCATTCCCTTCATGATGGTTTCACTCCCGCAGCTTCCGTCCGCCCGTGATCGAGTGGGAACAGGATCTCGAAGGTGGTTCCTTCTCCCTTCGTGCTGGCGACATGGATTTCACCCCGGTGGCCGTGGATGATTTCATGGGCGAGTGTCAGCCCCAGGCCGAGACCCTTTTCCTTGGTGGTGTATTCGGGGTTGAAGATACGTTCCACTTCCTCCGGCGTCAGCCCCGAACCATTGTCGGTTATCATGACGGCGACCCGCCGGTCGGCTCGGTCTTCCACATTGATGGTCACCTGCCCGCCGCGGGAACCGTCGATGGATTCCATCGCGTTTTTAATAATATTATAAAAGGCCTGCGTCAGTTTGTCCCGGTCCATGGCGACGATTGATGAGCGTTCACTACTCCACGCCGGCTTCAGCACCACGTCGCGGGAGGTGAATTCAGCCTCCATGATTTTCACGATGCTGTCCAGCAGGTCTTCCAGGCAATCGGGATGAAGCTCCATGCGCTTTATTCTGAAAAAGGTGACAAACTCTTCGATAATACCGTTGAGCCGGCGGATCTCGTCGCGGATGATTCCGGATATTCGATCAAAATCGGTTTTTTTCTCTTCGTCGTCGGGAGAGTACTCTCGCTTCAGGCGCTGTGTGGCGATGCTGATGGCGTTCAGGGGATTTCGTATCTCGTGTGCCACGCCGGCGGCAAGCTGTCCCAGCGCTGACAGTTGTTCGGCACGCTGGAGCCGTTTCTTCATTTCTTCCATGCGGGCAAGTTGCTTGCTCTGGTTTCGGTAGAGGGCCGCCGTGGACAGGGTGCCTATCAACACGATGAAAATCGTCGTGAAAATCATGCGGTTCCTGTTTTCCGCAAGCATTGTCCTGGCGCGGTTCCATTTCAGGCCCATGCGGGCGTACCCCACGACGGTGTCGTCGAGGCTCACAGGGGCGACGATATCAAGATAATGGCCGCCTTCTTCACCGGCGTACCTGCGGCTCCTGACAGCCCCCTGATCCGGGAACGCCGGGGTTTCATCCGGAAAATCCATTTTCATGATGTGACGCCGGGGCGGTTCGTCGCCGACTTTTTCCAGGATATTTCCGTCGGGATCGATGACGGAGAGATACGCGAGCTCCTGTTCCCAGCCGATTTCCCCGATAACCCGCTTGACGGCGATTTTCGCTCCCCAGTATTTCAGTTTGCCCGCGTCCAGGGCTATGACGATGGTGCCGCTGCCGTCCTTGCGGTGCAGCGTTATGTAACCCATATTCATGAGAGGTCCAAGCGTCTTGAGCAGTTCCATGACCAGTTGTTGTTGCTCGTTGCCTCTGATAGCCTGCATGTCCACGGGTTCCTGCTGGAACTCCCTGCTCTTGAGGGCGATGTGTCCGTTCTCATCGAGGAGGACGATGAGCGACAGTTTTTCCCGGGCGGCGATTTCCTCGAGAACGCTCTCGGACAGTTCGTCCTTCTGCCAGTGCGCGTCGATATCACGCGCCACCCCGTAGAGGGCTTTTATGAGCCGCTCCTGAATATTATATTCTTCGTCGGAAGGAGGAACCTGCGCGACCCCGCCGTAATACCGGCTATCATCCCGCAGGGTGCGACGCAGGAAATCAAGATCTTCCTGGGCCACGTTTTCAATAGTGGCGACGATGTCAAGAGCCCGGTTTTCCAGGAATTCCGTCAGCGTTCTTTCGAGGCGCCTGAGGTCCATGACGCCCATGATCAGGATCAGCGTGACGAAAACCGCCACCACCAGGAAAACCGTGAGCGGAATAATGAAGTTCGAAAAAGCCGTTTTGTCTTTTCCCGGCCTTACCTGGCCGGGGGGAGATTCCTCGTGATTGTTCATGATTTTCGCGTCCGGTCCTTGTCACTGACGTGGAATGATACTATACTACCGCTCACCTGATTACAAGAGCTTCCGGCTGATTGGAGAAATTCGATTCGACAATTTTGTCGAAAGGCGCGTATATTTCGACAAATAATAACTATTTAATATTATTGAAAATAACTCCGATAGCGCTGTTTGAGAGTTCTTTCATTCGACAATTATTTCCGTTTTCGGCCGCGTCGAGTTTGCGGCCGGAAACGCCGGAAGACACTGCCCGCGGCGTTTTGCCGGAATATCGCCTTTCTGGTACGGATCATGCAATACCAGAGGCAAACTGGAAATCACCTCCTGATTCCGGTTGAAACCTTTGAACCGACCGATGGTGAAAAGTCCGTTCCGCGAAGGCGACGCGGGGCGGGCCGCGGAGTTGAACGGAAACTGGAAATTGCAAGGCGGGGATTCACCTGTGATGTTGATGAGACGCTAAGAATAATTGGTTGGTTATCCCCTGCAAGGGAGGCCCCCGGGCCTCCCTTTTTTGTTATTGTTTCATCAGGACATTCCTGATCGAACACAAAAAAGACGTCCCACGCCGTTACCGTGTCGCCTTTACTTGACCCCGCCGGGTGAACCGGTTATTCTTGTGCCCAACTGACCGGGAAGGGCGATGTCATGCACGGCGCCGCGGAGGATCGACCATGGGATGCGTAAGCGGGGAAAACGATTTTACCACCTGTGAAAAACATCTCGACCGTGTGTCCAGGACGTTTGCCGTTAATATTCGAGTTCTTCGGGGCGACGTTTACCGGAGCATACTTCTGGCGTACCTGTTGTTTCGTATCGCTGATACTATCGAAGACGAACCGTCCCTTGAGGCGGTCGCCAAGATAGATTACCTCGCCACCTATGAAGATCTTTTCCCTCCCGGGCGCGACTGGCGGGAGAAGGTCGACCGCTTCACCGCTTCACTCGCGGTCGGAGGCAAAGGCGCCGATATTGAACTGCTGTTCGACACGCCCCGCGTGTTCAGGGAGTTTGTCCGGCTGCCGGCGGACGCCGTTTCCGTCATATCGGAACGGGTCCGTGAAACGGCGCGGGGTATGGCGACCTTTCAGCGAAAAGCCACCGGAAACGGCGCCGTCGTCCTCGAGGACAGGAAGGAAC
>OMKS01004646.1_pt1 | contig 10247 bp, 7 predicted proteins | sample 1674721 | NCBI WGS metagenome assembly OMKS01 (sample SAMN06264996, study PRJEB25208) | sediment metagenome | isolation source: hot spring sediment | place: USA: California | collected 2014-09-02 | reverse complement strand
TCTACACTATCCTCTTCGTCGGCAGCGTCAGATGTGTATAAGAGACAGGCGGTAGTCGACGCCGGTGTCGCGACCACGGCCACCGGCGTGGGAGTTTGGCAGGCCGTGACTACGACGGCGACGATCAATAACGCGAGGGTCACGGGTCTACTTGGGCGATATTTCATACGATCTCCTTGAATTGGAACGGCGATGTGGTGGTGAGTTTTTTTGCCACGAATTAACACAAATTTTCGATCTGTACAGTTGCAGTTACGGATTGCGTTGGTCTTACACGTCGATGACGCGATACGGGTAGACATTGATGACTTGAGTGTCCTGGTAACGTGTCCGCCAGGGCTCGGGCCCGTAGATGTGCTTGTGTCCGTGCAACAGGTAACGGGGACGAAAACTGGCCATCAATTTGAGAAAAATCCGAAATCCCCGGTGGGGCCAATCATCACCATCGTGAATGCCGAACGGCGGCGCGTGGGTGATGAGGATGTCCAAATAGCGTTCATGTCGCAGCTGGTTGATCAGCAGGGACGGCATCAGGCGCAGAACTTTGAGCGTCATCTCTTGCTCGGTGTATTGATAGCATGCCTGGGGCTTGTAGCGAATTGAGCCTTCTAACCCCGCCAGCAAGAGCCCCTGAGCTTCCACTGTCTGCCCATCCAGATTCACCCATCCGCCGGGCCTGGTCAACGTCAACCCGCTGGCCGTGTATTCGGGACAATCGTGATTCCCGTGCACGAAGAAACACGGTACGTTCAACATGGTGACGATGAATTCCAGGTAAGAGTAGGGCAGGTCGCCACAGGCCAGGACCATCTCTACGTCGCCGAAGTATTCGCCGATGTGGCAACAGTAAATCTTCTCCACGACTTGATCGCTGACGGCGAGGATTTTCACGCCGGCCTACTCCTGGGACCAATCGCGGCCGTAGTTGATGGCTAATTTGTTCATAATCGCCTGTTCCAGGTCGACGTCCGTCAGATAAGCCAGTTGTAGCAGATAGAGCGCGACGTCGGCCAGTTCTTCTGCCAGAGCTTCGCGCTTTGCTTGCTCGCCCCATTGAAAATGTTCCAACACTTCTGCCGCTTCTAGCAAGAGCGATGTGGCGATGTTGCGGGGAGTCTGCTGGCATGGCGAGTCTTCCTGGTACCATCCCATCGCTTCCACGAAACGCTTCATTTCATCTGTCAGGTCTTGGATTGTCATCAATGCTTTTTCGTAAAAAACTACACAAAAACCAGCCCCCACATGGCCTGGAGGGCTGGCCAATTGTCGTCTTGAGGGGGCGTCCTCAACACGTCTATCCAGACCCCGGATTTGTTGAGGGGCCAATTTTTAGGATTTCCATCCGCTGGATTACGTCTACCATCAGGTTTGACCCCCAGCCCTAAATCGCACAACTAGAAATCGAATCGTATGTAGGCGGATTGCTAATCCGCAGGGACGAATCTGCTGTTTCAGTTATGCGGTTTACCAGCGATGGTCAAAGGTCACGCTAAATCGCGGGAAACCTCGCTGGCGCGGGTGGGAGTATACAATGAAAGAGCCGAGATGTCAAAAAGTTTCGAGTTGTGCTTGACGAAATGGAGATAAATTGGTAAAGTGGTGTTGCTGCTACGTTGCCAGGCGGGCAATAAGCAGGGGAAGATGGGTGTTTGCGGGCGGCTTTGCCGCCCGCAAACACCCCCGGTTTATTGAGATGATCGCAAATTGTTAGTTGGCGCGGGAGGTGTTCGATGGGACGTCACCGGGGGTCATCGCCGGGGATTTCCTGGCTGGGGGTTTTGTTCATCGTTATCGGCGGCGCGACGCTGGCGGGCGTGGCTGTTTTGGCCTGGCAGATCTCTTCCGGGCGTTTGACGGTGCCCGGCTTGGCGTCAATTCGCCCCTCTCCCGCGTTTCCGGCGGATGCGCTCGTCTCGCCAACGCGCGAGGGGGTGTCGCTGCGCGTCTCCCCTGTCCCACGGCCCGACGTGCCCGCGCTCCGACGCCTCATGCTCGAATTGATCAACCAGGAACGGCGCCAGCGGGGACTTTCCCAGTTGGCCTGGGATGATACGGCCGCCGTCGTCGGTTATGAGCAGGCGCACGAAATGGCCCGCCTGGGTTATATGAATCATTGGAATACGAAGGGCTACGGTCCGGATTACCGCTACACCCTCGCCGGCGGGCTGGACAGCGTCCGGGAAAACGTCTACCTTTACCAGCACAGCCAGGGTGGGGGGCCGCAGTCTGCGGCTGATTGGGAGACCTTCGTCCGCGACGCCCACCAGGCGCTGATGGCAAGTCCCCGTCACCGGGATAACATCCTCGCCCCGGCGCATACCCACGTGGGCATTGGGATGGCCTATCGCTCGGAGGAGGGGCGTTTCGCCGTGGCCCAGGCATTCGTGGGCCGGTATCTGACGTTGACCCCCCTGCCGCGCCGTATCTCCGTTGGAGAGACCGTTCTGGTCTCGGGCGCCCTGAGGCCAAACTTGACCGGTCCCTTCGTCGAATTGGCCTACCAGCCATTGCCCCAGGCACGGAGCGTGACCGACCTGCGCCAGCACGGTTATGACCCGGACATCGACACTTGCCTGCTCGTTCCGTTGCTAGTCGACGACGAGGGCCGATTCTCGGGGCGCGTGACCCTGGATTGGGAAGGAAGACCTGGATTGTATCACGTGCGCATCTGGGGCGACGCGGATGTGGGACAAGTGCTGGCAGCCGACGTGGTGGTGGAGGTGCGATGAAAGCAAAAAATAGGGTGTGTGTGGACAGAGGTGGAACGCTCGCTTTGGCGACCGCCCTGGCGCTTCTGGCGCTGGGTGGATTGATGCTCCAGATAGCGCCGGGGAGCGCAACGGCCCAGGAGTGGGCAAATCCCCGGCCCCTGACCGCCGACGGTCGCTCTCGCCTGGCGGCCTGGTCGCCGGATGGCGAAACGGTGCTGGTCGCTCGCTGGGGGCGGGTCGTGGGGGATGGCCCAACGCGCCAGGCGTTGAGCGAACTATGGGCGGTCGACGTGCGGACCGGTTCGGCCAGCTTGCTCAGCGAGAACGCCGCGCGTCCGGCCTACGGACCGGACGGCGATCACCTGGCTTACTTGAGCTATGTGGTCGAAGACGGCGGGCAGTGGGAGATCCGCACGCTGGACCTGGCGACCGGCGAGAAGAAGACGGTGGGGCCGGCCGATTGGCGACAGCCGCCGGTCTGGCTGGATTCCGGCGAGGTTGTGCAACGCCAGCCTGGGGAGCGCCATGCGCCGCCGGTCGCCGGGCGGGCGATGGACTTGGTAACGAGCCTGGCCTGGTCGCCCGACGGCGAGCGCCTGGCCTACGTCTCCTTCACGGGCGACGCGCCATCCACGGATAGCGCAACGTCAACGCTGTGGGTGGTGGAAACCGCAGATGCGGGAGCACCGCGCCAGTTGGCCCGGCGCTCGATGGCGACCTTCAGCCAGCCCAGTTGGTCGCCGGACGGGCGGACGCTGGCCTTCTCCATCCAGCCGTGGGGCGCCGAGACCGCCGCCGCCAGCGACGTGTGGCTGGTCGAGACAGATGACCCGGACAGCGAGCGTTTGCTGTTCCAGAACGACCTGGAGGAGAGCAACCCCGCCTGGTCGCCCGATGGGCAATACCTGGCCTTCGAGCGGGCGGGGGACGTGTGGCTTTTCGATCTGGCCCGGGAGCCGACGATCTCCGAATCCCCGCCCGCGCCGGATGCTTGTTCGTTGTCCCCGGATCGTGCCCCGCTGGCCCAGCAGACGCCGCCCGAGACTATCCGCGTCATCCACAGGGAGGCGAATTTCTACCGCGATCTGCCGCCGGGCCAGATCGACGAGATTCTTTTCGAAGATTACGTCAAGCGCTGCGTGCCGGTGGAGGTGTACGCCTCCTGGCCGATGGAGACGCTCAAGAGCCAGGCTATGGCCGCCCGCACCTACGCCTGGCACTACACCATCGTGCGCGCCGGCGAGGATTGGCACGTCTCCGATTGGACCGATTACCAGGCGATGGGAGGCGACGAGCAGCGCCACGCCCGCAGCGACGCGGCCGTCGACGCCACCCGCGGCCAGCACGTCGCCTACGAGGGCGCTGTCATCAAGGCCTTCTACAGCGCCGAGAACGGCTCCCCGACGCGCGGTGCGACCGGATACGATTACATACAACCGATCGACGACCCCGTCAGCTTCGGGCGAGAGCGATGGGGGCACGGCTGGGGAATGTCTCAATGGGGCGCGTATCGCTGGGCGGCGTGGTACGGCTGGGGCTACCAGCAGATCCTGGCCCACTACTACACCGGCGTGACCATCGAACTGCCCGCCACCGGCGGCCCGCTGCCCCTGGGCGGCCTCACGCTCCCCTGGTCCGATCACTTCGTGACCGGCAACCGGGTCTATTTGAGGGCCAATGCCAGCGACGAGCTGGGCGACGTGCGCGCCGTCGGTTTCTACGCCGTCCCTCACGCCTTGACAGAGACCCTGATCGCGACCGACACCATCGGTGAAGATGGCTGGGGAACCGTCTGGGACGTCTCCGCCCTCAGCGACACCGCCTCGACCGTCATCACCCTGTCACTGCGCGTCGTCGATGGCGCGGGCCACGTGCAACGCGAGACCCAGGGCGTGCGCATCGGGCTCGACCGCCAGCCCCCGACAGCGACGCAGGTGGCGGTCGACGACGCCTACCCGCAGACGCCGACCGTCACGCTGGCCCTCTCGGCCACCGACCCCGCGCCGGGCAGCGGCGTGCAGTCGATGGCCCTGGGCGACGTGGATTGGATCTGGGAGGGGGAGCATCTGCTGCACCAGGCCGGTTCCGGAGAGGTCATCACCGACGCGGACGCCCTTAACGGCCTGGCCTGGCAGGGGCGCGCCGGCGTGCACGAGCCCGGCGGCTGGTACGGCCCGTACACCACCGCGCTGCCGCCGGGGCAGGCCTACCGGGCCTACTTCCGCCTCAAGAGCGGCGACGCGATGACCACCGCCCAGGTCGCCGCCCTCGACGTGGTGGACGATGGCGGCGTCCGGCTCCTGGGGTTGCGTCACCTGCGCGGGACTGATTTCCGCGCCACTGGCGTCTACCAGGAATTCCCGGTCGATTTCGATTACGCCGAGGCCGGGACGATGGGCCTGGAATTCCGCGTCCAGTTCCCCGCCACCGCCGACCTGGCGCTGGACAGGGTGCTGCTCGTTGCCTACCCGGTCGATTTCGCACCGAGCGCCCAGTGGCGACTGCTAGCGGAGGAGGAGGGGCGCTACTCGCTCGTCGTCAAGTTCGTCGATGGCGCCGGCAACGTGTCGGATGACTTCGTGCAGACGGTCACGCTGGACCGCAGTCCGCCCACGGGATGGCGCGATTTCTCGCCGTTTCAGTGGGACGGCGGCCCGGCGCCCACGTTCACCGTTCGCGTGCGGGACACGGTCTCTGGCCTGGACGTGGGGAGCGGGCGCTATCGCTTCACCACCGACGGCGGCGCGATCTGGAGCGCGTGGCTCGCCGCCACCGTCGCCGATGTCACCGGCGATATCGGCGGTGTCAGTGGCGCGACGGCGACTCAATCCCTCGCCACCGGCCCGATACCTTTCGAGTTCCCGTGGGATACGGCCAATCGGGTCCAATTCCGGGTCGCCGACATGGCAGGGCTCACCAGCACCGCGACCTTCGTGGTGCGCGGCCCCGTGCGCATCGAGGGGCCATCATCCTGTGGGTTGGGGGACGTGTGCGAATTCAAGGCCCGGATCGAGCCGCTCACCGGGACCGTCTCGCTGCCCGTCACCTATACCTGGCAGGCGAGCGATTGGCCCACCGTCACGCACGTTGGCGGCGGGCTGGACCGGGCCGTCTTCTCCTGGACGCTTCCCGGCCTCAAGGCGATCACCCTGACGGTGCGGGACGCCGGGGGGGACGTGGGCGGCGCAACCCGGTGCGTCTTTGCCGGTTGGCGTGTCTACCTGCCGCTGACGCTGCGAGAGCTGCCCGGCGATTAAGCCATCGCCCGGGCCGGTATCTGCGGATGCGCGCGAGTGAAGCCGACCAAATTATCGACGTAGCTGGCGAAGGAGGGGCAGTAGATGCCGCTGCCTGCCAGGTGGGCCAGGGCGTTGTGGCAGGTGTAGCGGGTGGGATGGGTGAAGTAATCCAGCGCCGCCGGCTCGATGCGGGTGATGCGCTGGATGAAGGGCAGATGTTTGCTCCCCTGGATGACGATCCGGGGCAGGGGGACGCACACGATCCGCCGACGGGTCGCCTGGCCGATGAGCCTGATGATGTCGTCTATGATCAGAGGCGCGGGATCGCACAGGTGATAGACGCAGCCTTGAGAGACGTCCAATTTGCTGAGGTGGATGATCGCCTCGACCACGAAATCGCGGGGCGCAAAATTGAGCTCGTAACGCGAGCCGTCGCCGACGATGGGCAGGATCGCGATTCGGGGCTGGCGCAGCAGCCAGTGGATGAGGTAATAGATGCCGTCGTACTTTTGGGTGGCGCCGGTGGCGCTGTCGCCCACCACGATGGACGGGCGATAGATGCTCGTTGGCAACCCCTGCCGCATCCGTCGCTGAACCTCGACCTCGGCCAGGAACTTCGTCTCCTCGTAGTGATTGTGGAACGATTGGCCCTTGTCCAGGTCCTGTTCCCCGAACAGGCCGTGATAGTTCCCGCTGACGTAACAGGTGCTCACGTGGTGGAAACGACGCAGGCGCGGAGCGCAATCCCCGGCGAAGCGCAACACGTGCCGCGTCCCCTCGACGTTGACCGCCAGCGCCGCTGCCCGTTTCGCCCCCAGGTCGTAGATGGCGGCCAGGTGGAAGATCTCCTGCACATCGCCTGCCAGTTCTTGATAGACGTTGCCCAGCCCCAAGCGCGCTCGAGTGACGTCCCCATCGTGGAGTCGAATCCGTCCCGCGTGAGCGCGCTTTCTGCCCACTAACTGCGCCACACGCCGCTCCGCCAACGAGCGGTAGGCGGGCTGGACGAGGCAATGCAGAGCGACCTCCGGTGCGTAGACGTCCAGCAGCCGCGCCACGAGCCGTGATCCCAGGAAGCCGGGAAATCCTGTTATGAAGATGGATGACATGATTAGCTCCTTATGGTTGCAGGTTCGCTGACTCGCTGACTCGCTGATTCGCTGACTCGCTGACTCGCTGACTCGCTCTATCGCTGACTCGCTGACTCGCTGATTCGCCCTACCGCAGGCCGGGGATGTGTTTCATTGCCCTGAGAATCCACGTCATCACGGCGCCAAAGGTCTCGGGCGCCAGGTCCCCGTCGATGCTCGAGGAGAGCAGGCGGCGAGCGGCGATGGTCTGGGCCTCGGTGTACCGCAGGATGCCCTCCGCGCCGTGGCGTCGCCCCACGCCCGAATCCTTCATCCCGCCCATCGGTGCGTCGATGGAGGCCCAGGCGGATGCGTAGGCGTCGTTCACGTTGACTGTCCCGGCCTGGATCTGCCAGGCCACTTCCCGTCCCCGGTGCAGATCCCCCGTCCATACGCTGGCGTTGAGGCCGTAGTCGGTGTCGTTGGCCCGTCGAATCCCCTCCTCGACGCGGTCGAAGCGGTAGAGGGCGACCACCGGGCCGAATGTTTCCTCGGCGTAGACTGCCATCTCCGGCGTGACGCCGGTCAGGACCGTCGGTTCGTAGAAATACGGTCCCAGGTCGGGCCGGGCGTGGCCGCCTGCCAGGAGCCTGGCCCCTTTTTCGACGGCGTCCCGCACGTGGGCGTCGACCTTGTCCACCTGATCTTGCGAGATCAACGATCCAACGTCCGCGCTGAAATCGAGCGCGGCGTTCATCTCAAGCGCCCTCACGTGCCTGACGAAGGCCTCCCGGAAGCGCTCGTAGACCCCCGCCTGGACGTAGAGCCGCTCAATGGCCATGCAGAGCTGTCCGGCGTTGGAAAAGACCCCTCGAGCGACGCCAGCGACCGTCTGATCGAGATCGGCGTCGTCCAGCACGATGGCCGGATTCTTGCCCCCCAATTCCAGCGAATACCTGATGAGTCGCCCGGCTGCCTGCCGAGCGATCTCCCGGCCCGTGGCGGTGCTGCCGGTAAAACTGACGTAGTTCACCCGCTCGATGAGGGCCGGCCCGATGACGCTGCCGCGCCCGGTGACGATCTGGAAGATATCAGGGGGCAATCCCGCCTCTCGCAAGAGTTGTATGGCGTAGAGGGCGGTGAACGGCGTCTGGTGGGAAGGTTTGAGGATGACGCCGTTGCCGGCCATGAGCGCCGGCAGACTGTCGGAGATGGCCAGGGAAAGGGGATAGTTCCAGGGAGCGATGACGCCGACGACGCCGACCGGGTGGCGGTATTCCCAGGCCGAGGTTAACAGAGGAAGCGCGCCCCGCCGAGCTTTGGGTTTCATGTGTCGCTGGCTGTGGAAGGTGTAGTAGCGGCTGTGGATGGCGACGTCCAGGATCTCTTCCAGGGCGTGCCGGCGCGCTTTGCCGCTTTCCAGTTGGATGAGATCCATGATCCCATCCTGGCGTTCCAGGACGAGGTCGTGGTAGCGGGAGAGGATGGCCTGGCGCTCGGGGAACGCCCGGTGCGCCCAATGGGGTTGGGCGTGTTTGGCCCGTTCGACGGCGGCCTCGACGTCCGCCTCGGTGCAAGCGGGCACGTGGCCCAGGACGTCACCGGTGAAGGGTGCGTGGACGGTCAGTTGATCCCGCCGGTCGGAGGATAACGCCGACCGGGCGATCAGGTTGGTCAATGGGTGTAAAGGGATAGGAAGCCCATTTACCCCCGAGGCGCGTCGCAACTCGGGTGTTGGCGTGGTCATGTGCGTTCTCCTACCCCGCCCCGGTGTCTGCCGGTCAACTGGTCAACCGACCGACCGACGTAAAACTTAAGCGCTACGGATTGGCCAGTTTTGATAACTGCCGCGTAATGGCTTCCAGGTCGATCTCCTCGATGCCCAGGACAGATTGGATCAGCAGGCCGTCGATGAGGGCGATGAGGATGGAGGCTAGCGCCGATTGGCTCTCGCCGTTGTCCAGGATGACGCTCAAGCGTTCTTCCAGCATCTCCTTCCAACTGGCATATTTGGCCTGGAAGCGTTCTTGCAACGTTGGATCGTTGGCGATAGCCTGTTGGATCAAGTACAGGTGGAGTTTCCCCCGCAGTTCTGCCCCCAGGAGCGCTTCGAGGACGTTGCGCAGCATTTCCTCCGGCGTCAGCTCCTGGGCCGCCTGGTCGAACCAGGCGGTCAGGTAAGCGGTCACGCGGTCGATGTGTTGCTCGGCGATGTCGAAGATCAAGTCGCTCTTGGATGAGTAGTAATAGTAGAGCGTGCCTTTGCTGATGTCAGCCTCGTTGGCGATGTCTGCCAGGCTGGTATTTTCGACGCCGCGTTCGACCACGAGTCGGGCGGTGACGTCGATGATCGCCTGGCGCTTGTTTTTCGACTCATCCATGTTTGAACTCCCTCACGAGTCGGTCGGTCGGCCGACCGATTGTTATCTATATTCTAGCGATTTTGGCCGGATTTGTCAATAGATCTCGAATAGGTGGTAGTCGGTCTCGGCGTAGAAGACCCGCGAGAAGTGCACGGTGTCCAGGATCATTCGGCGCACCGGTATGGGCGTTTGCCCGGTCAGCGCCGCCTGGGCTGTTTGAGCGGCTGCGGCGATGCGGCCCAGGACGTACTCCCGGGCGACCGCTGTCGAGACGTTTTTCTCGGCGGCCCACAGGGCGACTGAATTGATCGTGCCCTCGTCTATTTCCCTGTGCATGGACTTGATGTCGTTGCAGAGACGAATGGCGACGCCGCTGGCTTCCACTGCTCGGGCGATCTCGCCCGAGTCTTTGGCTCTCAACAGGGGGATGGCGCTGTAAGCCGAAATGGGGAATCCGACCGACCATCGCGTCTCGGCCAACAACGCTTCGAAGGAGGGGGTTTTGTCCGGGTAATCGAGCGCCCAACGATATTCCTGCGCCATGCCGTGCATTAAACGCTCGAGGTGCATCGTCCATAGATCTCGTTCCCAATAGTCGGGCACGGCGTCTACCATGCCTCGGACGATGGAGACCAACGCGGCTTCAAAGGGGTCGTCGTCGTGACCCCGTGCGCCCAACGCTTGACCGATGGAGAGGAATTTATCTTTCAGGGTGACGAATTCGTCCAGGCTGACCCATTTTTCGTCGGATGCGTCGTCGATGGCAAAAATCCAGAGATAGAGTTCCACGATCAGGGCTATTTCGTGGATAGTGTTCTCCGGCAGCATGATGATACCGTTTAGCACGAGGGGGGGGATCCGTTT
>OMKS01004643.1_pt1 | contig 10252 bp, 9 predicted proteins | sample 1674721 | NCBI WGS metagenome assembly OMKS01 (sample SAMN06264996, study PRJEB25208) | sediment metagenome | isolation source: hot spring sediment | place: USA: California | collected 2014-09-02 | reverse complement strand
TTTTTTTCAAGCAGAAGACGGCATACGATATCTAGTACGGTCTCGTGGGCTCGGAGATGTGTATAAGAGACAGGAAATGAATAATAATAGGTTTCATAGGAGATCACAAGATCGTCGAGGATGAGCGCAAAGAAAATGATGATGACCCCGATAAGTGTGATGGCGAGGGTTTGGCCAAGCTCTTTCAGGCGCGATTTGCGGTAGATGCGCCGGTAAGTCCCCGCCATCAGGTAAAGTGTTAGCCAAAACAAAGGAACCACCACAATACCGATGAAATAATTTGCATCAGCATAAACCTGTCCCAGGTTGGCTTGGTTTTCAGGATCATGAATAGCCTTCCTGTAAAGAAAAAACAAACTCCATGCAATAGCAGCCGTGAGAATGTCAGCGATCACATATTTGGCAACCTGTCGCTTTTTATTCATGTTCTTCTTTGTTAATGAATCAGTTTAAAATGATCGAAATAAATGGTAGCTGTTTCAGTGTCAGGAGATTTCACAAAACCAAGAAAAACCCTGAAATCATTTGATTGATAGAAGTTTGATAAGGTGTGGGTTAGATTAATGTAAATTTTATTCCACTCCACACTTGGGTTCAGAACCAGAATTGGATGCTGGATTGGCTGGCCTTGCAGCACGATCATCAGGCCTACGGTCAGGTTGTAATCGTTCTTGTAATGCATCTCCAGAAATACCGGCCGCCCGTCCTTGGGCAGGTCGAAATTGTTGAGGGTGGCACACTCAAACCTGAGTTGGTCTCCCGTTATGGAAGCCATTGCCGAAAATGGATTATGCTCTCCCGGGTGGCTGAACACCAGCTCAGGATCAGAAATCTTCAGCAAACGGGTTTCGCTTGCCGAGGTGGTGTCAATTGAAACTGCTCCGCCATTGAAATCTTCCATCCATGAAAATGTGGTGTTCGAACCATAATTAACAAGCACATTTTCAATTTTGGTAGTGTTACCCTGGCTCAGCCTTACATTTGCAATAAAAGGGTCGAAAAAAGGATAAGGCGCACGGGTAGCACTGATGCCATTGATTTTTATTCCGGCATAAACAACTACTTCCTGTTCTCCGGTTTTTAGAACCGGAAATGTTACAGGCAACTCGAAAGCGCCTATGAGCTTGTCGTCAATATACACCCATGCATCGGTAATGTTATGAGAAGCAGTTCCCTGGCCTGGCAAGGTTACTAAATCAATTTGCTCAATCTGAATGTATGACGGTATGCCCTCTTCATCATTGGGGTCGCATGCAATAAAAAGGATTGCAAAAAGAAATGCCGGCAAAAAAAAACGACGCAACAGGCTGGAATTCATTTTATAAATTTTGGGTATGAGAGCATTCGAATCATTGTTTATGAACGCACAACAGGTTTGCATATTGCTTTTTCTCAACACATAAAGCAGAAAGATGAAATATTGTGCAAGGGTGCAATCACAGCATATTTACCGGCGACTGATCAATTTTTTTAATGATCTGGTGAGCTATTTCGAGGGCAACATAGCCATCGTTGATGGTAACCGGCGGAGTTTTATTGTTAAGTATGGCTGTATGGAAACTTTTTAATTCTTCAACAATGGCATTAATGGGTGGTATTTTAGGTTTCTCGAAAAAAAGTTGTTTGCTGGGTCTGTCGGGCCCCATGTTTAGTACCAGCGCCATCGGATCATCTTTTCCGGGTTTGAGATTGTCCATGCGAATGATCTCAACGTCTTTCTCAAGGAAGTTTACTGCAATGTAGCTGTCGCGCTGAAAAAACCTCGATTTGCGCATGCTTTTCATGGAGATGCGGCTGGCCGTGATATTGGCAACGCAGCCATTTTCGAACTCAATGCGGGCATTGGCAATGTCGGGAGTATCGCTCACCACCGCCACGCCACTGGCATGGATTCTCCTGACGTTTGACTTTACAACGTGCATTACAATGTCAATGTCGTGAATCATCAGGTCGAGCACAACGGGCACATCGGTGCCGCGCGGGTTGAACTGCGAAAGCCGGTGTGCCTCAATGAACATTGGATTGTTGATATAGGGCTGTGCAGCAAGAAAAGCGGGATTAAATCGCTCAACGTGGCCCACCTGTACCTTCACGCCGGCTTCAGCGGCCAGGTCAATGAGTTTTATGGCTTCTTCCGGTGTTGCTACGATGGGTTTCTCAATAAAAACATGACGGAGTTTTTTTAGTGACCGCTGCGCACAATCAAAATGGGAGACGGTGGGCGTAACAATGTCCACCACATCCACGGCATCTATCAGGGCCTCTATTTCGTCGAAACGTTTAACACCTTCGTTTGATTCAACGCTTTGTGCAATGGTTTCGTTGGGGTCGTAAAAACCTATCATTTCATAGTCCGGGATTTGCTTAATACACCTGATGTGGATTTTTCCGAGGTGTCCCGCTCCTAACACGCCAATTTTTAACATAGGTATTTTTTTGCAAAGCTACTCTTTTTCACGGATTGAATTAGTACTTTTGTTGATCCGCTCTGATATTGTTAAAATTTGGTTCCCGAAATATTATGAACATACGATTAGAGGATAATTACCGGCACAGGGGCTTGCGCAAAAAACTGGTTGAAACGATTAAAAGTAAAGGCATTGTGTCAAAAGCTGTACTCAACGCCATTGAAACACTGCCACGGCATTATTTTTTTGAATCCTCTTTTCTTGAGTTTGCCTACGACGACAAGCCTTTTCCCATTGGCGCCGGGCAAACCATTTCGCAGCCCTTTACCGTTGCTTTTCAAACCCAATTGCTTGAAATCAGAAAAGGCGATAAGGTTCTTGAAATCGGCACCGGTTCTGGTTACCAGGCCTGCGTGCTGTCGCTGATGGGCGCGAGGGTATTCACCATTGAGCGGCACAAATCGCTTTATCAGAAAACAAAAAATTTTCTTCCCAAAATAGGTTTTAGCACCGTTAAAGTTTTTTATGGCGATGGATTTGAAGGCTTACCGGCTTTTGCCCCGTTTGACAAAATCCTCATCACAGCCGCTGTGCCCTTTGTGCCCGATAAACTAATAGAGCAACTTAAACCCGGCGGATTGATGGTGTTGCCGCTGGGAGGCGAAGATGTGCAAACCATGACAGTGGTTCGAAAAACTCAGGAAGGCGAACTGCTGAAAGAAAAACACGGGGCTTTCAGGTTTGTGCCAATGCTGCCGGAAAAATCGGATGGCTGAGTTAAATGATGGCCTTTTCATTCCGCTTAAAAGAAAAGTCTGATCATTTACACAACCCACATCCACATTAACTTAAAAACGTGGTGGCAAGTTCCGCATCATGGTAGAAAAACGAGTTCATTACTAACAAATATGCTCCATATACCCTAACCTGAATAATTCTAAGATTTTAATATTTACTTAAAAAACAGGGATATACATTGCGCCGGCCCTCAGGTTGGGGAGAATGTGAACAAAGGATAATTATGGGCTTTAGACCATTACAAACAAGCTTATGATTAGGGCAGCCTAAACGGTATTTCTTATATTTTTTGTATGTTTGTGAAACTTACAAACAGGAAAAATCACAAACAAACATGAAGACGTTGTTTTTTGCAGCATTATTCTTGCTTTCATTTGATACTGCAATCCTTTACAGCCAGCACAATCCCGAAGCTTATCGCACGGAAAGAGAGGGCATGATCAACCGGCAAATTGCCGACAGGGGAATCAGGCACCCGGCCACCCTTGACGCCATGAAAAAAGTTCCGCGGCACTTGTTTGTCCCACCCACACAAACCGGAAATGCTTACCGCGACAGCCCTCTGCCAATAGGCTACGGTCAAACCATTTCCCAGCCTTACATTGTGGCTTTTATGACTGAAATTATTGAACCCGAGCCGGATCATGTGGTGTTGGAAATCGGAACCGGATCAGGCTACCAGGCAGCAGTTTTGGCTGAGATCGTAAACGAAGTATATACCATCGAGATCATTCCAGAACTGGCTGAATCTGCAACCTTGCTTTTCGATGAACTTGATTATAAAAACATTCATGTAAAAACCGGCGATGGTTATTACGGCTGGGAAGAATCCGGCCCATTCGATGCCATTGTGGTTACTGCCGCTGCTGAATATATTCCGCCTCCGCTGATTGCACAGTTGAAGGATGGGGGGAAAATGATCATTCCTGTCGGTACTCCGTTTTTTGTGCAGCAGTTGATGCTGGTTGAAAAGAAAGAGGGCAAAACCACCACAAAAAACCTGATGCCGGTTCGGTTCGTACCATTCACCAGGAGCATAGAGGGCGAATAATGAGCGAGCGGTTTACCCTGCGTTCGGCCTGGGCACTCGGCCTGCTTTCGGTTTCAGTGATTGCATGCCAGTTGGCACTGATGCAAATTCTTGCTTATGTACAATGGTATCATTTTGCTTATATGGTCATTTCCATTGCCATGCTAGGATTTGGAGCAGCCGGCACTGTGATTGCCCTTTTCAAGGAAAAGCTGCTCCGGCATAAAAACACCTTACTCCCAGCATTGGCCATTGCAAGCGGGCTCATGCTAGAACTTGCTTTACGGCTCACAAGCAGCAAATACCTGGTTTTTGATCTCTACCACCTCTTTGTTGACAACAGCCAGTTCTGGAAACTTGCCGCAAACTTTTTCATTTATTTTCTGCCATTCTTTTTTGCAGCGCTGGCCATCGGCATTATTTTCACTGCCTGGGTTTCAGAAATAGGAAAACTTTATTTTGCGAACCTATTCGGTTCAGGATTAGGAGGATTGATTGCGCTTGTTTTGCTTAGTCTGATCCTACCTTGGCATGCCTTTACATTTTGCGCTTTCCTGGCAATACTTTCGGGCCTGCTGATGATCAAAAAAGCCCGATGGAAGTTTGCGGCGGCCTTAACCGGTGCTGTTGTTTTGGTTTTTTCATGCTCACTTATATGGCCTTACCAAATCAAACCATCGCAATACAAAAGCCTGAGTAAAACGCTGAACCTTACTGATGCAGAGATTATTTACCAGGAACCTGGCATATATGGGCTTAATCAGGTAGTAACATCACCGGTGCTGCGCTATGCTCCGGGCGTTGGCCTCTCGTACGAAGGTGAAATTCCTGTTAAACCCGCTGTTTTTACCAATGCCGGATTTACCGGTGTACTCTCCAAAAACTGGAACCGCGAACCCCACCCGGCCAATTTCACCACCTTTGCCTTGCCGTTTGTTTTGTGCGAACCCGACACCGTGCTCGTTCTGAACGCCGGAACCGGTTATTTTGTGGCTCATGCCCTGCGGCAGGGCGCAAGCCACATTGCCGTTACGGAGCCAAACCGCAAACTGGTGCAATTAATGCAAAATAACCTGGCCGATGCTTCCGGGTTTATTTACAATCAACCCAATGTTGATGTGCACACCATCGAGGCCAGAACTTATCTTTCGTTAACGGCGCAGCAATATGATCTGGCCATCATGCCGGTGATGGATGCCTTTGGAGGAACATCGGGCCTGTATGCCATGCAGGAAAATTACACGCTTACCGTAGAGGGGGTTAACCAGATTTGGCAGCAACTGAAGCCTGGTGGCTGCCTCAGCATTTCCACCTGGCTCGACTACCCGGTTCGCACCCCCCTGAAAATTGCCAATACTTTGATGGAGGTGCTCAACATCAACGAAGCTGCTGAACCAAAACAGCATATTGCAGTAGTTAAAAGCTGGGGAACCATCACTTTTGTGATTTCTAAATCGCCACTTACAAATGAGCAAATAGCGGCAACCCGCAGTTTCTGCGAAACTTTCTTTTTCGACCCGGTGCTTCTGCCTGGTGTTACTACGGAAGAACGCAACCGCTATAATGCTTTTGGTGATCCATCATTTTTTATCATGCTCGACGATATTGTTGCAGGCAACAGATCATGGGATGATTACCTTTTTTATATTGAACCGTCCACTGACAATCGCCCGTATTTCAATCACTTTGTCCGGCTTAAAAACCTGCCAGCACTGTCCGGCTCGTTTGATCAGGAGACAATGCCTTTTTTGGAGCTGGGATACATTATTGTGATTGTTACACTGGTGCAGGTTACACTGATGGCACTGCTTTTTATTCTTGTTCCTTTGTTTCGTTTGCGAACCCAAAAAGGGGCAAGATTGCCGGTTGTGCTGTATTTCGCATCGTTGGGGCTGGGTTATATGTTTATTGAAATTATTCTTATTCAGCGTTTTATACATTATTTTGGGACCCCTGTAATTGCAGCATCCGTGGTGATCAGTGTAATGATGATGGCTTCAGGCGCAGGCAGTTATCTTTCAGGAAATTTTCGGCTCAGCAAGCCCCTGATCAGGTTAATTCCTGCCATTGTGACTGTGTGCGGCATTCTTTTACTTATCGGTTTGAATCCTTTGATCAGGGCTACAGGCGGATTAGGTATTTATTTTAAGGCCATCATCGCATTCTTCGTAATTGCGATTCCTGCTTTTTTCATGGGTATGCCATTCCCTTTGGGCCTGAAGGCAATATCCAGGCATCATCAAAGCCTTGTGCCATGGGCCTGGGGAATAAATGGCTGCCTTTCGGTGATTGCCTCACCACTGGCCGTTCTTATAGCCGCTGAAGCCGGATTTACCTGGGTGATGGCAGTAGCTGCAATAGTTTATTTCCTGGCGATGATGGTTGCAGGAAAGCTGCTTTTGGGTCGAACGGATAAACTAAATGCATAAATGCGAACCCAAAGCCTTGGCTCTAAAAAACCTAAAATCTCAAATCTTAAATCCGTAATCTAAAATATTCTGCTATTCCCTGATACACCGCACTGAAAATCCGTAGCCTTTGGCGAAGAAGTTCCGGTATAAATTGTCGAGGCTTTTGCTTACGTAGCTTCCCATTGCATTGTCGGCGTCATACACATCAAGGCTCCACCAGAAGCCATTGTCGCCAACTGAGTGGAATGCGCCGTTGTAGTGCCGGTATCCAGCCGGTTGCGCACTGAGGTGGCTTTCGTTGGTTCCGTTGCCATTGTCTCTCCATCCGCTGAGCGATTTCATTTTGTGTCCGGCATCTTCCGCGCCACCTAAGGCATCGCCAAGTTCACCCCATTCAATGTCAACCGGAATGCGCCAGCCTTCGGGCGCCAGACCACGCGGGTCGCTTACGGCATACCAGTTGTAGAGCTTGCCATATTTTTCCCCGTTTTCCGGATTATTGGCATAGTAACACCATGCCGGCAATTTTTGCTGGTTATAGACCTTCCATTCATGATCGGTTTTGGCTTCCGGGATGGCATCTCCATTACGAAATTGCGTAACGCTCAGGTTTTCGGTCATCCATTCCTGGTAGCCGATTTTTACACTTTTGTAGCCGGCATGTTCCGAAACCGTAAATACCTGATTATGCGTAGTGGTTTGCTGCTGATTTGCAGAAGAAACCTGCTGCCTTATCTGTGCATCTGTGTTATATGATTTTGGCGGCGACTCCCTGGTAATATTGAACGCAACAATTGCTCCAGCGGCAATTAACAAAACAACAGCAAGAATGATCTTTTGATTTTTTTTCATTGTTACGGAAATAAAAATTGTTCAACGAATTTTGCAAGTATAGGAAATTTTTGGGAGATGGGGCTGTGTTGGATTGTTGGTCTTTCACAGGCCGGGCCATGTTTGTCTGCTTTACAGCGCTTGCTTTAAATCCGGAAAGGCTGAAAATTGTTTGTAGTGTCCGGTAAACGAGAAGGAGATTTCTCACGCCATTTGCCTATCAATAACCTCGTTCCTGGCGCAATTTCTCAATTTCCTCATCAAAGGTTCTTTTAAACCTTTCGTAGTCGTAATCAATTCTCAGGCGTTCATCATTTGTGATACGGCGGTCGGCCATGCTGAGTATATCATTGCCTGCAAGCTCAATTGCCAGATAGGTTTTATAAATGCCATTGCTTGTCCGGGTTACCTCTTCACAGATAACGCGGGTACCCGAAAGTCGCTCATCAACTATTTCCCTGAAGAGGCCTTCGTATCTTTGAGCAAATTCCGCACGGGTCTCAACACCTGCCTGCTTAAAATAATTATCAACCACTCCGCGCACAAGCACACTGATCTGGCCTGCAAGTTCTGCCCTGGCATTGCTGAGTGCCATACGTTTTGAGTTTGCCTGGTCAATGCTTTCGCCAACGCTATTGGCCCTGAAATACTCATTGTTAGTAAAATACTCTTCGCCGCTGCACAACACATCCACGGGCGTTTCACCCGCTGGTATGGCGGCAATTTCTTTTTTGCCTCTGCACTGAATAAGTGCCAGTGATGCGATGATTAGCAACGCGGCAAACATGGTTCCTGTGATCTTTTTTCTCATGATTTCCTGGTTTTGATTAGTGAAAAATTTGAATGGACAAATATAAAATAATTCATTTAATAACCTCATCAAAACACACAAATATTGGCGATCAGCTTGACGATTTTCTAACTGCACCCATTACTTGTTCGGACGCCCGGCATCACTTTCTTTTATTTCACCCACGATTTCCTGCACACGCTTGCCTTGAAACAAATCGTCCTTGAGTTTGGTGTAATCTCCTTTTCCGGTACTAAATTGATTGAGGAAGCGCATTGTTTTTGCCAGCCCGATCTGTTTTATCAAAATGCTGTTGGCTTCTTTATTTATCGCGTATAGTGTTGTTGTCTGGTTCATGGTAAAACCTCCCTTTGGCCTTTGAATGGAGCAGTTGTCAAAATAAACTGTCATAATCATTAACTATTTTTTTTCAGGCAAAACAAACGATAACCTGGCATTGCCTGAATCAGATAAAGATGATGACTATGGTAGTGTTTTTAGAGAACCGATAGATGAGTGAAGCCACCAGCGTGATTTTAACCGGATATGATGCGGAGAATACTAAGCTTGTACCAAGGATTATTAATTTTTGTTTTCAGATGTCGGATTTCCGGGAGTTGCGTTAGGGCATCCCACCCCCGGCCCCTAAAGTGGCGAGCCACCGCGCTGAACCTCAGCTATAAGATAACCAACATTGCAATCATGCACTTACAAACTCCCCCTACATGGGTTGGGGGGTGGAAAAGGCCAGCGCACCCCAATTCCTCCAGTTTAGAAGTTTTGTTGTTTCTATGGTTCGTTCGTTGGTTCCATCGTAAAGGATCATTTGACCGGATACATTGGGATTATAGGTAGCATATTTCCTTAAATTACTAAGATATTCGTTGTGAAAATTCATACCGGATTTCACTTCAATGGCAGTAAAAAGGTTATTATGCTCCAGCAGGAAGTCTATTTCGGTTCCGTGATTGTCGCGCCAGAACCAGATGGATTGGTTCATGCCTGTGTTTATATTATGTTTCATTAATTCGGTAAAAACCAGGTTCTCAAAAATTGCTCCCCGCAACGGATGCAACGCAAGTGTTTCTTCATTGCCAATGCCCAGCAAGGCACAAAGCAAGCCTGTATCATTGAAAAAGAGTTTTGGTGTTTTGATGATCTTTTTATTGAAGTTCTGATGATGCGGTTGCAGCAGGAACACCACATAACCAGCCGTGAGATGCCCCAGCCATGATTTGCATGTGTTGTAGGCTATACCTGCTTCGGTTGCCAGTGATGAAATGTTGAGCAACTGGGCGCTGCGGCCTGCACATAAGCGTACAAACCTGATGAAGTCGAGGTGTTGGCCTATATTGACCAATTGCCTCACGTCCCGTTCAACGTAGGTGTTCAGGTAGCTGTTGTAAAAAAGCCGGTAGTCGGTAACGGATTGGTAGAGCCTGGGATAAAATCCTTTGATGATGAGTTGATTGGTAGAAACTTTGCCGGCCTGCTCCCTGATCTCTTCATACGAAAACGGAAGCAATCTGAATATCGCACTCCTGCCTGCCAATGATTGGCTGATCTTTTCCATGACCAGGAAATTCTGTGACCCGGACAATATGTACATTCCGGTTTGCTGCTTTTCGTCAACCATTAGCTGTATGTATGAAAACAGGTCTGGGGCGTACTGGGCTTCATCAACGATGAGAGGAAAAGGGTGCTGCTGTAAAAAATCCTTTGGCTGTTCCACAGCCCATTGCCGTAATTCAGGGTCTTCGAGGTTTACATATCTGAAACTATTCAACTGGTTTCGGAGCAAGGTAGTTTTTCCTGACTGCCGCGGACCGGTAAGAAAAAGTACCGGAAATTGCCTTAGCGCCTGCTGTAATTGTGAGGTGATGCTTCTTTGTATGTACATTGTACTATATTATCAATGGATTAATAAATTGGTACAAAGATAAAGTTTTTTCAAAACAAATCTTGCAATCATGCACTTACAAAC
>OMKS01004638.1_pt1 | contig 10258 bp, 8 predicted proteins | sample 1674721 | NCBI WGS metagenome assembly OMKS01 (sample SAMN06264996, study PRJEB25208) | sediment metagenome | isolation source: hot spring sediment | place: USA: California | collected 2014-09-02 | reverse complement strand
TTTCAAGCAGAAGACGGCATACGAGATCTAGTACGGTCTCGTGGGCTCGGAGATGTGTATAAGAGACAGGCTCTGGACTATTTTACGATAATCGCTATGGATATAGTCTTTGGCCTCTTTTTTGATTAATTCTTTTGGAGAATAGCCTAAAATTTCGGCCAGACCCTGATTGATATAAATAAAGAGACCGTTATAAACAATGAAAATGCCGGCGGAACTATTCTCGGCTAAGATTCTAAATTTTTCTTCACTCTCCAGGATAGCATCTTCCATTAGCTTTCGGTAGCTTATATCCTGCAACGTGGCGAGATAGGCTTCTTTTTCCTGATAATTGATGGAGAGGCTGCTGAATAGCGTCCAAAATTTTTGTCCGGCAGGATTAGTGATAGAAAGCTCCTTGTCAGTCAGCACGCCTGTTTGCAGGAGCTCTTTTTGGCAGCTATCTATTAAATCTGCCGGCAATATTCCATCCTTGAGCAGATTCAGTGTCTGCACCTCATTTTGTTTTATTCTCAATAGTTCAAGCCCTTTGCGATTTATATAGAGAATATCAAAATCAGGGTTGAAAATAAGCAGCATATTGGGAAGATTCTCAATAATCCGCTGAAACTGCAATTCGTGCACCCGCATCTTGGCTTCGGCAGCCTTGCGCTCGCTAATATCTCGGGAAACGCCATAAACAATCAGTTTTCCCGTTAGTTCATCATTGACATAACGTGTGGAAGTTTCAGTCCAGACCGTTGTGCCATCTTTTCTGGACTGCTCTATTTCGTCAATGTAAATCTTGCTGATTCCCGAGAGAAATTCTGCCACGTATTTAGGAATCAACTCATTTAGTTTCTCTCGAGATTCAGGTGTAAGGGCTTCAAACGCCGGCTCTGCCATAACCTCTTCAACGGTATAGCCCCGTAATCTTTCGACAGAGGGACTCACATAAAGAAAGCGACCCGATTCCACATCCATAACCCAGATTATATCGCTGGTATTTTCGGTAATCAACCTGTAGCGCTTCTCACTTTCCACGAGGGCTGCCTCGGCTTTTTTTTGCAGGGTAATGTCTTCTATCTGCATCATATAGCCTGGAGTAGGGCCCGACAAATTAGAAAAGACAACCCTGAACCAACTGATACCGCTATGCCTTGTGGGATAGGCCGTCACCTTTCCAAAATCAAAAGGCGCCTCAAACCTGAGCTGCCGGCCAGCGCGAATCGTCTCTTTTTGTTCATTAGTAAGCTGCGGATCATCAAAAAGATTATAGTCTTTGATGTAGCTGATATCGTCAATGCCAAAAAGATCGAGACAGGCCTGGTTGATGCGAACGATTTTTCCGGCGCTGTCAAATTGCTCAATGGCGTATGGCGACTGCTCAAAAATGGCGTAATATTGGGCTTCCCGAAACTGCATTTTCTCTTCGAGCTGTATCCTTTCCAGAGCCGCTGCCACCATATCGGCACAGTTTTCGATGAAATCTGGCGGCATTTCGGCGGTGTGGTGAGACACATTCAGTAAAAGCATTCCACCGTATGAATTTTCAATACGCGTCAATTTGGCGGCGATGATGGGGCCGGATGCAGATATGTGAGCGCCTTGAGAAAAAACCGGATCTAAACCTGCTGCGGCTCTGAGGGAGAAATGATCATTAAAAACCGTAACTTTATGGGTTTTGATCTCATTCGGGTTTTTGGATTCATAATTCCACTGTGGCTGCATCAGATGAAGGCCCCAGCCCTTTTCCAACTCTTTAAGCTGCTCGGTTTTTCCTTCCGTATAGAGCTGCTGGCAATCTTTGTCATAGGGGTCTGGTAAAAAAAGCAGGGCATGGTCAGCGCCTGTGATACGACAAAGCTCCTTGCATAAGAGCGTGTAGTCTGATTTTTGAGCCGAAAATTGATTCAGCAGCCGAGATAGGGATATTAAAAGCGTCTCATTGGGCACCTCGACAAAGCAAGCCGAAAAAACGCCGTCTTCTGTTTTTGAAACCTCTACCTTATACCACTTTTTTTGCAGCAAAGAAAACTGCTCAAATTGACGCTTTGCCTCTGAAAACCCCAAATCGCCACAAAAGCTTATCCAGTCAAAACTTTCTTCCTCCATGTCCATCAAGACTTCATCAGCCTGACGATTTAGCGCCACTTCACGGGAAAGACCGGTTATAGCTTCAAATGCCCGATTCATATCGAGAAAACGATAATCTACAGGCCGGCCAGACTGGTCTTTCACCAGCTCATAGCAGACATATCCGTAAGAAGATTCGTTCATATTATCAACGTTCATTCTAATCCTTCTCAGTCAACAGAAATGCACCATCAAACTGCTTCTATCTTTGTGATTTTTTTTGCTTTGCACTTTTTTCAAAATCTAAATATACAAATTCTTCCTTTCTCATTGAAATTGTATTGACTAAATTTTGGAGAATATGAATCATTTAGAAAAAGGAGTTGAGATGCGTTTGGGAAAATTAATTGCCTTTACGGCGCTTGTTTTACTTTTCAGCAATTGTCAAAAAGAGATCAATCCGCTGCTGACAGAATGGGACACAAATTTTGGAAGCGTGCCGTTTGAAGCCATTGAGCTTCAGCACTTTATGCCGGCTTTTGAAGAAGGCATTCAACACTATGAAGCTGAAATCAAAAAAATCGCAGAAAACAGTGAAAAAGCCACTTTTGAGAATACCATCAAAGCGCTGGAAACAAGCGGTGAGCTGCTGTGGCGCACAAACCGGGTTTTTGGGGTTTTTAATGGCGCTAACACCAATGAAACGCTGCAAAATATCTCCAAAGAAATCTCCCCTCGCATCTCCCGCCTTAATAGCGATCTTTACCTCAATGAAGCGCTTTTCCAGCGAGTCAAAACATTGTATGATAGTCGTGAATCACTGATTCTCAACGAAGAAGAGCTGTTTGTACTGGATCTGACTTATAAAGATTTTGTCCATAACGGCGCGCTCCTTTCTTCAGGAAATAAAGAAAAACTGCGACAAATCAAGGAAGAGCTTTCTCACCTCTATATAAAATTTCGCCAGAATCAACTGGCCGAAACCAATAAAATCATTTTAGTCATTGAAAATGAATCAGACCTTGCGGGATTGCCTGCTGAAGTGCGGGAGGCTGCTGCTGAGCTGGCAAAATCAAAAGGTATGGATAAATCCTGGGCTATTAACCTTCAAAAACCCAGCTTTATCCCCTTTTTGCAATATTCAGAGAGGCGGGACCTGCGGGAAATCGTCTATAAAGGCTACGTCAACCGCGGCAATAATGGCGATAAATATGACTGCAATGAAATCATTGCCAAAATCGCATCCCTGAGAGTAGCTCTGGCGCAAGTTATGGGTTATGAAAATTACGCCCAATACCAACTGACCCGGCGAATGGCTAAAACACCGCAGGCCGTCGATGATTTTCTCCATAAACTCTGGAAACCTTCACTGGAGCGGGCCAAAAATGAACGTGATGAAATGCAGGCCATAATCGATAAAGAGGGCGGCAATTATAAGCTGGCGGGCTGGGACTGGTGGCATTACGCTGAAAAGCTGCGGAAAGAGAAATACAGCATAGACGAGACTGAGTTGCGGGCCTATTTCCCAATGGAAGCCGTGCGGCAAGGCGCCTTTGATGTGGCTGAGAAGCTCTACGGCATCCGTTTTGAGCCGAGAAAGGATCTTCAAGTCTGGCATTCTGATGTGGAAGCTTTTGAAGTCAAAGAAGCGGACGGTAGCCACATCGGGCTTTTCTACAGCGACTATTTTGCCAGAGACAGCAAGCGAAGCGGTGCCTGGAGTGGTACCATTCGGCAACAATCTAGTATTGACGGAATCGAAATTCGTCCGCACAATTACAATGTGGGCAACTTTAGCAAACCTTTAGGCGACAGTCCGGCCCTCCTCAGTGAAGATGAAATCGAAACCCTCTTTCACGAGCTGGGTCACGGCCTCAACACCCTATTTGCCGATCGCATCTATCCCAAAGCACGACGTGTTCCCCAGGATTTTGTGGAGCTGCCTTCACAGATTTTAGAAAACTGGGCCTTTGAGCCGGAACTGATGAAAAGCTACTCAAGGCACTATCAAACCGGTGAACCCATTCCCGATGAATTGCTGGAGAAATTGCAACAGGCTTCACTCTTTAACCAGGGCTTCATCACCACCGAATACCTGGCAGCCTCACTTCTGGATATGGCCTGGCACAGCCTCAGCGATACGATGGTGCGTGATGCCCGACAGTTTGAAGCAGAAATTTTAGCAGAAATTGGCCTCATTCCTGAAATCGCGCCTCGCTACACCAGCGCTAATTTTGGACATATTTTTGGCGGCGATGGATACTCAGCCGGCTATTATGTCTATATCTGGGCGGCTGTTCTCGATAGCGATGCCTTTGCCGCTTTTAAAGAAAAAGGGCTTTTTGATCAGACGCTGGCACAGCGTTTTCGTGAATATTGCCTCGCTGGCGGCGCCCCCGATATGATGGCACAATACCGGAAATTCCGGGGAGCCGACCCCTCCATCGAAGCGCTCCTCATTAAAAGAGGGCTGATGTAAATAAAGGCAATCACTGCTGTCCTAAATAATTTGGAAAGCAAATTTCATTGCTTTATTTGCAACGGATTAAAAGATTAGAACGGAAAAGACCAAAGCAAGCAAGACTTCCACTCCGCTCAGTGACCGCACTTCGTCCGTTGGCTGACGTATCAGTGACCGCACACCCTGTGAAATATTCTTTCACTGGGTCGGGGAAGATTCTGCCCGAAGGTCCCGACCAATCGGGATGGAAAGCGGGATTTGGGATAGAATAAGCTCTGTACAAGCAAAAATCATTATCGTAGGCTTTTTTGTGCTCATTATCGCGCCACGTCTCTTTTCCACCTTCAAACACAATCATCTTTTTCCCAAATTTGTGAAGGCCCAGATTAAATCAGCCAGTATAATCTAATTTATCGATGGTAGAATTTATTTTGGACAGATGTGCCAAAGAACTTACCAAAAGGGTGTAGAGCTGTCAAGCTTAGCAATTTGCCTCTAAGCTATCCCTATTATCTAGCCATTAGCCTCCATATCATTTTTTTAGATGACCCCATTTGCTCATTCATCGATTCAAAAAAAAATGTTTTGCCGGAAAATCTGAGCGACTCAGGATTTAAAGATTTTGGAGAAAAAACCGCCCTTTTTATTTCGGCGCAATGTACGCGAAAGCTCGGAATGGTCTTTGACTGAGTCGGGATTGATCATATTCCAGATTTCGCCCCAGCCAGGGAAACCGCCGATATTGCGGTCATCAATGTAGAGATCGGCGTAAATTTTCCGGCTTATTTTTCCCTCAACATATTTTTCGCCTGGTGAATTGGCATTGACGGCGTAGAAAGTCAGCCCGTTCTCTTTACAAAAAGATAGCGCTTCATCCAGCTCTTTACCGGCGCGGTAGGTCCATAAAATCAGTTTGTGTTTTTGCTTTTGCAGGGACAGCAGCGTCTCGAATGCAAACAGCTTTTCTTTTCCAATCTCAGGATAGCGATGCTCAACGATTGTACCATCAAAATCAACTGCAATAATCATAATTATTCCTTTGAGTTTAGATTATTGAGTATTTCCCTGTGCATAAAAATCCAGCACAAAAGGAATGTACCATTTATAAAACTTTTGAATGTCTCGGTGATTCAGCTTCTGCTTATCGTAAAAAGATAGCAGCAGCGCTTCAATGTTATTGAGAATGAGCTGGTCGCCTTCACGAATTTTGCGGTCAAAACCGCCATTTTGAACATTGATAAGGGGGCTAAGATTCAGATAGCTCTCACCGCTGCCTGCTGTCACGGGATAGCATAATTTCTTTAGTAAAAGCGCTTTTTGATTGAGAATAGGCGGCTCAGCGGAAGATTTGCTTTTGATCTCATCGGGAAAATTTTCTCCTAGAGCAACCCAGAGGGGAATGGTCAAAGCGCTGAGGGACCAACCGGGAAGGTAGTAAAGGGCGCTGAGTTCCGGGTTTTCATCTTTTTTCACACCGCGGACAACCAAAACCGATGCAGAATTATGGCGCACCACATAATCGCGAAAGAGAACATAATGAGGGGTGAGGGCATCATTTGACGGCGGCATTTTCCTCAAGTCTTGCTGCAGCAAACTGTGATTGAGATTGCGGCTAGCTTCTAAAATGAGAAAATTTGCAGAGAGCTTCCCCCCTCTCATTTTCTGAAAAAAGAGATTGGATGTGCTGGTATAACGAATGTATCCATATCCGGCATTTGGCTGACCGCTTTGGCTGAAATTTGTGCGAATGAGATAGCCCTCCGGAGCGGTCATCGGGTCATTGGCATCATATTTCACATAGCTGTGGCAGCCGGTTTCATAATAAGCAGCGCCACCCTGGGCATCAATAACGCCAAAATTGGCGGCCACCCCCCGCTCACCTTTAGTCGCTTCCAGCATATTCTCAAAATCGGCTAAATTGCGGCATTTCTCCAGAGCCTGCCGCATAAAAAGGCCTTCCTGATCATCGGGGACATCGGCTTTTTCACCAATATTCAGATTGTAGCTGGCAGTATTCATAATGCTGAAACCAGCTTCATTGCTGCCCATCCAGATTTCCTGATTCAAGGAATCGGAGTGATTGGCGATGCCGATATAGGCCAATTTTCCGGCTTCAGCCACATAAACAGCTTTATTCTCAAGCTCATCTGTATCCCTGTGTTTCCAGAGCAATGGCCGGCCATCAATCGTGGCCTTTCCCGATATGATTGCCGATGTGCAGGGATAAAGGATAAATGGGATAAGCGCCAGTAGAATGAGTCTTTTCATAAAATTCCTTTCAATCTAAAAGCGTTTTCAGCCAGACTAAAGCCGCTGGATATGCCACCAGAGCCGCTTCGAAATGTGTCAGCCCAGCTATGCTAATCAGCTCTACATCAGCGCCCTTACTTTCAAAATATTCTTTGGCCTGCACCGAATTTTCGTAAGGCACATCTTGATCGCCATTACTGTGGATAAGGAGGATAGGCGCTTGGGGCGTGAAATTTAATAGCGAGTTTTCCCGCAGCGCTGCTTTCATCTCCGACTGACCATCACCCAGATAAGAGCTGAGAAAATCGGCATTGAAGAGATCGGCCAAAACAGGTGTAAGCTGAGAATTAATATATTTGCCGCCCTTGCTGCCATCAAAAAGCGTTGGAATTCGCTGGGCATAGGGCGATTTAAAAATTTCAGCCAGCATATCCCAGGCATAAATATCATTATAAGCCGCCACAAGATAGCCGAAATAGTAGGCATTGTTGAAGCGCTCTTTCCGCAGGAGATAATCGGTTGACCATTCCAGATTGTAAGGCCCGGCCATGGGAACTGAGCCTGTGATGGAAAATTCGTCATCGTAGTAAAGTTCGATATATTTCTGAGCAGCCAGGGTGGCATAACCACCTTCTGAATAGCCCGTGAGCAAGAGCTTATCACTGAGTGAAATATTCCCCTCATCGCAATAATTACGGGCTGCTCTCAACATATCAATGACCACGTTAGCTGTGAGCTCCGCGTGTATGTAGGGGTGCATTCTTTCGGAAACGCCTAGTCCCATGTAATCAGGAATCACCGTAAGATAGCCGCTCATTCCGGCAATCACGCCTAAAATCGCCTCAGGGGCATTCATCAGGCCCATAGAAGCCACACTATCGCGATGAGTCTGGGTGCCGTGCTGAATGCTTAAAAGGGGAAACGCCTCCGTTACCGGCATAAAAGTATTGGCATCCACCGGTGCATAGAGGGCGCCGCTGGCCTTATGCAATTCGCCATTTTCATCTTCTGTCAAATAATGAATGCGATTTACCGTGACGCCATACTGAAATTCAAAAGCTTCGGGAATATCAAAATTTTCGATTTGACTTTCAATCATACCGAAATTTAAAGCCATCAAGGTACCCTTATAGACGATATCACCCCGCTTCTCCTGGTCGTCGTTCTCCTGCTCGCATGCAGAAAATGCAAAAGCTAAGGCGACAAGCAAGGCTATGCTAATCTGGCGAACTAATTTTTTATCTGTTTTCATTTTATTCCTCCTATTTTTTCATAGATACGCTTAAAAGCAGATTTACATTAAACCAAGCTTAACTTATTACGCAGCGCTTGAATCTGGGTTGATTCTGCCTGAATGATGATAGGATTTCGTTCGGCGTCAAGCCTATGCACAATGTGAATCATCGCCGACTCTGGAATGGCGGTGCAGCCGGCAGTGGGCAAATGGGGACCTTTCCAGACATGGAGAAAAATAGCAGAGCCGAGCCCAGGCTGATTATCTTTATTAAAATCGAAGCAGATGGAAAATTTATATTGGGGAATATGGAGTCTCTCCCAGGAGTTCCCAAGCTTCAGCGGCGCTTCATCGGTGCGAATCCACTGATTGTAGTATGGTGAATCTGGATCATCAAAGAAATAGTCATTGTATTGCGATTTGCGCCAGGGAATACGCAGCGGCTCTGAAACTCGTCCCCAGCCAAATCCACCGTTGATGCAATAGATGCCGCCTGGTGACTTTAAATCGCCCTCTCGCTCCTTGCCAAAGCCATTTTGACCGATTTTTGCAGGAATGGGGCCGAGCCAGCTTAACCAACGGCTTCCATTATATTCGGCAGCCTCCAAGAATGCATCAGAGCGGGAAATATCTGGAACAGAAAGCAAGAGGATCTGCTGAGACTGTGACTCAATTATTGCATTGCTGTCAATCAGATCATTTCGAAACATAGCGTAATATAAGAAAATTCCAGATTCTTCAATGAAGGAAAATTTTAGCTGAGGAGCTATTGTGATCGGCGATGAAATATAAATCCAAAAATAAAAGAGGAAACTCTATTGCAATTAACTTGAAGATTTGTAACTTACATTTGATGAACATAAGAATAAACAAGAGCTTGCTGTCTATTTTACTGATAATCCTGACCGGGCTATTCACCGCTTGTGGGGATCTTCCAAAAAGTGAAAGAACAACAAAAGCCAATCGCAAAATCTTTTGGGAAAATCTCACCAAAGGCACCATCACTTTATCTTTGCATTCACCACTACATAAAGCGACAGAAAGCCAGTGGATGGGAGCTTTCTGGGGAATGGGTCTGACAAACTACCGGCCATCTGCTGCTGATTCGGCTCTGAGCAAAGCATGGAAAGAAGCGCCTATTCATAGCTCTGCTTTCCAAAGGGCGCTATTAGAACTGAGCTACCAACTTTACCCCTGGCAATTTACTGAGGAAATCTGGCAACTGGCTAATACAACACACGACAGCCGCAATCTGGCGATGGCCATCTACGCACTCAGACAGGCCGGTGAAAATCCAAAGCTAAATAATATCCTGAAGCACAACACCCAATTACAGAATTCACCACAAATACGCTGGCTTCTTTTGGAAGAAGAACGACAGGCAATGAAACGCCCGGATATTAAACCGCTATTTACACTGGCCAAAAAATACAAATCACCGATCTTATTCTTGTTTCTTAGAAAAAACCGCGACTATCCAGGGCTGCTGCTCATCCAAAACTCTGACGGCAGCTTTGTTCAAGAAGATGACAGGCTATGGTTTATTACCGTGTTGGCCCGCAGCCTGTCCAATCTGCCAGGCACCATCACCAACGGCAACACACCGCAGGGACTCTTTTCTGCCCAGGGAATCTCATTTAGTGATAATGTATTTATAGGTCCAACACCTACCTTTATTACGGGGCTGCCATTTGAGCTTTCTCCAGCCGTCTTTTTTCATGATACAACTATTACAGAGCGTTGGAGCCGCCAATTATACCACGATTTCCTTCCGCCAGAATGGAAAAACTATTTGCCAATTTATGAAGCGTGGTATGCCGGAGAAGCCGGCAGGGCAGAAATCATCATTCATGGCACCACCATCAATCCAGAATACTACCGCGGCACTCCATACTATCCAATGACGCCAAGCCTGGGCTGTATGACCACGTATGAAAGGTGGGGCAGCTTCACCGGAAAAAGAAAAGTAAGCGCACAGCAAAAACTCATAGATGCATTGCTAAAATTGCCTGATGAACACTTTGGCTATCTGTTGCTTATCGAGATTGATGATAAAAATGAGCCGATCAAGTTAAGCGAAATTGCTCAGCATATACCCAATAAAAATTAATTATTCCATAAATTGCTTTCGGAAAAAATAAATATCAATTGTTGCCAGAAAAGGTGGCAAAGCTCGTATCCTATTGATTATTAATATATTGCGGTTTTGATGTGTGTGTATATTTATTCAACGCTCAGCAAGTGTATAAATATTATAC
>OMKS01004637.1_pt1 | contig 10259 bp, 9 predicted proteins | sample 1674721 | NCBI WGS metagenome assembly OMKS01 (sample SAMN06264996, study PRJEB25208) | sediment metagenome | isolation source: hot spring sediment | place: USA: California | collected 2014-09-02 | reverse complement strand
ATACGGCGACCACCGAGATCTACACTATCCTCTTCGTCGGCAGCGTCAGATGTGTATAAGAGACAGGTATAGCACCCGGCCTGCTGGACGTAATAAGCAGGCTGAAATTTGTTACGCCCACGCCCATACAGCACAAGGCAATCCCTATCGGTATCGAGGGAAAAGATATAATAGGAATAGCCCAGACGGGAACCGGCAAGACCCTTGCTTTCGGCATTCCCATGATACAAAGGCTGGCTCAGAAACAGGACGCAATGGGGCTGATTCTTGTGCCCACCCGCGAGCTTGCTTTCCAGGTTGACGAGACCATCAGGAAACTTACCCCTGTCTTTAAAATGCGCTCAATTGTCCTTGTCGGCGGCCAGAAAATGGGCCCGCAGATAAGCGGCCTGAGAAACCGTCCCCACGTGATAATAGCCACACCCGGAAGGCTCTATGACCACCTTGGCAGAAACACGGCCAAACTGAATACCGTAAACATGCTTGTTCTTGACGAAGCCGACAGGATGCTTGATATGGGCTTTCTCCCGCAAATAGAGAAAATAATGAAATACGTCCCGAAAGACAGGCAGACAATGCTCTTTTCCGCGACAATGCCCGAGGGTATTGTCAAAATAGTCACCTCTTACATGAAACTTCCGGTCAGGACGGAAATCGCGCCGCCCGGAACAGCTCCGGAACTTATAACGCAGGAGATTTTTGTTGTCAAATCAGAGAACAAACAAAAAACCCTGAAAGAAATCCTGAAAAAATATACGGGCTCAGTGCTTCTCTTTACAAGGACAAAACGTGGCGCAGCCAAAATAAACCGGTTTCTCCGCGACGCGGGTTTTTCTTCGGCAGAGATACACTCGGACAGGTCAATGGGCCAGAGGAAAGAGGCCCTGCAGGGATTTAAATCAGGAAGGTTCAGGATACTTGCCGCAACAGACATAGCGGCGCGCGGCATAGACGTCACCGGAATTGAGCTTGTTGTCAACTACGACATACCCGACGACCCGGAAAACTACGTTCACAGAATAGGACGCACAGGAAGGGCCGGGCTTAAGGGGCACGCGGTCTCGCTTGCCACGCCCGACCAGGGCGACGATGTAAAAGCAATTGAAAAAATAATAAAAACAGCCATTCCGCTTGCGGCATACCCCGACCTCCCGGTGGAGAAATTTATCAGGTCATCCCCTGCTTTTTCAAGCAGCAGGCGCAGAAGAGGAAGGTTTGTTAAGTTTATCCGCTGAGATTCAAAGACTTTTTATTTTACGATAGCATCTTATAATTCTCTCTGCTGATAACTTTTTTGCCGCGTTTCCGTTCAAGCTCTTTTCTCACGCTACCCGAAACAGCGCCGCCCCCAACGGCAGCTTGCTTGTTTTTCACGAAGCATTGAGCGTTTTTATTGACGCTGTTTTGCTTTTTGAGTGAACCGGTTTTTTCGTTAAAATCGATGCCAAAAACTTCAGCCGCATCCAAATCATCAATTACACGGAACGTCTTTTTCTCCGCTTTTTTTAACATCTTTTTTGACTTATCACGCAAAGCTTCTGTTATCAAATCGTCCATTTGAGCTTTGCGCAGCAGAAAAAACAATTTTGGATCATCATCCAGTTTTACTCCGACCCCATAGAACGTTGCCGCCACGTGCTTGCACATACTTGCCCAGTCCGGGCAGCTGCATCTGAACTTAATCTCTTTGGATGACGGGAATAAACCCTTCCCTTTTGCGGTAAATATTTCGGCAAGGCTCTTTGGGAACCTGCCTTCAATAAATTCCTGCAGCGATTCAATTTTGCCTTCGCACTGTTTCTTTATTTCTTTCCATGCATCCTTGTTCAACGGTTTCATTTTTATTGTAACCTCATAAGGACGCGAACTTGTCCCCTGCACAAGCGCCGTTACCTCTCCCGGCTTTATCTTGAAATCCAGCACACACCCATTTCTTATATAACTACGGCCTCTGCCTATCCTGTTGGAATAATCCGCATACTTTTCAAGGTTTGTATTCCACGCCATACCCCACCACGTCCGGGCAAGCCTGGTTTCTTGCACAATCAAAGGCTTAATGTCAGGGTTTTTCTTCTTTAGTTGTGCCAGCTTTTTCTGCGCTTTTGCCCGTTTTTCGCCTACGGTTACATATTTTGGAAATCTCCGGTAATAGTATCCCATTAAAGTTATCAGCCTCCTGCCATAAATTTGTTTTACAGTGACAGCCTAAATAAATTCATCAGTTTCTCATTGCTCATTTCGGTTATCCATGCCTCGCCTGAACTTTGTATTAACTCTTTTGACAGATTCTCTTTTTCCCGGAGCATGGCATCAATCTTTTCTTCCAGTGTACCCCTTGTGATAAATTTATGGACTATCACGTTTTTCTTCTGCCCTATCCTGAAAATCCTGTCAGTTGCCTGATTTTCAACCGCAGGATTCCACCACCTGTCAAAATGAATAACGTGGTTCGCAGCCGTCAGGTTTAACCCGAATCCGCCCGCCTTTATTGACAATACAATAAATGGGACGTATTCATGACTCTGGAATTTATCAACGATTTCCTTGCGTTTTTTTACGGGCGTACTGCCGTGAAATACCAGCCCTTCATGATTGAATATAGTCCCAAGGTATCCCTTGAGATGTTCAGTTATCTCCTTGAATTGCGTAAACACCAGCAACTTTTCCCTTTTTTCATAGATTGTCTCGCATATTTCCCGCAATCTCGAGAATTTGCCGCTGTCATCTTCAGAATATTCATTTCTTCCAAGGTACTGATCCGGATGGTTGCATATCTGCTTGAATTTCATAAGAGAGGCAAGAATCAGCCCTTTCCTTCTGATACCTCCGGTTTCTGATTCAATTATTTCCTTTATTTCATTCACGAGATTGCCGTAAAGGACAATCTGTTTCTTGCTTAAATTCGAGTACGTTTTCATCTCAACCTTATCAGGTAAATCCGAAATAACAGCCTTGTCGGTCTTTAACCTTCTTAAAATATACGGCGCTGTGATTTTCCGCAATTTCGCATAACCCGCAGGATTGTCTCTAAGTTTTTTTGTAAAATCCGAGAATTCTTTTGTGCTGCCGAGCAGTCCGGGATTTAAGAAATCAAATAATGACCATAAGTCGCCTACCCGGTTTTCTATGGGCGTACCTGTCATTATTATCCTGTTGTTTGCTTCCAAACACTTAACTGCTTTTGTCTGTTTTGTCCCGGGGTTCTTTATTGCCTGTGCCTCATCCAGTATAACGTAGTTCCACCTGTATGTTCTAAACCAGCCATGTTTTCTGGATAAGGAATAGGTCGTTATTACGAGGTCGTATTTGTCTATGAAAACCTTGTCTTTAGGGGCACTTTCTCCGTCTTTTTCAAAAGACGGATGAGCTATGTAATACTTTATTTCAGGCGAAAACCTGTGAATTTCATTAACCCAGTTTGAAATCAGTGAAGCAGGTATCACCAGAAGGCTTGCCGGAAGTTGTTTTTTTGCTTTAAGAGCATTGAGAAAAGCCAGCAGTTGTATGGTTTTCCCGAGTCCCATATCATCCGCAAGGCAGGCGCCAAATCGCAAAGAATCAAGAAAATAGAGCCAGTTCAGCCCTTTCTGCTGATACGGGCGGAGTTCACCCATAAAACTCTTTGATAAATTTACCGCAGCTATCAGTTCAGGTTTGCGGAGTTTTTCTACAACAGATTTGAGCCATTCGCCGTTTGAAATATCGACAGTATCGTCATCAGCAATACCAAAATCTTTCTGCAGGTTCAGTTGCAGACGCATTGCTTCCCGCAAACTCAAACCGCCTTGTTCCATCAGTTCCCCGGCTTTTTTATAGGCTTCAAGCGTTTTTTTGAGTTTCTCCGAGTCAACCTCTACCCATTTGCCTTTAATAAACGCAAGCCCTTCAGATTCATTAAGCAGTTTTTTTGCTTCTTCTTCAGACAGGCTGTTGTCTCCGCATGAAAGATTTATTTTGAAGTCAAGAATCGAGTCTTTGCCAAGAAACGACGGTGTAGTATTGCCGATACTTATATCAAGTTTTAGTGCGCTCGTCCTGTTTTTCCACCAGTTGGGAATCCTGCATATTATGCCGGATTTCTCGTAAACCGGTATTTCTTTCAACATATCGTACGCATCCCGGGCTGACAACGCGAGCGGATGAAATATCTCCCCGTTTTCAATAAGGCCGGCAACAAGGCTGCTTTCTTTTGCAGCTAAGTATACAGTGGACAGGAGTTCCAGCAGTTTCTTACTGTTTTTGCCGTATTCTTTCAGCGCACATTTTAACGGAACATGCCTGGATTTGCCCTGCTCGTTCAAGCCCGTAGAATACGTTGCCAGAAAAGCAAAAGGAAAATTCTCTTTCCTGCTTTCAACCAAATGAAAATAAATCCGCCCCGCAATGTAAATGTCAGGGCTTAATGTTTTTATTAAATCACCAACAGTGCCTTTACAGGCTTTTAATTTGTCCTTTAATGTCACGTCTATCTTCAGCCAGAGTTTCTCAAGAAATGACGGGGTTATGTATTCCGCGCCGGTCATAAATGGAATTTTTGACAGAAAATCATCAATTTCATCGGTTGTTAATACAATTTCCGCCTTTTCACGCAGATCTTCAAGGTCCGGTGTCTGTGTGAATTTTCTTACATACATACCCGCAAACTTTCTGAAAGTATCCAGGCTTGCCGACAACGGCGTGGACTGGCTGCAGAAGCCCAAAAATAACAGAAAACCGCTGAAATTTTTTTCGTACTTTTTGTACAGTTCGTTCTGCAGTAATTCCTGGCTCTTATTTACCGGCTCTTCAGTTTCCCTCCATTCCAGTTCAATAATGCTGTCCGGCTGGCAGATTACGTTTAATTCTTTATACATTCTACCTTTCCTTTCACTGCTTTACGACTCTTCCTGCTTCGCCGTTTTTGTGAATTTAGGTTTAAACATTTTTTAGTAGTTTTCTCTATAGTTTCCTTGCCGGTATTTTCTTACTACTGATTAAGATAAATCCACCTCTGAATTCTATCGTCAGCTCTTCGCCTTCTTTGACTACTTGCGGGCCGCAGCGTTGACTAAGTCGGATCAGTTCCGGCCTGCCCGTGCCGTTGGCTGCGGCAGACAGGTTCTTTTTTCATTTTATTTTCCCGTTCACCTGTTTTTGCCTTTCCAAAACGGGCAGTAAGGGCAATCTTGGCCTTCAACATAGTCAATCCCTTCTTCATGGATACAGCCTATTATGCCGTTAGTGGTTATGGTTGTTTTTACATTGTGTTGTTTTATGAATTCCAAAATTTCGCGGCTGACTTTAAAATCATTTACAACATTCGCCCCGGCCCAGCGTTTAATATCAACGCAATCCCCGCCGGGTTCGTTGATTATTCCAACCGCAATTTTTACAGGCGTTCTGTCGTCAGGGCCATAATATGCTATTGTTGCCGCAGGGAATTTCGTTTTTTCCTTGTTGTCCATTTTAATCCACCTCCCATTTCATTTCAAAGTCATGAACATTATTTGCCTCCAAACATGAAATAATGACCTGATTAAAATGATAGACAGATTCCCTTCCGAGATAATGTTCATTTTGCGAAGTAAAAGCGGGTATTGCCTCTGACTGCTTGTTCTTCATATTCATTTCAGCAACTTTCTATTCTGCGGCAATTTCTTATAGTTTTCTCTGCTAATTACTTTCTTGCCGCTTTTGTGTTCCAATTCTTTTCTTGCGTTACCCGCCACAGCACGCTTGCTTATTTTCAACAAATCCTTGGGCGTTTTTATTGACGGCTATCTCTTTTGTTGAAGCCTCGCCAAGCATTGAAAAGATAAGCTCCAGATCTGTCATATGATCCCGCAGATTCTCACGTTTAAGCCCCTTATGCTTCTTGTAAGCAGATGGCGTCATATCAAACGTCGCTTTTGATATTTCAGCGGTCAATATTTCGTATTCCTTTTGCTCCTTTATGCCGCGCTTCTGCCACTGGTCAGTTAACTCTTCACGGATAGCGATTCCACGCATCCGTTTCTCAATCCATTCGTCGCTATACCCTTTAGCCTTATATAATGCCCTTGTCCTTTTTGTGGCAAGTTCCGGATTTTCGATTTCCTGAATCCGCTCGTAACCAACCCGAGCCAACCACCGCCTAAACGGCTCAGCTTTTGGGGATGGTATCGATTGAATAATGCGAAAAATACCTTCCGTATTTGCGCAATTGAGCTTTTGATCTCCCCCCGAAGTCTTAACAGAAAGGGGGGTGACAAATTGTCCCCACCCTTTACTAAGCTCATTGTCACGCTTACGCATCTTCTTGATATAGTCCTGAACATTAGGCGAGTCGGTAAGCGCTGAAACAACATCATTAACGACAAACCACCATTCATTGTTATAAATGGTCTTCCTGATCTCTCGTTTCCGAAAAATCGCTATTTTAGTTGTGGTTATTTCTTTATTCATATTTCCTCATTTCTACTCATGGCGACCTTGGCTTACTACGCCTGCCAGGGTTCGCCTGAGCGTCAAAAATGGCGGAGAGAGGGGGATTCGAACCCCCGAGCCCGTTGCCGGGCCAACTGCTTAGCAGGCAGCTGCCATAAGCCGCTCGGCCATCTCTCCGCGTGAAAAATTAAGACTAAACCAAACCCGAGAATCGAGATTCGAAAATCGACCGTCTTAACTCGCCCTGCTTCGGTTTCTTCTTTTTCTTCCTTAGTTTTTTGACTTTTCTTTTTTCGATTCTCTGCCAAATTTTTCTGTATAAAATTTGGCGGAGGACGAGGGACTCGAACCCCCAAGGGCTTGCGCCCATCTGATTTCAAGTCAGACGCCTTACCAATTAGGACTAGTCCTCCGCGTTATGATTGCGGGATACCGGCTTCCCCTACTCATCCCACCCTATAAGGATTCCGACGGCAATTGCCACGTAACCGCCGATTATCATGATGGGCGCGGCAACACCCGCCCAGTTTGACGCGTCGGCATTTACCTTTGTCAGCACAAAATACCCGAGCGCCAAAACAGCGACCGCAGCTCCTATTACATACAGCCCTGTCTTCCTTTTAACTGCGGGCCCGGCCTCTTTTTTTATCTCATCAGACATCATCCGCCTCCGTCCGGCTTTTGAATATGCAAGCCGCGTAAGTGTTATACTATTTTTTGGTTATCCTGTCAATACCGCCCATATAGGGCCTTAAAACCTCAGGCACTATGACTTCCATGTCCTTTGTCTGATACGCCTCAAGAATAGCGGGCAAAAGCCTTGATGTGGCGAGGCCCGAGCCGTTTAATGTATGCAGAAAAACCGGCTTGTTGTCCGCGCCCCTGTATTTAATTGACGCCCGCCTTGCCTGAAAATCCGTGAAATTGGAGCACGAAGACACTTCCCTGTATGCCTCTGCCCCTGCCTGCCACGCTTCTATATCATAGGTTTTTGCCGATGCAAAACCCGTGTCTCCGGCGCATAAGAGCATAACCCTGTAATGCAGGTTCAGCCTCTTTAAAATCTCTTCCGCGTTTTTCAGCAGTTTTTCAAGCTCGTCAAACGAGGTTTCAGGCAAAACAAACTTTACAAGCTCAACCTTGTTAAACTGGTGCATCCTTATTATTCCCTTTGTGTCCTTGCCGTGAGCTCCTGCCTCTTTCCTGAAGCAGGGCGTATAGGCCGCGTAATATATGGGCAGCTTTGCCGCAGGAATTATCTCTTCCCTGTGCATGTTTGTAACCTGCACTTCGGCGGTGGGGCTAAGGAACCAGTCGGGTTCAGCCAGCTTAAATGAATCATCCTCAAACTTGGGCAGCTGGCCGGTGCCTGTCATGGACGCGCGGTTTACGAGCACCGGCGGCGCAACCTCTGTGTATCCGTGCTCCCTCGTCTGTATGTCCAGCATAAAGTTTATAAGGGCGCGCTCAAGCAGGGCGCCTGCGCCCTTATAAACCGTGAACCTCGCGCCCGTAATCTTGGCTGCCCTGTCATTGTCAAGAATGTCAAGCTTTTCCCCTATTTCCCAGTGGGGCAGAGGCTTAAAGGAAAACGAGGGCTTCTCCCCCCATTCCAGTATTAATTTGTTTGACTTATCATCAGCGCCGTCAGGGACCGACCCGTGCGGTATATTCGGAAGCCCGAGAAGGGTTTCATTCACACGCGCTTCTATTGACGACAGTTCAGAATCAAGCGCCTTGATTTTATCGGTCACGGCCTTCATACCCGCTATTGCGCCTGACGCGTCCCTGCCCTCTTTTTTCATCTTGGCTATTTCCGAGGAGGCCCTGTTGTTTTCCGCCTTTAATCCCTCAACCTCCTGAATAATTGCCCTGCGCTTTTTGTCAGCCTCAACCACAGAGCCTATCTGAGCCGCGTCCGCGCCCCTTCTTGCAAGCGCCTTTTTTACGGTTTCCGCATCTTCTCTTATAAATTTGATATCAAGCATTCTCTTCCGCCTTTATTTGGTTTTATCCATTATAGATTAAAGCGCTCGGTTCTTCAATCGGTAATTTGCCGGGAATCGGGGCAAGCACCATAAATGAAATTCTTCAGCGCCCGCGCTTCCAGCCGCGGAAAACAAAAAAAATGGAGTTTTAAGCCACGCCTGTTCGTGTTATACTCTTTTCCATGGAATTTACACTTTACGTCAAAAGCTTTATGCTGGGTTTCGCGATAGCCGCGCCTGTGGGCGTTGTGGGAATGCTTGCGCTCAACCGTATTCTTACGGACGGACTCAAACGCGGGATTCTCACAGGCATAGGAGCGGCGTCCGCTGACGGCCTTTACGCTGCCATTGCCGCTGCCATCTTTGCCGTATCTGCCTTTTTTCCTCCGGAGTCCGCCTTATGGCTCCGCCTCGCAGGCGGCGCCGGCCTTATAGTATTCGGAGCCTTCAGCCTCTTAAAACGGCCTGAAACCGGATACAGCACTGCCGCAGAAAAGATATGCGAAAACAGAAACGACTTCAGTTCAGCTTTTTTTCTGAGGCTCGCGAACCTGCCCGTGATTGCCGTGTATGTATGCGCCCTGGCGGGTTTCGAAGCTCTCAGCCGCCTGTCTATAATATCGGCAGCAGGCCTCTTTTCAGGCTCCCTGTTCTGGTGGATATTCATGAGCCTGTTTTTTTCCTCAGTAATGGGAAAATTCCTCCGGTTTCACGTGGTGATGATAAACTTCCTGTCAACCTTTATAGTCATCGGATTCGGCGTAGCTTTTGTAATTTCGGCTGCGGCGGGGATGTAAAGACTATTTGTAATTCCAAGTAGGGCAACTGAAAGACAATTTAAATTTGGAATTTGCAATTTGCAAGTTAATACGCCGAAAGACAACCCGCTTTGGGCGATTCGTGAATCGCCCCTACAAAAACAACACATCACTGTATTTAATCCTTGTTTTTTGCAGGTTGCTAAATGACTATTGCCCCAACACCCACCATCGCAGGACGGGGTGGGTGGCGAAAAATTTCGTCGAGAACTCAGGGCGCGTCTGTATTGTGCGCTATTCAACGCCATACCAAACATCAAAGCACATCAGCCTTCATACCGCCCTAAAACCCGCGAAGCCTAATCGCGCACATTCACGAGTCACCGGATGGCCGGGCTCACCGCCGATGTAAATCGGCGAAATTTCTCCGCCAGCCGCCCCGGCCCACCTCAAGTAAAGACAATTTACAATTTGGAATTTGCAATTTGCAAGTGAACGACAAAGAAGAAACGAACCGGTTTTTGCAGGTTGCTAAATAACTATTGCCCCAAAATACACCATCGCAGGACGGGGTGGGTGGCGGAAAATTTCGTCGAGAACCCAGGGCGCGTCTGTGCTGCGCGCTATTCAACGCTATCCCAAACACCTATGCCCTGCATGAGAGTCACCGCCCTAAAACCCGCGCAAGCCAAATCGCGCATATCCACGAGTCAACAGATGAATATACTCACCGCCGATGTAAATCGGCGAAATTTCTCCGCCAGCCGCCCCGGCCCACCTCAAGTGAGGCAATTTATAATTTGGAATTTGCAATTTGCAAGTGGACGGCAAAAAAGGAACAAACCGTTTTTTGCAGGCTGCTAAACAACCTTTGCCTCAACACACACCGTCGCAGGACGGGGCGGGCAGTGGAAAATTTTCCTGATTTAATGCCTGGAGAAGGTATAAGCAACTCCTCGCCCCGTCTCGAATCTACAAGCCTGCAGAACACACCCGCCCGTAATAGTGCGTAAGCCGGGTCGCGTGCAGCGGTCTATCGTGAAATTAACATGTTCAGGCCCATGGCAATCAGGGAAATTTCTCCGCTGCCTGCCCCGGCCCACCTCAA
>OMKS01004636.1_pt1 | contig 10261 bp, 8 predicted proteins | sample 1674721 | NCBI WGS metagenome assembly OMKS01 (sample SAMN06264996, study PRJEB25208) | sediment metagenome | isolation source: hot spring sediment | place: USA: California | collected 2014-09-02 | reverse complement strand
ATAATACCCTGAAGGATGCTCCGGTGGTGGGTATACCTTACCCGGATATATTACCGCCTTACCCGCACAATTAAGATATAAACCCCAATTAATATCTTCCAATCCCGGATTTACGTATTTGAAAAATTCATCCATCAGATCTGCAGGAAAAAATAATTGACCTGAAATATACAGAAATTATCATAATGAGCCAATTCTAATAAAGTTGCCTTCGTTGAGGGCTTAACACTTTATATTGCTGCTTACTTTTTTTACCGGCTGTGACCTGATCTCGGATGATAACTGATAATCGCCTCCCTGAGGTACTCCCGGTCGAGATGGGTATAGATCTCCGTGGTGATAATCGATTCGTGACCGAGCATCTCCTGAACGGCACGCAGATCTGCTCCGCCTTCTACAAGATGCGTGGCAAAGGAATGCCGGAAGGTATGGGGGCTGACTGTTTTTTTTATGCCTGCCGCAGCTGTCAGCTCTTTGATTATTGTGAATACCATAACCCTGGTAAGCTTTCTGCCCCTCCTGTTCAGGAAGAGGATATCCTCACTATCCCTTTTGACATCAAGGAAGTTGCGGTCCGGCATGTACAGGTCTATCTCCTTCAGGGCTTTATCGCTTACCGGCACCAGCCGCTCTTTGTCTCCCTTGCCGATTATCCGGAAAAACCCCTCCTTTATGAAGAGGTTTGATATCCGGAGATTGATCAATTCACTCACCCTCAACCCACAACTGTAGAGTACCTCCAGCATTGCCCTGTTCCTCCTGCCCTCAGGCTTGCTAAGGTCAATCACAGCCAGGATCCTGTCAATCTCCTCCACCGATAATACCTCAGGCAGTTTTCTTCCAAGTCTGGGTCCCTCCAGCATGGCAGTCGGATCCTTTGAAATCTGATCGTCCAAAAGAAGGAACCTGTAAAAAGATTTTAATCCTGAAATGAGACGGGCCTGGCTGCGGGCAGAGAGACCCAGGCCGGTTATCCATCCCAGAAAATCCTGCAGGTGCCGGTATTCAACCTCCTGTGGAGAAAAAAATAATCCGTGAATTTCGAAGTATTGTAATAACTTCCGTATATCTGCCATATAAGCTGAAATTGAATTTGCAGAAAGAGATTTTTCAAGTTTGAGGAAAATCTCATATTCACGTAATATGGCATTCCAGCTATCCAACATCAACATATGATTCTTTCATATATTTAAACGGGGGAAATTATCAAACATACAGGATTTAAAATCGATATCAGAACATATTTTAACTTACAAGTTTAACGTTAATTTATCAATGAGACAGGGTTAATTTCAAATTTTTAAATACCTCACGGGTTTCCCGTCTTAAAAGTTTGATGTAATTTCGTCACCGGCATGAGATTAATAATTCTGATTATATTTCTTTTAACCGGATCGCTTGTCAGTGGTCATACCCTTCACCTATCCATTACCAACATATCCATTGAGGACAAAGAGATACAGGTTAATATTAAAACTTTCAGGGACGATTGGGAAATTGCTTATTTTCATTATTTCAGCAGAATGATCGATTTCACCGTACCGGCAAACCGGGAGATACCCTGGTTCCGTAATTATCTGGAAGAATCATTCAGGTTATCAACGGATTCCAACTCACCGCAATTTAAGCTGGAGGTGGATACGGTTATTGTGAATGAAGATAATATGACCATTGAAATGCACACGGAATTACGGGAAGAACCGAATTCTTTGTACATTTACAATACCATTTTAACAGATATATTTCCGGATCAGACAAATCTTGTTATTATCGGATTCAGAAACAAAGAGTCTGGTATAAAATTTGATTTCATAAAACACGCAGAAGAAATCTCACTAAGGTGAGAATATCAGGATGAAACGGTTGGCGATCATATTACTATCACTTTCTTGTCTGGCTTCCCCATTGCTGGCAACACATAACCGCGCAGGAGAGATTACATTAAGACAGCTGGATGATCTCACGTATGAAATTACCATAACCACCTTTACATACACGCTGAGTATGGCCGACAGAAACAGGCTTGAGGTACAATGGGGTGACAACACCTATTCCTTTGCTGAAAGAAAATCCATCACAAAACTGCCAAACTTTTATCAAAAGAACATATACATCACCCAACATACATTCCCCGGTCCGGGCACTTACGAAATCGTAGTGCAGGATCCCAACAGGAACCTCGGTGTAAAAAATATTCCTAACTCGGTTAATGTTATTTTTTCCATAACAACAACGATTACCATTAATCCCATACTGGGATCAAACTCAACTCCGGTGTTACTGAATCCCCCCATCGATCGTGCTGCTCTGGGACAAATCTTCATTCATAACCCTGCAGCCTATGATCCTGATGGAGACAGCATCTCCTATAAGCTTACGGTATGTACCGAGAGAGATGGTAAACCGATTGAAGGGTACACCCTTCCTCCTGCCAGCGACACCCTCTATGTTAATGCTTTTACTGGTGATTTAGTCTGGATCACGCCTGTTGATACCGGAATATACAATATTGCCATGGATATAGAAGAATGGCGGCAGGGAGTTAAAATCGGAAATATTGTCAGAGACATGCAGATTGAAGTGTACAAGACAGACAACAATGCTCCCGTACAAGTATCTCCGGGCAATTTCTGTGTACCTGCAGGAACCGTTCTGACGTTTGATATAATTGCCACAGATAAGGATAACGACTCCATATTTCAAACTGCCAGCGGCGGACCATTCATTGTAGAAGATGCACCTGCAACCTTTACCGTTGATGCAGCAACCGCAACCCGGGGATACAGCAAGGCCCGCTTTGAATGGAAAACAAACTGCTCGCATGTACGTGAACAATATTATACAGCCATATTTAAAGCCGAGGATAATAACCCGGTAATTTCTCTTGTCAATATAACCAATGTCAATATAAAGGTTCTGGGTCCGGCCCCGGAAATACTCAATCTTATTCCGGGAAGCAATTCAATTACGGTCTTATGGCATGCTGACACCTGTACCAATGTCACAGGATATGAAGTATACAGGAAGATTGGTCCGGCAGGTTACGTTCCCGATTCATGTACAGGCGGAATTCCGCCAGAAACAGGATATGTGAAGATTGGAACCGTTAACAACAGACTTGACACCATCTTTTTTGATGATAATAAAGGTTCCGGGCTTATTCAGGGAAATGAATATTGCTATGTGATTCTATCGGTTTATCCTGACGGGGCTTTAAGTTTTCCTTCTACTGAAGCATGTACACCATTGGTGGCCGGCTCCCCCTCTCTGCTTGAGGTGAGCGTAACAGAACACTCGGCAAATGGCACCATAAAAGTTGCATGGGCCCGACCGGAAGGGTTGGATACCATCCCGGCAAACGGACCATATGAGTATATTATTTTCCGATCTGATAATCTTCTTGGTCAGAACCAGGTTCAAATCGGTACCATCAATACATCAGACCTGAATGATACCGTGTATTTTGATAACCCTGTTGACACAAGAATGTTCCCTTATTCATACAGTGTTGAACTATATAATAATGAACCCGGTAACAGGTTTATGATTGGAACACCTGAAAATGCCAGCTCACTATACCCGCTCCTAACAGGAGAGGATAACCGGATAGTCATGAAGATGATGAAAAGTGTACCATGGATCAATTACGATTACACCATCTACAGGCTGAATAATTCAACAGGCGAATACGATTCCATTGGATTTACCACTGAAACGAAATTTATTGATGATAATTTGGCCAATAACCAGGAATACTGTTATAAAGTCACCAGCAGCGGATGGAGGATTCTCAATGACAGGCTGTATGAAAACATTAATTTCAGCCATATAAACTGTGCCATGCCGGTTGATACGTTTCCCCCGTGTCCCCCGTCGATTAATGCCTACTCCCTTTGTGACAGCGGTTATAACCATGTTTTCTGGTGGATAACAGATGATGAATGTTATGAAGATGTGGTAGGTTATAAACTCTATTTTTTCCCCACCATAAACAGCGACCCTGCTATGATTGCAGAGTTTTTTAACAGGGATGACACTGCCTACAACCACTATCTGGAACAATCTCTCACAGGCTGCTATTATGTTACAGCCATCGACTCCTTCCAGAATGAATCGTTACCATCTGTCAGGGTTTGTCTTGATGAATGTTCGAACTATGTCCTTCCCAACGTCTTTTCACCAAACAACGATGGTATCAACGATATTTATATTCCGCTGAGAACGGCTTACGTTGAGCGGGTCGATATGAAAATTTTCAATCGCTGGGGCCTTAAGGTCTTCGAAACAGAAGATCCCGATATTAACTGGGACGGTAAAATTTCCGGCACCGATAAGCTGGTGGCTTCAGGAGTCTATTATTATATCTGCGACGTATATGAATACAGGCTTTCAGGCCTTGAGGCTTATACCCTCACCGGATTCATATATGTCTATTCGGGAGAAAGAAATGAGGTCTTTATTGAAAAATAGAACATGCATGAAAACGGTTAGCATCATTTTGATACTGTTTGCCTGGACACAGAATTCCTTACCCCAATCCGCAGATAATTACCTTCTGGGAAGAGCATATATGGTCAGGGAACATTACGATTCTGCCCTGGTTCACTTCGACCTGGCTTTGGAAAAAAATCCCGGAAACATCGATATACTTTACAACCGGGGCCTGTGCCACTTCAATCTTCGTCAGTATACCAAATCCCATGAAGATTTTTACCAGGTTGAAAGAAGGCAGAAAGGCATGGCAAGCTATTATCTTGCCAAAACAGAAGTCCGACTGAACCATCCTGAGCAGGCTGTTAAATATCTGCGCATACACCTCTCTTCACAATACAAAATGCCCGAAAGGGATATCCTGCTGGATGACGAACTGAGCACGCTCGAAAAAAGAGATGACTGGAAAGCGCTGTGGAACGAGCGGACATGGTACAACAAAAATGACAGGGATTTCCAGGAGGCACTGCTCAGTATCAGCAAAGGTTCATACCTTGATGCCATCAATACCCTGAATGATCTCGAAAGAACGGGCTATAACAAAAGCAAGGTCCTGACACTGAAAGCAGAAATATACGAATTGCTGGGTAATCAAAAAGCCATGATGTCAGAAATTGACAAAGCTGTGAAAAGCGATGTCAGAAATCACAAAGCATTACACATCAGGGCAAAATATTATTTGCTTGACGGGAAATACAGGGAGGCACTTTCGGACTGTGATAAGTTAATCCGGCTCAATCCTTCAGATTTCGATGCTTACCTTGTCCGGGCCGTGGCAAAAAGTGAGACCGGTGACCTGAATGGTGCCGTTGAGGATATTGATATTTACCTGATCTATTTTCCGCGCGATGATTCTGCCTATTTTCTGAAAGGGAAAATTCAATATGGGCATAATAAATATCTCAATGCCATTATGAGTATCAATAAAGCGCTGGAACTTAACCAGGGGAAAGCCGAATATTACCATTACCGCGGTCTGGTTTATTCGAAAACAGGAACACTTCAGTATGCAGAAAACGATTTCTCCATGGCACTTGATCTTAATCCTGAAAATGGAGAAACATGGCTTGAGAAGGGGAAAGTAGCTGCAAGACTCGGCAAGCATGAAACAGCCTGTTTCGATTACATCAAAGCATACCAGTATGGGGTATCCCAGGCCCGCAGTTTTATTGATAAAAACTGCATGATGAAGGAGTAAAAAAACGGAGCATCAATTCGCTCATTCACTTAGCCGGCCATTCACTTTTTCGCTCAATCGCCTGATCGCCTTCCGGGATCAATGTATCTGGCTGAAGTATTTCATAAACTGGACCCTCTCATAGACAGACGGGTCCTTCAGATTACCATAGTTCATGCGCCCCCTGAATTCTGAAACGGTGCTATAATTATTTTTATCCATCCATTTTTTCATCTCTGAAATCATATCCCTGATATAGTCTATCCCATTCCGGTAAAGAACCGAACATACCTGGACAGCGGTAGCTCCGGCAAGCAGTTGCTTGATAACGGCCAGTCCACTGTGAACACCTGTGGATGATGCAATATTCATTTCCTTCACCTGTGAGGATACAATGCCAACCCATCGTAACGAGTCCCTGATGTCGTTGGGAGAGCTGAGTGCATCAGCAGAGCCGTAGGTGAATGTATCGGTATTAAAATCGGGTGCATAAAACCGGTTGAACAGTACTACCGCAGAGGCACCCCGCAGATAAAGCTGGTTAACAATCCAGGTAATATTGGTGAATCCCTGTCCAATCTTTACAATAACAGGAAGGCTGGTCTTCTTTTTGACCTTGGTCACAAGGTCCAGGTAAGCATTCTCATAGTCACGCGGATTTTTGTCTTTATTATTCGGCAGGAAATAGATATTCAATTCAATAGCGCTGGCACCGGCCTTCTCAATCTCAGATGCAAAACTGACCCATTCATCGGAGCTCACACAATTAATACTGGCAATAATGGGAATATCAACGATATCCCTTGCACTGGTAATCATTTTCAAATAGTTGTCAATAGAATTTTCGCGGGCATAGGCCCTGAGATAATCTTCTGCCTCAGGGTAATCGGAATGTGCTGACATTGTACCCGTTTCATGAAGAATCTGCTCTTCAAAAAGTGATTTAAGCACAGCACCTCCTGCACCGGCACCGGCAATCTTCTTTAAACGAACCACAGAATTGGTTAATCCGCTGCTGCTTACTATTATTGGTGTTTTAAGCTTCAGTCCTGCATACGTTGTTGACAAATCAATCATGGCAATAAATTTTATGAATGGTGGTCTCTTAATCCGAAAATCAGAATGCCTGTTCTGATATTTTCAAATATACACCGAAGATTTCTAAACTCCGGATTGAATTGTGTAAAATTTTTACCGGGTATTATTCCAGGTCATGGATTACCAGTCCGCTTCTCAGCTTAGGTTCGAACCAGGTGGTTTTAGGGGGCATGATCATCCCGTTGTCCGCGATATCCATTAATTGTTTCATCGATACCGGGTAAAGAGCAAAAGCGGCCTTCATTTCCCCACTGTCAACCCGTCGCATAAGCTCCCCGAGTCCCCTGATACCTCCCACAAAATCGATTCTTTTGGATTTCCGCAGGTCGGTAATATCCAGGACAGGACCCAGTACCTGTTCGGAGAGAACCGTCACGTCGAGACACCGGATCGGATCCGAGTCATCATAGGTTCCCGGCCTGGCAGAAAGGGCATACCATGTTCCTTCGAGATACATGGAAAAGGTGTGCAGGCGTTCTGGTTTGTATATTTCCCTGCCTTTCCTTTCAATCACAAATCCCTCTTTTAACTTCTCAATAAAAGCTTCTGAAGATAATCCGTTCAGATCCTTTATTACACGGTTATAATCAATAATAGTCAGATGAGAAGACGGGAAATGGACTGCAAGGAAGAAATTATATTCCTCATCCCCTCTGTGAGATGGATTCTGATCCCTTCGCTCTTTTCCTACCCGTGCCGCTGCAGCGGTTCTGTGGTGACCGTCAGCCACATAAGTATAAGGGATGTCCTTTTGAAAGATATCAACAATCCTGCTGATATCTTCATTGGAATCCACAAGCCAGAAATGATGACCCACACCGTCATTCGTCACAAAATCGTATTCTGCCTCCCGGGCAACAATCTTTTTTATAATGAGATCCAACTCAACATGATCGGGGAAGGTAAAAAAGACAGGCTCTGCGTTAAAATTAGTTGTACGGATATGGTTCATCCTGTCCTGCTCCTTATCTGGCCTTGTCAGCTCATGTTTCTTAATCACATCGTTCATGTAATCATCCACTGCCGCACATCCTACGATTCCATACTGTGTCTTTCCGAACATTGTCTGCCCGTAAATATAGAGCATTGCCATCTCATCACGGACAAACATTCCGTCTTTGATCAGCCTTTGAAGGTTTTTCTTGCCGGTAAGATAAACTTTATCCGAGTAAAGATTAATATCCTCCGGCAGATCAACCTCCGGTTTAACAACATGCAGGAAAGAGTATGGATTCCCTTTCACCTCTTCCCGGGCTTCTGCCGGGTTCAGGACATCATAGGGTCTCGATGCAATTTTGTCAACAAACTCCTTTTTGGGCCGGTATCCTTTAAACGCACGTAAAATTGCCATTCTGCTAAATCAATTTATAAATGTATTACCCTGGAACAAATCAGTTTACCTGAAATGTTATATCTCCCTTTTCAAGAAAATCAACAATCTGGCGGGCTGCAGCAACGCCGGCATTCAAATTGGCTTCGGCAGTTTGCGCACCCATTTTTTTCGGGGTAAAGAAATACCTTCCTTCAAAATTCTTTTCAATTTCTTCCTTGCAATCCGGGACAATATCTGACAGATACCTGAAATCATCCCTCATTTTAAAGATCCTCAGAAGAGATGGCTCATGTATGACCTCCTTGCGTGCTGTATTTACCAGGGTGGCACCTTTCGGCATCAGGTTAAGCAGATCATAATTTATCGATTCGCGGGTTTCACTGTTGGCTGGAAGATGAAGTGAAATATACTGGTTTGTCCTGTAAAGTTCCTCGGCGGAAGATAAATATTCTACGCCGTCATTTTCAATAAGCACCTTATCGATATAGGGGTCAAAGGCAGAAACCTTCATCCCGAATCCTTTAGCAATCATTCCAACAATACGGCCCACATAGCCGTATGCATGTATACCCAATGTTTTGCCCCGGAGTTCGATGCCGGCAGATCCGTTAAATCTGTGCCTGTTAAGATAAACCATCATTCCAAAGACCAGTTCAGCAACGGCATTTGAGTTTTGACCCGGTGTATTCATGACCACCACATTCTTTTCTGATGCCGCTTTCAGATCAATATTATCATATCCTGCACCTGCCCTGACAACAATTTTCAAATTCTCCGACGCCTGAATGACTTCCCTGTCGACAATATCACTTCTTATTATCAGGGCATCTACCTCTTTAACCGCCTTGATCAGATCATCCTGCGAAGGATATTTTTCGAGCAAATGGACTTCATAGCCGGCTTTTGTGAGCACACTGCGGATCTCACTGGCGGCTGCTCCTGAAAAGGGCTTTACCGTTGCAATTAATACTTTTGCCATAATTAAAATTTTAGCTGATTTTTGATTCAAATTCTTTCATTGTATCCACAAGTGCCTGAACACTCGATATATCCATTGCATTATATATCGATGCCCTGAAACCTCCAACCGACCTGTGCCCTTTAAGCCCAATCATCCCTTTTCCTGAAGCAAAGGAGAGAAAATCCGCTTCAAGATCCTTGTAATTGTCATCCATCACAAACGTGACATTCATAATGGACCTGTCTTTTTCATTCTTTACCGTCGGGACAAACATTTTATTGCGGTCTATTTCAGTATAAAGCAGTTCAGACTTGGCGATATTCTTTTTATGCATAACCTTCAGTCCTCCCTGCTCTTTATACCACCGCAAAGTCTGAAGAGCGGAAAAAACGGCTATTACAGGCGGGGTATTAAACATCGACTCATTGTCAATATGGGTTTTGAAATTGAGCATGGTCGGGATGGCCCGGTCAACCTTTCCCAGGATATCATTCTTTATAATCACAAACGTAACACCCGAGGGAGCAAGATTCTTCTGTGCTCCTCCATAAATAAGGGCATATTTGGAGACATCGAGTGGCCTGCTGAAGATATCCGATGACATGTCGGCCACCAGGTTAACCGGTGACTCAATGTCTTTCTTAATTTCAGTCCCGAAAATCGTATTATTGGTGGTGATATGAAAATAATCAGCATCCCCGGGAATTGTATAATCTTCAGGAATGAAATTGTAGTTCGCCTCTTTGGATGAAGCAACCACATCCACCTCGCCAAATATTTTTGCCTCCTTAATTGCCTTTGATGCCCAGGACCCTGTATCGAGGTAAGCAGATTTCCTGTTCATAAGATTATAAGGAACCATACAAAACTGCAGGCTGGCGCCACCCTGCAAGAAAAGTACCGAATAGCCGGAGGGGATATCCAGCAACTCAACGAATAACAACCTTGCCTCTTCCATAACCGCGATAAACTCCTTACTGCGGTGTGATATTTCCATAATGGAAAGACCTGTGCCATTAAAGTCGAGTACTCCTTTTGCCGTATTCTCAATCGTATAGCTTGAAAGGATTGAAGGTCCGGCGTAGAAATTGTGTTTTTTCATTTGTGTCATCTATAATTTTGTTTTAACTCTGTCTCTTATACACATCTGACGCTGCCGACGAAGAGGATAGTGTAGATCTCGGTGGTCGCCGTATCATTA
>OMKS01004635.1_pt1 | contig 10263 bp, 11 predicted proteins | sample 1674721 | NCBI WGS metagenome assembly OMKS01 (sample SAMN06264996, study PRJEB25208) | sediment metagenome | isolation source: hot spring sediment | place: USA: California | collected 2014-09-02 | reverse complement strand
GTGATAGTGCATTCGTGTTCCCTGAGAAAGGCGGAAGCATGGTCCGCCATGTCGCCCTCCGGAGAGGTGGGGACAATGGCACGCCGAAGCGTGGATAACATACCTGTCCTGCGCCCCTCCGGAGCGCCTTGGCTTCAGGACCCTTGATCTGGTGGTATCGCTTCGCCCAACCAATCGTCTCCACCTCTTACGCCCAGCGCCAAGGATTGAGCCGCGCCGGCGCCTCGTGCTACCATAAACTGCGGCTGATGAGGCGCAGCCATCTTCGAAGTAATGTTCCGTGGGGCGGCAGAGAACCTGTGCACGAAACAACGCAGATCATCGCCATTGACGGACCGGCCGGCGCTGGCAAAAGCACCGTTGCGCGGCGCGCGGCGGAAGCGCTCGGCTATGCGTTTCTGGACACCGGGGCGATGTACCGCGCGGCGACGTGGCGCGCCCTGCGCTTGGGTGTGAATCTGGATGATCCCGCCGCGCTCGAGGCGTGCGCCCGCGAAATGCAACTCGATATGCAGGAAACGGAGGAGGGGTTGAAGGTTTTTGTGGACGGCCAGGACGTGACCCAAGCGATCCGCAGCCCGGAGGTCACCCGCGCGATTTACAAACTGGACCAGAATTCCGGGGTGCGCCGCCATCTCGTGGCGTTGCAGCGGCAGTTTGGGCAACGCGGCCCTGCAGTGGCCGAAGGGCGCGACATCGGCACCGTGGTGTTTCCGAAGGCGCGGTGCAAAATCTACCTCGATGCATCGCTGGCGGCGCGCACGGAGCGCCGCGCGAAGGAACTCGAAACCAGGGGCCTGCCGGTGGACCGCGAGAAACTATGCGCGGAGATTCATGAACGCGACGAACAGAGCCGGAATCGGGCGGACTCGCCGTTGCGCCGCGCTGAAGACGCCGTGCTCCTGGACACGACGGATTTGACCCCGGACGAAGTGGTGGCGCGGATCGTCCAACTGGCCCGCGAAAAACTGTTATGAGCGCCACGCGGATGCGACATCATTGGACCATCGCCGATATGGACCGGGCGCGCACGCGCGCCCTGGCGGAAGCGACGGGTTTGCCGCATATCATCGCGCAGTTGCTGCTGCAACGCGGCGCGGCAACCGCCGATGAGGCGCGTCACTACTTGCAGCCATCCGTCGCCCATCTTTCCGATCCCTTTTCACTCACCGGCATGCGCGCGGCCGTTGAACGCATCACCCAGGCGCGCGACCACGATGAGCATGTCTTGATTTTCGGCGATTACGACGTGGACGGCATCGCCGCCGCTGCGCTGCTGATCAACGGGCTGAAGCGCTTCGGACTTCAACGGGTCACGCACGGCATGCCGCTGCGCCTGACAGAGGGCTATGGTCTCAACGCGGAGCACGTGGCGGTCGCCCGCGCCGAGGGCGTGAACCTCATCATCACCGTGGACAACGGCATCAGCGCGCACGAAGCGGCGCGCAGGGCCAAAGACCTCGGCATTGACCTGCTTATTACCGATCATCACGCCATTGAGGAGGGGTTGCCGGAAGCCTGCGCCGTGATCAACCCCAAACAGGATTCCCCGGACCATCCAGCGCGGAATTTATGCGGCGCGGGCGTCGCGTTCAAACTGAGCATGGCGCTGAACGGCACGCCGAACGATCTCGACATCGCCGCCCTGGGCACCGTGGCCGACATCGTGCCGCTGACCGGCGAGAACCGCATTATCGTGGCGCTCGGCCTGCGCCATATGGCGCGTTACGAGCGACTGGGTCTATCAAAACTAGCGGCAGAGGCCGGGTTGAGTCTGCGCGACATTTCCTCGGAAAAGATCGGATTCCAACTCGGTCCGCGCCTCAACGCCGCGGGGCGATTGAACGATGGTCGCGCCGCGCTGCAACTACTGTTGTCGGATTGCCCGATCGAGGCGGGCCGCATCGCGGCGGCGCTCAATGAAGCCAATGAGGAACGGCGCAGTATTGAGCGCGGCATTTTCGAGGCGGCGGTGGAGGAACTGGACGCCTGCTTTGATCCCCGGCAGCGCAGCATTGTGTTGGCGCGGCGCGGGTGGCATGTCGGCGTGATCGGCATTGTCGCATCGCGGATCAATGCAGAATACAACCGGCCGGTAGTGCTTATCGCTTTGGACGAGGAAGGCGTTGGCCGGGGTTCGGCGCGCAGCGGCCCGAATTTCGATATGATGGCTGCGCTGACGGAATGCCAGGAATACCTCGAACGTTTCGGGGGGCATCGCTCAGCGGCGGGGCTGACTCTTGCTGAGGAAGCCGTTCCCGCGTTCCGGTCAGCCTTCGAAGCGGCGGCATTGCGCCAATTGGGCGCAGGCGAACTGCTTCCGGAACTCACGGTGGATGTCGTGGCATCGTTCAGTCAATTGGACGGCGCGCTACTGAAGACGCTGGAACAGTTGGAGCCGTTCGGGCATGGCAATCCCGCGCCGATCTTCTGCTCGGCGGGCGTCGAACTGGTTCCCTCCTCCGCCCGCATCATCAAGGACAACCACCTCCGCATGGCCCTGCGCCAGGGCGACGTGGTTCTTTCCGCCATCGGCTTCTTCATGGCCGAGCGCTACTTCACCGAGGGACTGCCATCCAGCCTCGACATCGCCTACATCCCCCAACTCAACACCTACCGCAACGAGACCTCCGTCCAACTCCTTCTGAAAGACTACCGCCCCGCCGAAGACTGAAGGCGGTGCGCTACTCTTTCGCAGCGGCCTCGCGTGGGGAAGCCTTGTAAACGCCAAGGGCCTGAATGGTCGGGCAGGCCCGGGACTGGGTGATGTGCAGGCGCACGCGGCGCGCGGTGGTTGCCGGGAAGCGGTGAATGCGGTTGTAGCCGATGGTGGTCCCTTCAGAAATGGCTGTCCACCCGTCGCCGTCAGGGATTTCAATCCGGTGCGCTGCGACGCGCTGTCCGAGGGCGATGTGTTCCCGCGCGGCAAAGCGGTCAAAGGTGCGCGCCTCGCCGAAATCGAGTTCAAGCCATGCCTCGGTCACGTCGTCGTCGGCAGCCCAATAGGCGTCGGGCCGGCCCTCGATGGTGCGTTCCGAAGCGAAGGCGGCATCGCCGCCGCGCGTGTTGCTCGCGGTGACTTTGGCCGATTGCGCGAGGTTTGTCCTGAAGGTCTCCGAGATGACCGCGTTCAGTTCCGCCAGCCGGGCGACGTCGGCTTCGGGAAGCAGGCCGCGCCGGTCCGGGCTGATATTCAAGAGCAGCACCGCGCCGTGGCCGATGGAGCGGTAGAAAATCTCCAGGAGTTCGGCCAGCGACCGGAGTTTCCTCTCGCCGTTGGTGTGATAGAACCACTGTCCGTGCCGGATGGGCACGTCGCACTCGGCGGGCCACCAGACCTGTTGCCCGTCGCGTTCCTGCACATTCCAGAGCGTGTCGGGGGCGACGCCGTCTTCGTTGCCGACCCATCGGATGTCGGGGCCGCAGATGGCGATGAGCGCGCCGGGTTGCATTTCGCGAATCAGGGCGTAGTAACTGTCCCAGTCGTAGACATGGCCTTCGCTGCGCGCGCCGTCGAACCAGACCACCCCCACCTTGCCGTAATTGCCGAGGAGTTCCCGCAGCATGTTGCGGAAATGTTCGTCATAGGCCGGGGGATCGGCGTATTTCGGCTCATGCCGGTCCCAGGGCGAGAGGTAAAACCCGAACATGACCCCGAGTTCATGGCAGGCGTCGGCGACCTCGCGCACGACGTCGCCCCGGCCGTCGCGCCAGGGACTGGCCTTCACGCTGTAATCGCTGTACGCAGTGGGGTACAGCGCGAAGCCGTCGTGGTGCTTCGCCGTCACGACGAGATACTTCATGCCCGCCGCCTTGGCGACCTCCACCCACTGACGCGGATTGCATTCCGTCGGGTTGAAGGTTTTCGGGTCCTTTGTGCCGTCGGTCCACTCCATGTTGTGGAAGGTGTTGATGCCGAAATGGCAAAACATGCCGAATTCCATCTGCTGCCACGCCAGTTGCTGTGGGGTCGGCACAGGCGGCAGCGGCGCCGGGGCGGGCGTTGCACCCAGGCAGGCGGAAAATAGGGTGGATAGGAACAGGTCCATGAAAGGCCTCCTTGGGTATGCAGACAACGACAACGCAAGGACATCAAAGACACCAGGGACGCCAAGAACAGATGACGATGTTGATGCGCTCAGGCAATGTCAGCCGAAGACCGGCTTTTCGAACAACTGGCCGCAGTACAGGCACCGGAAATGTTTGGAATTGGAGATGCGGTGGCAGGTGGGGCAACGCACGGGCCGCGCGCTGATCTTGTTGTCCTGAATGCCGTCCCGCATATCAATTTCCATGGCCCGCTTTTCCAGATCGGTGTCAGTGACATTGAGACGTTCGCGAATCAACTCCCACAGCGCCTGATTCAACAACGACAGCCGCTCCACTTGGTGGCGCAGTTCGTTGGCTTCGGACCGCGCTTCATAGGCCACACTCCTTGCGGCGGCGTCCCTTTGCACCTGCGCCGTAGTCTGCATCGCCTGCGCGCCCGCCATGCCCGCCATCCACAATCCGCCCATCATCTTGTCCTCCCGGTTCGCGCGTGTCCACCGCACGCAGCCCAAAATACCGGCCGTAGTGTACCAGAAAGCGCGCCGCCCTCGCCTGCGCCCGTAAAGGCAGGGTTACTGCGAACCATACCGTATTCGTGATTTACGCAGCGTTGCAGCCAGTGCAGCGTTACGTGAACAGACGCGCGCTATTTCTCCATCACGAGTTCATCGTGGAGGGTTCCGGCTTCGTCGAAAGCGCGGAAGTGGAGGCGGTTTCCGGCGATGTGGATGGTGTGGTAGAGGGGCGTGCCGGAGAGCAACGCAGCGACATAGTCTGGCCTCGGGCGCGGGCGTTGTTCGTTGGGGATGGGGATGGAGATGACATACACCGTGCCGGCTTCGCCGGGAGCGACAACGCGGCCTTCGCGGATGGGGTGACTGCGCATGTAGTAGTGCACATGCCCGGCGAAGACCATGTCCACGCGGTGTTTATTGAAGACCGGCTCCCAATGGCGCCGGATTTCGGCGTAGTCGAGCATCTCGGTCTTCTCGTCCACCTGGTACTGGATGACGTTGAAGTAGCGGCCGACGAAGTTGAGCGGGTGGCCGTGAGAGAGGTGCCCGCCATGGGACAGGTTCAGGCCGAGAATGGTGTCGCGCTCACCCTCGGCCGCGCCCCGGGCCAGGGTCAGGACCGCGGCGATGTTGGCGCTGGTGCCGGAGTGGGGCTGGACGTTGGCGTGGTCACAGCCGAAGAGTTCCTTCGCGCGGTCACGGGCGAGGTTCTCGCCGATGTCCACGAAGCGGCAACCGCCATAGTAGCGCTTCTTGGGATAGCCCTCGGCGTACTTGTTCGTGAGCGGCGAGCCGAGCGCGGCCAGCACCGCCTCGGAACAGAAGTTCTCCGAAGCGATGAGCTCGAGGTTATTGTGTTGACGGTTCGTTTCCTTGCGGACAACATCGAAGATCTCCGGGTCGGCGAGCTTGAGAACGTCAGGTTTCATTGCAGGACTCCTTTGGGTTTCTCGGCCACATTGAAGATAACAGGTCTGCCCGGTAAGTCAACGACCGGCCGGGGCCGAAGGGCAGTGCCCCGCCCCGGCAGGCCCTTGACCCTTCTGTTCCCGGCGGTAACATTCCCCGGTGAAGGTTCTCCAGGCGCCCCTGCGGTATCTGGTCCTGCTCGGGCGGAGCGTGCTCGTGCCGTGGGACCTGACCCGTACCCTGCCCCGGATTTCCGAACAGCTCTACCGCCAGGGCGTGGCCGCCCTGCCGGTGGTCCTGCTCTCGGGCGTGTTCGTCGGGATGACGACCGCCCTGCAGACTTCCTACCAGTTGATGGGCATGGTGCCCAAGTACTTCATCGGCATGGGCGTCGGCCGGCTGGTACTCATCGAACTCGCACCGGTCTTCACCGCGTTTGTCATCGCCGGCCGCTCGGCCTCCTCGATCGCGGCCGAGCTCGGTGCGATGCGGGTCTCGAACCAGGTTGACGCGTTGACGGTGATGGGCGTGAACCCTTACCGCTACCTGTGCCTGCCCCGGATTGTCGCGCTGGTCATCGCCCTGCCCCTGCTGGTGGTGACAATGGAGCTGGTCGCGGTGCTGGTCGCGCTCGCCATTTCGGTAACTTTCCTCGACATTTCAGCCCATACTTTCAGTTACGGCTTGACGCGTTTCTTCGAGGCCCGTGATTTCCTCGGCGGACTGGGCAAGGCGCTGCTCTTCGGTCTGATGATCGGCCTGAGCGGTTGTTATGCCGGGCTCAACGTTGTCGGCGGTTCGGAGCAGGTCGGCCGGGCGGCGACCCAGGCGGTCATCCTGTCCTCGGCGCTGATCCTTGGCACGAACTTCCTAGCCGCTTTCCTCTTCTTCACCCGATGATATCGGTCGAGCGTCTGAGCAAGTTCTTCGCCGGTCGGGCCGTGTTCGAGGACGTTGACCTGGTCGTGCCCGACGGCGAGACGGTGGTGATTCTCGGTCCTTCGGGCATCGGCAAGTCGGTGCTCCTGCGGGTGATGGCCGGGCTCCTGCCTGCGGATGCCGGCCGTGTGACCTATGACGGCGTGCCCCTGCGCCACGGCGCGTTCGCGGACAACCAGCCGATTCTTGCCCGGCTGGGCTATGTCTTCCAGGGCGGGGCGCTCTTCGACTCGCTCTCGGTCTTCGACAACATCGCCCTGCCCTTGCGCGAGAACGGGGTTCGAGATGAAGCCGCGGTCCGGGAGCGGGTGCGGGCGGTGCTGGCGCGGACCGGGATGGAGACCTGCGAGCGGATGATGCCGTCCGAGTTGTCGGGCGGGATGGTGCGACTGGTCGCCATCGGCCGGGCCCTGACCGCGGACCCGAAGTGGGTATTTTACGATGAACCGACAACCGGGCTGGACCCGCTGATGCGGGTCCGAATCCTGGACCTCATCACCGACCTGCGCGACGTCGAGGGCCGGACCGGCGTGGTCGTCACCCACGACCTCGAGGCGGCCGAACGCGTCGCGAATCGAATCTACATGCTCCGGGACCGGCGCCTGTTCGAGCTTGCGGGAGCGAGAAAGGAACACTATGAGATGGAATGTCCGTGACGGTCTTGTCGTCGCCTTTGTGCTGGCCGGTATTGCGCTCGTGGTCTTCGCCTGGTTCTGGTTCTCGGGCCGCATCGAACACGGCCGGCGCCGGACCGTTGTCGTCTACTTCGCCGACGTGACCGGCCTGCGCACCGGTGACCCGGTGGAAGTGCTGGGCCTGCCCAGCGGCCGCGTGGGCAGACTCGCGATCGAGAACAGGCGCATCCGCAGTGAACTACTGCTCGACCGGGATGTGGTGCTCACGACCGACACCCGGTTCGCGATCCGCTCGGTCAGCTACCTGGGCTCGGACCGGTGTATAATGGTCACGCTGGGCCAGGGCCCGACGACCGCGGGCAATCACGTTTTCGAGGGGGTCAATGAGGCTCTTGACCTGGAGGAGACCTTCCTGCGGGTGGACCGGATGATGGAGCGGTTGGACCCGGAACAGCTTACCGGCGAACTGCGCAAGGCCGCCCGCGAAATCCTGGATGCGGTGAGCGTGGAACTGGGCAAGCTCAACGCCGGCCTGGCCGGTCTCAACCGCGGCTTCACCGGTACCGCAGTCGAACTGACCGCGATGACCGCCCGTATTGACAGCCTCACCCGTCTCTTCGACCGCTCGTCCACGGCAGGCCGCATCCTTTCCTCGGACGAACTTTACGAAGAACTGCTGGAGACCAACGCCGAACTGCGCTCACTGATTGGCGACGTACGGCAGAACCCCAGGCGCTACTTCCGGTTCAGCGTCTTCTAGTCCTGCTCGCCAGCCGGTTGCCCGGGTTCAAGTCTGACGTACCTGGCGGAGACCTCCGCCGACAGTGACAGCCCTCAACACCCGCCCGTGCCGGACCCGAACGCCTCGAAGGTGATGCGCAGGGCGCGGACGTCGGCCGGCCGGACCCCGGACAGGTTCCGACGCAGTTCGTCGGCGATGTCCAGTTCCAGGTCCAGCCACTGGCCGGCCTCGGTCAACCGGATGCTGTGCCGGGTGGGACTGTTCTCCTCGGGCCGGCCGCCGGCCTGCAGGTACCAGCGCGTCTCGCCCAGCAGTCCGCCGTCAGCGTCAAGGTAGCCGAGCGTGAGGCCGGAACGGCCGAAGTAGTCGTGCCGGCTACTGCGGGCAGCGAACCGGGCCCGGGTGCGGAAGGTCTGCCGGAAGTCGTCCAGCACTACCGCCTGGCTTAGGCGATACCAGCCGCAGAATGTCTTGCTGACGGTGACGCCGCCTTCGGGCAGGGCGATAACGTCTCCGCGACCGTCGAAGTTGCGGACCTGGCGGTGCCAGCCCGAATCGAGCGGGGCGGCGAAGTCGCGGTTCGTCAGTTCCGGGCGTACCGGCATCTCGGCAACGGCACTGCCGCCACAGGCGGTCAGCAAGAATGCCAACAGTAATACTGCCGGGGCGTAGTCTTGAACTTGGCGTAGCATGGTATGTTTGACGCCGATGCCCGCGATTCGATGCAGGCCCTAGCGGGAGAGCAGGAAGACCGCCAGCGCGGCCGAGGCCATGCCCAGCAACCGGGTCAGCGTCGCCGGCTCGTGGAGCAGGACGATGCCGAGCAGGGCCGGGACCAGGATGTACATCCCGGTCAGCGGCACTACCACCGAGGCCGGGCCGCGGGCGAGCGCGAGGTAGAAGGCCAGCGTCGCGAACCCGGCGAGTAGGCCGGCAAGCGCAATGAGTGGGGTGGGGCGCAGTTCGGTCCGACCGACGGTGAACGCGAAGGCGGCAATCGGTACCAGGCTGGCCACCGTCGCCCAGAGCGCAAGGGCCGGCGGCGAAGAAGACCGCGTAGCCAGCTTGCTGACGAAGCCCCACCCGCCCCAGCAGGCGAACGCGATGACGCAGAGCAAGCGGTAGTCCATAACGAATGGTAGGGAAGCGGACGAAGCAGTCAACCGAGCGGTTTCTGGTAGACGCGGAAGCGTTTGAAGACGACGCCCCCGGCCCTCTCCATTTCGGCCCGGACTTTGAGGTTCGTCTCCATTTCGTGGTGGCTGTCAATCCGCTCGAAGCCGGCCGCGCGGGCGCTCTTCAGCATCGCGGCGCCCATTAGCACATCCAGCCCCTTGCCCCGGCAGTCTTCGCGGATGGCACCGAGGTAGAGGTCGAGCTGTTTCGTGCGCTTCATTGCCGCCTTGATGTGGAAGACGCCAAAGGGCAGGACGTGGCCCCGGCACCGACGCAGACCTTCGTTCATGTTCGGCATCCCGATGATGAACGAGACCAGCTCGTCCTTCGAATTCGCCACCATCTTGACGAAGCGCGGGTCGAGCACGGGCAGGTACTGGCGGACGAGCGCGTCCATGTCCTCCCGGCTGAGCTCGGTGTAGGCGTAGATCTGTCGGTAGGTCGCATTCATCAACTCGAACACCTGCCGGATCCAGGGCCTGAGCTGCTTCGTCGAGGTGAACTCGAGCAGGCGGAACTCCCGTTGGCGCAGCAGGCGTTGCGATACCTTGACGTAAAGCGGGGGCGGTTCTTCGGGGATCGGGACCAGGTAGTGAACGTAGTCCAGCTCCTTCGCATAGCCGGCGGACTCGAGAAACTCGACCATCCAGGGCAGGTTCTGGTAGCTGGCCAGCACCGGTTCCTCGTTGAACCCTTCAACCATGAACCCTTCCGGTTCCTGGTCCGAGAAACTGAGCGGTCCGACGACCCGGTCCATACCCCGGCTTCGGGCCCAGCGCTCGACGAAGCCGAGCAGGGCGAGTACGACCTCGCGCTCCTCGAAGGTCTCGAGGTTGGCGAACCGGGCGTCACGCCGGCCGGTCTGTTCATTGTAGCGTCGCTGGATGATGCCCATTATCCGGCCTACCGGTTTGCGGTCGCGCCAGGCCAGGGCCATCACCGTCTCGGACTCCCGGAAGGAATGATTGCGACGCGGGTCAAAGTAGCGGTGTTCATCCATGTAGATGGGGGGGATCCAATTCGCATGGTCCGTGTGGACCCTGGCCGGCAGACCGATGAACCGGCGCCGATCGGCCCGGCCGGCAAGCGGGCGAACCTCGAGTGGCACAAGATACGCTAGCCGCTATCGTCGAATTGTCAATAGGCGGCAGAGGCAGGTACGAGTATGAAGAGGGAGACGGTCAGAGGGGGGGCGAATGCCGAGGCGGCGCGCCAACGGGGCGCCGCCTCGGTGTCAGCGTTATCGGTCAGCGGACCACAGTCGCCCGCTGGGCATAGGCGCCGGCCGGCGTGTGGA
>OMKS01004633.1_pt1 | contig 10264 bp, 10 predicted proteins | sample 1674721 | NCBI WGS metagenome assembly OMKS01 (sample SAMN06264996, study PRJEB25208) | sediment metagenome | isolation source: hot spring sediment | place: USA: California | collected 2014-09-02 | reverse complement strand
TCGCGTGCGACGGGTCGGCGATCACCGGAAGGTGCGTGAGCGTCTTGAGCGCGGAGACCGCACCCAGGTCGAGCGTGTTGCGCGTGTAGGTCTCGAAGGTGCGGATGCCCCGCTCGCAGAGGATCACGTCGCGGTTGCCGCCCTTGAGCACGTACTCGGCCGCCGAGAGCAGCTCCTCGATCGTGGCCGAGAGTCCCCGTTTGAGCAACACGGGCCGCTTCATCGTGCCGAGCTCGTCGAGCATCATGAAGTTCTGCATGTTGCGAGCGCCCACCTGCAGCACGTCCGCGTACTCGGCCACCGTATCGGCGTCGCGGACGTCGAGCACCTCGGTCACCACCGGCAGACCCACCTCGTCACCAGCGATGCGGAGGAGCCTGAGGCCCTCCACGCCCATTCCCTGGAACGCATACGGGCTGGTGCGCGGCTTGTACGCGCCCCCTCGCAGCATCGTGGCTCCCGCGGCCTTCACAGCGCGAGCGGTGGACACCATCTGCTCTTCCGACTCGATCGAGCAGGGACCCGCGATCACACCGAACGCTCCCCCGCCGATGGACGAGGGCCCCACGCGCACCACGGTGTCCTCGGCCTGGAAGTCGCGGCTGACGAGCTTGAACGGTTTCAGTACCCGGATGACCTGCTCGACGCCGGGCAGGCCTTCGAGGTCGAGCGTGTAGATGACCTCGCGGTCGCCTATCACGCCGATGATCGTCTTGACTTCGCCCTGGGAGAGATGCGCCTCGGCCCCGGCCTCGGTCAGCAGGTCGACCACGTGCTGCACGTCTTCGGCGCGAGCGTGGTCCTTCATCACCACGAGCATGTCGTATCACCCTCTCATGCGCGCTTCCGCGCGAATCGTGACGGACGTCTCTGCGGCCGTCACGTGCCCTGGCTGCGCTACACGCTGCCCAGGCGGGCGATGACCGCTTCGAACGCTTCGATCGTGCGACGCGACTCCTCCGGCGTCCCCACTCCCACGCGGAGCGCGGGCGTGGTGCCGAACGCTCGCACGATCACCCCCTCGGCGAGGAGGCCCTCGAACACTTCGACCGGCCGCTCCGTCCTGATCCAGACGAAGTTCGTCTCCGACGGCACCCGCTCGATGCCGAGCCGATCGAAGCCCGAATACAGGTAGGTCTTCTGTTCTTGGTTCTCACGGCGACGGCGCTCCACCTCGGCCTGGTCGTCGAGCGAGGCCAACGCGCCGGCCTGCGCCACCGAGTTCACGTCGAACGGTTCGCGGATGCAGTCGATCGCGTGCCGCAGCGGTTCGGGCACGAAGCCGTAGCCCACACGAAGCCCCGCGAGCGAGTAGATCTTGGAGAACGTGCGGAGCACCACGATCGGCCGCTCGCCGTCGAAGTATGCGAGCCCGTCGGGGTACTCCTCGGCCATGGCGTACTCGAAGTACGCCTCATCGAGCACGAGCAGCACGTGAGCGGGAAGCCGCTCCAGGAACGCGTCGAACGCCTCCCGCGTGTAGATCGTGCCGGTAGGGTTGTTGGGGTTGCACAGGAACACAAGCCGCGTGCGGTCGGTGATGGCGGCCAGTATGGCGTCGAGGTCGTAGCGCGCCCCGTCCACGAGCGGCACGGGAACCTTCACGGCCCCGAACATCTGAGTGACCGTGGGGTACACGATGAACGACGGCCACGGGTAGACCACCTCGTCACCGGACCGGAGCACCGCCTGTGCGATCAGACGGAGGATCTCGTTGCTCCCGTTGCCGGTCACGATCCGCTCCACCGGCACGCCGTGGATGGCCGAGAGTCTCTCGCGCAACGCAAGGCTCGCGCCTTCGGGGTACCGGTTCACGCCGCGGATCTCGCGCTCCATCGCCTCGATCGCCGAGGGGAACGGTCCGTAGGGGCTCTCGTTGCTCGACAGCTTGCAGATGTCGTCGCGGCCCGAGCGCTCCCGCACCTGCTCCTCACGCAGACCGGGCGCATAGGGCACCAGCCCCTCGATCTCCTCACGGATCATGCGGTCCCAGTCCACGCCATCACTCCCTCTAAGATGTGCCGAGCATTGTCCCGCAGCGTTGCGGCCGAGGCAAGCGCCTACTCGACCGGCGGCCGCAACTCGGCCAGTGCGGCGTGCTCACCCGTGAACCGCACGACGGCGACCGCCGCGTTGGGCACGTGCAACCTCCACCCGGCCTCCGGCGGCAGGTCGAGCCACAGCGTGAGGAGCCGGCGCATCACGCCTGCATGCGTGATCACCGCCGTCCTGTCATGTCCGTTGGCCATCGCCACCGCTGCGCGGGCCACCCGCTCCCCGAACGCCTCCACCGGCTCTCCGCCCGGCGCCACAGGTCCCGGGCCCAGCCGTGTGAGGGGGATCCCGCGCTGCTCGATCTCCTCCCACGTGAGCCCCTCGGCCTCACCGAAGTCCAGCTCGCGAAGGTCGTCGAGGACCGTGGTGAGCGTGGCCGCGGGGTCCACCGCCTCGGCCGCCGCACGCGCACGCAGCAGCGGAGACACGTACAGCGCCGCCGGGGACCACGCCCCGATCTGCGCAGCGAGCGCGTCGCGCTGACGCATGCCGCGCTCAGTGTACGGTGAGTCGCCCGCTCCCACGAACCGCCGCTCGGCGTTGGCGACCGTCTCCGGATGGCGCGCCACCAGGATCTCGCGCACCCCGCTCACAGCGGACCTCCCGCAAGCGCGCCCAACAGGAGCACGGCGGTCTCGGTGAGCAGGATGCTCGCGCCGAGGACGTCGCCGGTGACGCCGCCCAAGCGTCTCACGAACGGCTCGGGTGCGAAAAAGGCCACGAGCACGCCACCAAAGGTCGCCAGCTTGAGGGCGGGCTCGGGACGCCCCGTCCACCCCACCAGCGGCAGGACCTGCACCACCAGCAGCACGAGCGCCGCCGCGGAGATGCGTCTCGCGTAGCGTGCGCCCAGCCCGTCGGAGCGTGCGGGCTCCCGCAAGCCAAGAGCGAACGAGGCGGACAGCCTGCCGAGCACCGGCGCCGCGGCCAGCGTCCACAGCGAGCCGCTCTCCACGATCACCGCCACCGCGGAGATCTGCAGGAACGCCACGAAGACGACCGCCACCACCCCGAACGCACCAGTCCCGCTCGCCTTCATCGCAGCGAGGGCCTGCTCGGGGCCACCACGAACGCCGAGGCCGTCCGCGCAGTCGGCCAGACCGTCCCAGTGCAGGAACCCGGAGAGAAGCGCGCCCGCGCTCACGATCACCGTCGCTGTGAGCAACGCCCCCGTACCCTCCTGGAGACCCATCCGGGCGGCGCCCCATGCCAGCACGAGCGAGAAACCGCCGAACAGGTAACCCACCAACGGGAAGTAGCGCGACGCGCCGGTCCCCTCCGTGCGGCCCATCGGCACCACGGTGAGCAGACGGAACGCCGTGAGCACATCCCGCAGCACGGCTAGGAGTCCGCTCTGCTGGAGACGCCTGCCTCTTCGAACGTGGCCATGCCGTTCATCGTCGCGCACGCGGCGCCCATCACACCGATCGCCAGGGCCGCGCCGGTCCCCTCGCCGAGCCGCATATCGAGATGCAGGAACGGCGAGAGCTCGAGCGGCACCAGCGTGACGCTGTGTCCGGGCTCGCGCGACGTATGCGACCCGAACGCGTAGTGTTTCGCCGCCGAGCACAGACGTATGGCCGCAAGAGCGGCCGATGCGGATATGAAGCCGTCGGAGACCACGCATACGCGGGCGGCCGCGCCACCCACGAACACGCCGGCCATCGCGGCGATCTCGAGACCCCCAAGCGCGGCCAGCGTGCCGAACGGATCGTCGTGGCGCGGAGGATGCAGGCGGAGCACGTTGCCCACCACCGCCATCTTGCGCTGCAGGGCCGCGTCGTCGATGCCGGTCCCGCGGCCGACCACACGGCTCACGGGGACCTCTGTGTATGCGGCGGCCAGGGCGGAGGCCGCCGTGGAGTTCCCGATGCCCATCTCCCCGGTGCCGATGATCTTCACGCCTTCATCTGCGAGAGAGCGGGCAAGGTCGACCCCCGCCATGAAGGCCGCCGCCGCTTCCTCCCGCGTCATCGCCGGCTCCACCGCCATGTTGCGCGTACCGGGCCGGACCTTAGCCTGAATCACGCCTGCAAGCGAGCTCGTGTCGGACATCACGCCAACGTCGACCACCACCAGACGGGCGCCCACGTACGCGGCGAGATGGTTGATGGCCGCCCCGCCGGACGCGAAGTTCGCCACCATCTGGGCGGTGACCTCGGACGGCCAGGCCGAGACACCCTCGGCCGCCACACCGTGATCGGCCGCGAACACGGTGATCGCCGACGGACAGCATGTGGGCCGGTCGGTCTCTTGCACAGCTGCGATACGCGCCGCGAGCACTTCGAGCTCACCGAGGCTGCGGGGCGGCTTGGTGAGCGAATCGAGCCGCCTCCATGCGCGCTCCTCCGCCTCTTCAGAAGGCGGGCGCACGTCCGCACATACCTCGTAGACCGCCTGCTCGAGCGGTCCCCGGCTACCCTCAGTCATCTCGGCCACTCCGTCTCCTTCGGCAGCGATCGCAGATCCACACACCGTCCGGCCACCACCAGCACCGCCACATCGGCCGCGTCCGCTAGCTGCCGCGTTGCGCGACCCATCACGTCTCTGAACACCCGGCCTGCAGGCGACGGTGGTACCACGCCCCAGCCGGTCTCGTTAGCCACCACAACGGTATCGCCATCGCGCGCAAGGAGCGCACCCACCAGTGAGTCGGCCAGTCTTTCGACCTCGTGCTCCGCACGGGCCGAGACGGTCTCCGCCGCGGGATCCACCAGCTCGGCCACTGCCTGGCCGAGTATCGTGCCGAGACAGTCCACCAGCAGGCAGACGTCCTCAGGGACCTCGGCCACCCAGGCCGGCGACGGCGTGACGTCCATCACGAGGACGTTGGCGGGCCTGTCGACCAGATGACGCTCGATGCGCCGCGCCATCTCCTCGTCGTCAGGGCGGCCGCCTACAGCCACCACGACCTCACGCCCGCTCCGGGCGGCGAGACGCAACGCCACGCCCGACTTGCCGCTCCGTACCGGCCCTGTCACGAGCGCCAGCATCAGCGGCCTCCCGTTGCCGAGGCGCGGAGCGCATCCACCTCGGCGGCGTCCAGCCGTCGCACCGCGCCTTCGGGAAGGTCGCCGAGCGTCAGCGGGCCGTACGCGATCCGCGAAAGCGCGATGACGGGGTGTCCCACCGCCGACAGCATGCGCCGCACCTGCCGCTTGCGTCCCTCGCGCAACGTGAGCTGCACGGCAGCCGTACGCTCGCGTCGCTCCAGGACGCGCGCCTCGGCGGGTGATGTGAGGCCGTCGTCGAGGAGCACGCCCTCGCGGAGGCGCCGGAGGTCGCTCTCAGCGGGCACGCCGTCGACCACCGCGTGATAGACCTTGGGCACGTGATGCCTCGGGTGCATCAGCAGATGCGCGAGCTCGCCGTCGTTGGTGAGCAGCAGGAGGCCGGTGGTGGTGTAGTCGAGACGCCCCACCGGGAACACGCGCGGCAATCCCGACGGCAGGAAGCGCATCACGGTGGGACGGCCCTGCGGGTCGTCGAGCGTGGTCATCACTCCCATCGGCTTATTGAGCATGAGGTACTCGAGATCCACCGGGGGCTCCACCAGCAACCCGTCCACGCGGACCTCGTCCACGCGCGGCACGACCTTGGTGCCGGGCTCATCGATCACCGTGCCGTTGACGCTCACACGACCCCCGGCCACGAGCTCCTCCGATGCACGGCGCGAGGCTATGCCCGAGCGGGCCAGATACTTCGCGATGCGTTCGGGCTCTCCGGCCTCACTCGGCTTCTGTGGATCCGCCACCATCATCCCCGCCGATCGTGCCCTCGTCGTCGTCAACGTCATCGACGGCAGGAGCCTCATCGTCTCCGGCGCCGTTGAGATCGTCGTCCATGTCGAGCATGCTTCCGTCGAGCGCGTTCAGGCGCTCGCGAATCGCCCGCTCGGTCTCCGGGTCTGGCGCGAACTCCTCCAGCGGCGGAAGCTCGCTCAGGTCTTTGAGGCCGAACCGCTCAAGGAAGGTACGCGTGGTGCCGTAGAGGATCGCGTTTCCGGCGTTCCGGTCGCGACCCGCTTCACGCACCAGCCCCTTCTCGATGAGCGACGAGATCACGGCCTCGCTGTTCACGCCGCGCACGGCGTTGACACCCTGCCGGCTCACCGGCTGGTGGTACGCGATCACAGCGAGCGCCTCGAGCGCGGCCTGCGAAAGGCGTCTCGTGTCCCAGGAGAGCACGTACTCCTCGACCTGCGGGTGGTATGCGGGATGCGTGTACATCCGCCAGCCGCCGGCGACCTCGCGCAACTGGAACCCACGCCCCTCCTGGGCGAATTCGGCTGCGAGCTCCTTCAGCGCAGCCTCCACGGCCGGCTGCTTCAGCTCGAGCACGTTCGCAAGGCGCGAGACCGGCACCGGTTCATCCGAGACGAACAGCAGCGCCTCAAGCGCCCCCTTGAGTTCCGCGTTCTCACGGCTCACGCGTCATCACCGACCCCTACTATCTCTATGTCCTCGAACAGGTCCTCCTGCTCCAGCGTGAGCAGACCCTGCTTGTACAGCTCCAGGATGGCCAGGAACGTCACCACGAGCTCCTCGACCGTGGCGTTCCTTGAGACCAACTGCCGGAACGACGAGCGCTTGCGCGCTCTGATCTGCCGCGCCACGCTTTCCACATGCAGCTCGAGACTGATCGGCGCGGCTGCCACGTGGTCCGCCTCCAGGAGGAACACCTCGCGCTTGTGCACCAGGTCGGCGCAGAGCACCGCAAGCCCGTGCAGCGTGACACCCTCGAGGTAGTCGGGCATGAGGTGCAGGAACGGCTGCTCAAGGCCGGCCGCCCGCGGGTGCATCAACGCCTCCGACTCGTGACGGCTCCAGAGCTCGCCGGCGGCGTTCTTGAACTGCTTGTACGCCAGCAGACGGGCTACAAGAAGCTCGCGCGCCTCCTCGGGCGTCATGTCCTCGAACTCAACAAGCTCGACAGGCTCGTCGCGCGGCAGGAGCGAGGCTGCCTTGATCTCGAGCAGTGTGGCGGCCACCACCAGGAAGTCGCTCGCCACGTCCAGATCCAGGTCTTGCATGCGCTCGACCTCGGCCAGGTACTGGTCGGCGATCTCGGTGATCGAGAGCTCCGCGATATCCACCTTCTGCTTCGCCACCAGCTGCAGCAGCAGGTCGAACGGCCCCTCGAAGCCTTCTGTCCTGACCCGGTACGACACTCCCTAGCGCTCCGCGTCGATGTGCATCGCCCGGCGGACGTCCCCCATGAGCGCTTCCACCGCGGGGCGCACGCGCGCGGCGCCACGGTCGAGGACCTCCCATGCCGCACTGGGCTCGGCGGCGAGCTCCGCCCGCCGCGCGCGGAAATCGCGCAGGTAGGCGTTGAGGTCCTCCACGAGCTGCTTCTTGTGGGCCACGCAGCCGCACTCGGCCACGCGACAGCAGCGGTCCCACTCGGCGATGTCGGTGGGATCGGGCGCCACCAGCTTGTGGATCTGATGCAGCGGGCAGATGTCGGGGTTGCCGGGGTCGCTCTTCAGCTTGCGCGCGGGGTCGGTCACCATGCTCATGACCTTCTTCGCGGTCTCCTCCTCGCTCTCCGAGAGGTAGATCGCGTTGCCGTAGCTCTTGGACATCTTACGGCCGTCGGTACCCGGCACGCGCGCGCCCTCCTTGGCGATCAGGGCCTGGGGCTCTGGCAGCAGATCGCCGTACTGGGTGTTGAACCGCCGCACCACCTCGCGCGTGAGCTCGAGGTGCGGTATCTGGTCCTCGCCCACCGGCACCAGGCCGCCACGGACGATCACGATATCAGCCGCCTGCATGAGCGGGTACAGGAAGAACCCCACGTTGCCGAGGTCCTTCTCGGTGATCTGCTCGCGCTGCTCCTTGTACGAGGGGACCCGCTCGAGCCAGCTCATCGGCGCCACCATCGACAGGTACATCGTAAGCTCGGCTACCTCGGGAACGTCGCTCTGACGGTAGATGACCGACTTCTCGGGATCGATGCCCACGGCGAGCCAGTCGAGCACCATCTCCTCCGTGTAGCGGCGCACACCATGCGTGTCCTGCCAGTCGCTCGTGAGCGCGTGCCAGTCGGCCACGAAGTAGTACGCCTCGTACTGCTCCTGCAGCTCGCGCATGTTCAGCAGATTGCCGAACCAGTGGCCGAGGGTGAGACGCCCTGTGGGGCGATAGCCGGTGAGCACGCGCTTCTTCGACATCTGGTGGCTCGCTCCTCGCTCGAAGGGGCACGACCCGACAGGGCCGCGTGACGGACGCCGTCTAGTCTACCGCAGCACGAGGGCTACACGCCGAAGAACACACGCATCAACGGATAGACAGTCAACCGGAAGTACCCGCCGATCAGGTCGACCCCGGGGAGCAGCCTCGGCAACAGCAGGAGCAGACCGAAGAAGACGAGAATGCCATAGCGTTCGATCTCGTGATACTTCATCAGGGCTCTGTCCGACAGGAAGATCGGGAGCACGCGCGACCCGTCGAGCGGCGGGATCGGGATGAGGTTGAAGAACATCAACACGAGGTTGATCTGCCCGAAGAAGTAGAGGGCGTACCATAGCCAGCCGAGGAGCGTGAACTGCGGGTCCAGCTCCGTGCCTGTCGCCAGAGGGCCGAGCGCGATGACACGGCTCAGCAGCCCGGCCGCGAGCGCGAGCACCAGGTTGGTGGCAGGACCCGCGAGCCCAGTGAGCATCATGCCCTTGCGGTAGTCCTTGTAGTAACCGGGGTTGATGGGCACCGGCTTGGCGTAGCCGAACACCGGCCCACCCGAGAACCACAGCAGCAGCGGCAGCAGGACCGTTCCGAACGGGTCCATGTGCTTGATGGGGTTGAGGCTCAGACGCCCCTTCATCTTGGCCGTGGGATCGCCGAGACGACACGACACATAGCCATGAGACACCTCGTGCAGCACGATCGCCGGGATGAACATGGCCAGATGCAGGATATCGAGCATCCAGTCAGACATGCGCGGGACTCCTTAACGCGCCTCGCGCTTGGCGAGCCGCTTGAGATTGGCGAGTTCCGCCTCACGACCGACCGCTCGCTTGTCCAGGCGGTCGGCGCGGGCTTGCGCAAGGATACCAGCAAACGGTGGGCCTGGCTCCACGCCGAGCGCGATAAGGTCCTCGCCCGTCACGTCCGGACGCACCTGCGAGAGCACCGTCACGTACTTCTCCACGCGAGCGGCCACACGCTCCTCGCCGGTGGCCCAGAGATATGCGAGCGTCTCCGAGGGCAGCGATTCGAGCAGGAAGTACAGGCGGCTCGGCCGCATCCTGCGCCCGTCGCGCAACCTGGCCACCAGCGCCTCACGCCGCTCAGCAGTGAGCACCGCCGGGCCGGCGTACTCCCGTCCAAAGCGCATCTTGCGGCACCAGCGGTCGGCGGACGCCCGTCCCACCCGCGCCACCAGCGCGGTCACGAGCAACGTCCTGCGCCGCGGCGGTTGCTCGAACCGGGGCGCCAGCGAATCGTAGGCCGATGCGCAGGCCGCCACGTCCGCGATCGCCGCGCTGTGATCGTCGCCCTCGGGTCCGACCGACCCGAGCGCCCCCACCTCGGCCATCCGGGTGAGGATCGCCGCCACTGCGGGCTCGTCGATGATGTCGAGCAGCTCCTCCCGGAGCCGGGCCCCGCTCACCTCGTCGAGCATGCCCATATCCACGGCCTGCTTGAGGAGCGCATCGGTGGACGGGTCGATCCGGAAGCCGAACTTCTGCTCGAACCTGAGCGCGCGGAGCACACGCGTGGGGTCCTCCACGAACGAGAGCGAGTGGAGCGCGCGCACCACACCGCGCTCGAGGTCGCTCAAGCCGCCAAAGGGGTCCGCGATCTGGCCGAAGCGCTCCGGGTTCACGCACACCGCCATCGCGTTGATGGAGAAGTCACGCCGGAAGAGGTCCTGACGGAGCGACGAGCGCTCCACTGTGGGAAGGGCACCGGGGCGCTGATAGTACTCCGTGCGTGCGCTCGTGATATCCACGTGGAGGTCCTTGGACCACACCATCACGGCCGTGCCGAACCGGCGATGCACCTTCACCCGCTTTCCCAGACGCTCGCCGGTCTCCAGTGCGAAGGTGAGCCCGTCGCCCTCCACCACGATGTCGATGTCCAGGTTGGGCTCCCCCAGCAGCATGTCGCGCACGAACCCGCCAACCGCGTGCGCGCGTACGCCCGCCTCGTCGGCCATCCTTCCGATCGTGCGAACGGCCTCCTGGGCGTCTGCCGGCAGACGC
>OMKS01004632.1_pt1 | contig 10268 bp, 11 predicted proteins | sample 1674721 | NCBI WGS metagenome assembly OMKS01 (sample SAMN06264996, study PRJEB25208) | sediment metagenome | isolation source: hot spring sediment | place: USA: California | collected 2014-09-02 | reverse complement strand
AATGATACGGCGACCACCGAGATCTACACTATCCTCTTCGTCGGCAGCGTCAGATGTGTATAAGAGACAGTTGTTATTGAGAAGGTGGTTTGATATATTTCGAAAACTTTTACAAAGAGTTGGAACTTTAGTGAGTATTTGTCGCATAATTCTTAGTAATACCTTTCAAATTACAATTCAATTATTCTCCGAATTAGTTCACAATTTGACTAATAATATAAATCTCAGGAGGTAAAATGTTCAAAGGACACCCGAAGGGACTTTATGTACTCTTCTTTACTGAAATGTGGGAACGTTTCGGGTTCTACACTATGCTTGCAATTTTTGTCCTTTATCTACAGGAAAATTTTAAGTGGGATGCTGCTACCGTAACAAATATTTACGGAATATTTCTTGCTGCAGTTTATTTCACTCCAATTTTAGGCGGATGGATTGCCGATAATTTACTTGGATATGGAAAAACAATTACACTCGGTGCTATTACCATGGGTATTGGTTATGCTCTGATGGCAATCCCAACTGTATCTGAAGTTCAACTTTATGCTGCACTTGGAGTTGTTGCATTGGGTAATGGTTTATTCAAAGCTAACATCTCGGTACTCGTAGGAAATCTTTACGCTCATAAAGACGGTTCATTAAAGGATGCCGGGTATAACATTTTCTATATGGGTATCAATATTGGAGCATTCTATGCACCTATTGCCGCTACAAACATCAAACAGTTTTTTATTGATAATTTTGGAACTACTTTAGCACAAGGTTACAATGCCGGTTTTGCCATTGCCGCATTCGGTATGTTGGTATCAATTATTATCTTTTTGGTTTACCGAAAATATTATAAAGATGCCGATTACCAATCAAAGAACGAAAAGAAAGATGAAAAAGATCTTGTACTTACCAAAGAACAAGAAAAGTTAAGAATTGTTGCGTTAATGACAATCTTTGCAATCGTAATATTTTTCTGGATGGCATTCCATCAAAATGGTGCTGCTTTAACCTTGTTTGCTCGAGATTACATTACGCCAATGGTTGGTAAATTCACCTATTTACTTTTTGATGTGCTTGCTTTGCACGGAATTCTTGCAATTTTATTAGGAGGCGCAACAGCTTTAAACAAAGGAACTACGCAAAAAATACGAGGGATAGGGGGTTTCTTTGCTGCGGTTGGTGTAATAATAGTTATTATCAAAATCAATTCACTTCCTGAACTTAACGCAATTGCTCCTGAACAATTCGCTTACTTTAACCCGATGTTTATTGTTTTGATGACTCCTCTAATTGTATCTTATTTTAGATTCCTAAACCGAAGAGGAAAAGAGCCATCTTCACCGGCAAAAATAGGAATTGGAATGTTGCTGACTGCTTTATCCTTTATGATAATGATGATCGCAGCTATGGGTTTACCGGGCGTTTATTCTTTAGAAAATGTTTCTTCTGCAATAACAGTTTCTCCTTTCTGGTTGATATCAACTTACTTTGTTGTTACTATCGGAGAATTACATTTAAGTCCAATGGGACTTTCATTTGTTTCAAAAACTGCTCCACCAAGAATGAAAGGTTTAATGATGGGCTTCTGGTTTGGAGCTACTGCAGTAGGAAATTATTTATCCGGATTTATTGGTAGATTCTATCAAAATTGGGAAGTATGGCAATTCTTCTTACTCCTTGTTATTACTTCATTAATAGCTGCATTATTAGTAAGAATATCCCTCAATAAATTGAAGCGTGCTACACAATAATAAAATTCAAGCCCGCCAACCGACGGGCTTTTTTTATTAAATATTTCTTAAATTTCGATTACATTTATTATAAATAACTATGAGTCTGCTGAACAAAAAAATAATTAAATATCCTATCATTGCTATCGCGGCTTTTATAGTATTATTTATACTTTTTGATAAATTATTTATGCCTTGGGTAGTATCTGCAGAAGAAGTTACAGTACCGGATTTTGTCGGTCAAAGTAAAATTACTGCAATAGAAGAACTAAAAAAAATAGGTTTAGAACCGGTTGAGCAAGGTCCAAAATATGATGAAAATGTTCCGCGCGACCACATAATTTTTCAAACTCCACGCCCGGGCGCTAATGTTAAAATTGGTAGAAGAGTTTATTTATACATAAGCGGTGGTGAACCATTAATAAAGATGCCTCAGCTATTAGGAAAAACTGTCCGTGATGCAAAGATTACTATAGAAAGACTTGGATTAGCAATAGATACATTATTGGATGTACGTTCAGAATTTCCTGCAAAAACAGTTGTTGAGCAAAGTGTAAAAGAAGGAGAATTCCTTGCTAAAGGTGATTCGGTAACATTAATGATTAGTATAGGTCCACAAATTGGAATGGTACGAGTACCGAATCTTATAGCAAAAACACTAACTGAAGCAGAAAGAATATTAAGAGAGCTTTCTTTGAAGATTGGTAAAAAAACTTATTTATCATCACCCAACCTATTACCAAACACTATTATAGATCAGTATCCAAGTGAGGATAAGCTTGTAAGTTATGGTGATAGTGTTGATGTAGTAATAACTCAGAGTAGATAAATGAAAAAAATGCTTGCACCCTCGATATTAGCTGCAAATTTTGCAAACCTCGAAAAGGAAATTCGTAAAGTTGAAATGGCAGGTGTAGATTTAATTCACTGCGATGTTATGGATGGAAAGTTTGTCCCGAATATTACTTTTGGACCGATTGTTATTAATGCGGTAAAAAAAATCACACGCTTACCGTTGGATGTTCATTTAATGATAGAAAAACCGGATGACTTTTTAGATGATTTTATTAAAGCCGGAGCAAGCTATTTAACTGTTCATCAAGAAACAGTTGTGCACCTTCATAGAACTATTACAAGAATTAAAGAACTTGGTGCTAAAGCCGGAGTATCTATTAATCCTTCCACTCCGGTTAATTCTTTATGCGAGATATTAGAGTTTGTTGATTTAGTCCTTGTTATGTCTGTAAACCCGGGTTTTGGCGGACAAAAATTTATTGAAAGTTCACTAAAGAAAATTCGTGATTTAAAAAGTATCCGGGAAGAAAACAACTATAATTATCTAATTGAAGTAGACGGCGGGGTTGATACTAATACAATTACTAAATTGAAAAATGCCGGTGTTGATATTTTTGTTGCCGGCTCAGCAATATTTTCTAAAGATAATGTAACCGCCGCTGCGTTAGAATTAAAAAATATGATTGCGTAAATTTTGTTTAACCCTTCCTAAGAAAGTCTTATTTTTTTTGCTTATTTTAAATTTTTAATTCACTTAATGCATCTTTTGTTTTGGAGTAAAAATTGATAATTCAACTAATCGAAATAAACATTCCATATGTATTCAAAAGATACCTTAAGAAATATAATATTTACCGTGATCTTTACGAGATCGACCTTCTTGCATTAGAAATTAGAGACTTAGCCGAAGAATTAGCTGAAAACACACGACATATTATCTTCAGGAATAAAGAAATTTGTTATGTTAAGAAAAGGGAAGAGGAGAAAAAAGTTGATTTACTCATTCTCGGTTCATTCGTAATCTTCAAAGAATTAGCAAAAAATATTACTGCATCGGGCAATGAGGATTTGGGACATAAAATTGCATCGGTATTAAAAAATTATTCCGACAAAAGAGTTTACAATTTACAACTAAATTCAAAGCATTATAGTTTTCACCAAACATCATTGATGGGTATTGTAAACGTTACCCCGGATTCATTTTCTGATGGTGGAAAATATTTTGATAAACAAAAAGCAATCGAGTTTGCTTTGAAATTAATTGAAGACGGTGCACTCATTATCGATGTCGGTGGTGAATCAACAAGACCAAATTCGGAATCTATTTCACAAGAAGAAGAATTAAATAGGGTTATTCCTGTTATTGAAGGAATAATTACAGCTAATCCTAAAGCTCTAATTTCAATTGATACAACAAAATCTGCTGTTGCAAAAGAAGCAATAAAAGCCGGTGCTTCAATTGTAAATGATATTAGTGCAATGAGATTCGATCCCAAAATGGTTGAAGTTGTTGCCGAAGAAAAAGTCCCGGTAATTCTTATGCACATGCTCGGTAAACCGAAAGATATGCAGCACAATCCCTTTTATAACGATGTAATTTTAGAAATTTATGACTTTTTAAATGAACGTATTAAATTTGCAGAGAAGAATGGCATTAATAAAATTATAGTTGACCCAGGAATTGGATTCGGGAAACGAGTTTACGACAATTATGAAATAGTTAATAGATTAAGTGAGTTCAAAGGATTAAGTAAACCTATTGTTGTCGGATTATCGCGCAAATCTTTTCTGGGTAAAAGTCTTGATCTTGAAGTTGACGAAAGAAGCGAGGCAACTTTAATAGCAGAAACAATTGCAATAAAAAATGGAGCCGATATTATTAGAACTCATGATGTCAAACAAACCCTTTCATCGGTAAAAATATTTTCTAATCTATCTCAGGTTGAAGCCTAATTTATGTTGGATATCTTCAAAATAGGATTTCTTTCAGTTACTATTCTTGATGTACTGGATATTGTTTTAGTTTCATTTATTATTTACAAATTGTATACGGTTATACGCGGTACAATTGCTTCACAGATTTTTATCGGATTAGTTGTTGTTCTTTTGCTTTCATTTATTGCCCAAGCAGCTAACTTTAAAGCACTTGGTTGGTTGCTTCAGTTAGTTACGGATATTTGGGTTATAGCATTTATAATTTTGTTTCAACCTGAAATACGAAGACTTCTTGTACTTGTGGGAAGAAACCCGGTTATTAGAATGTTTATAAAGAGTGATGAAAAAAACATTGCAGATATAATAACCGATGCAGCTTTCGAATTAGCTCAGTATCAACACGGTGCTTTGATGGTAATTGTAAAATCAGCCGGTATACGTGGTGTGGTTGAAACAGGTGAAGTTATTAATTCTAAACTAAGTAAGGACCTTTTAAGGTCGATCTTTTTCCCGAGGTCACCTTTGCATGACGGTGCAGTTATTATAAAAAATGATGTAATTGAAGCTGCGCGATGTACTCTTCCTCTTTCACAAAATACTGTTCTTGATGGAATTGGATTGGGTATGAGACATCGAGCGGGTTTGGGAATTACGGAACAAGCCGATGTTATAAGTGTAATAGTATCTGAAGAAACTGGCGGTATTGCAATTGCTCAAGAAGGGAAATTAATTCGTGGTTTATCCAAAGAAGCTCTCAGAACTAAGTTAACAGAAAGTTTAAAAGTTTCTAAAGACAAAGGATGGAAAGGATTGTTTGATCAGTTCGGTAAGAATAAATAATTCTATCATAGATTATATGTATAACAAAAACGAGAGGTAAACAATGAAACTGAAATTTTTTGCTCATTCATCATTTCAAATAACTACAAATGACGGAAAAAAAATTGTCATTGATCCATTTCTTGACGATAATCCTAAATCAACTGTTAAATCTAAAGATGTTGACGCTGATTATATTATACTAACTCACGGTCACGGTGACCACTTAGGTGATGCATTTAAAATTGCGGAAAGATGTAATCCATTATTTATTTGTGTGAACGAACTTGCGGACTATGTCGCAGCAAAAGGTTTCAACGCTCATAATATGCATATAGGCGGCGGTTATAATTTCGATTTTGGAAGAGTGAAATTTACTATTGCTCATCATGGTTCAAAAACTCCTGACGGTGAATATACCGGCGAACCTTCCGGGGTTGTATTAACAATTGACGGGAAAAATATTTATCACACCGGAGATACCGGTTTATTTTTAGATATGAAACTGATAGGTGAATTGAATCCTATAGATTATATGATACTTCCGATAGGCGATAATTTTACAATGGGAATTGATGATGCAGTAAAAGCAGTTGAGTTTGTTAATCCTAAAAAAGCAATTCCGATGCATTATAATACATTCCCTGTAATTGAAGCCGATCCAAATGAATTCAAGAAAAAAGTCGAAGCGATTGGAAAAGAATGCATTGTGATGAATTTTGGACAAGAAATAGAACTCTAAATAAAACTTACATATATGGGAAAAATCATAGCTATTGCTAATCAAAAGGGAGGTGTGGGTAAAACCACAACCTCCATAAATTTATCTTCTTCTATTGCTGCGGCAGAATATCATACGTTGCTCGTTGATATTGATCCTCAGGGTAATTCATCATCAGGTATCGGTGTAGAAAATTCTAATAAGTCTGTGTACCATACATTAATCGGTACTGAAGATGCAATCGATTGTATTACAAATACATACATGCCGGACTTAGACGTACTTCCGGCAAATATTGATTTAGTTGGGGCAGAAGTAGAACTTGTCGGTATGGAGAAAAGGGAAAGACTGCTTAAAGAAGCACTTCAGCCAATTAAGGATAAGTATGATTACATTTTTGTGGATTGCCCTCCATCTTTAGGATTGTTAACATTGAATGCACTTACAGCAGCTGATTCCGTTATTATCCCGGTTCAGTGTGAATATTTTGCTTTAGAAGGTCTCGGACAATTATTAAATACGATTAACATTGTTAAGAAACACTACAACGAAGAATTAACAATTGAGGGTGTTCTTTTAACAATGTTCGATACTCGTTTGCGATTATCTCATCAGGTAGTTGAAGAAGTAAAAAAATATTTTGGTGAAAAAGTTTTTAACACAATAATTCACCGAAATGTCAGAATTTCCGAATCACCAAGTCATCAGAAACCTGTTATTCTTTATGATGCAATATCAACCGGTGCACAGAATTATATTTCTCTTGCTACCGAGTTCCTGGAAAGAAATAAGAGTGAAGAGGGGAAGTAAGTAATGACTAAATTAAAACCGGGTCTAGGTAGAGGGCTTGACGCTTTAATAAACCCAAAGGCAAGAGAAGATTCCGAATCACCTATCGCTGTTTCATCCGATAAAATTGAAAACGATGACGGAAAGTCATTCGATATATTAGCAAAAATTCCGGTACAAGCAATTTCCCCTAATCCTTATCAACCACGCACTGAGTTCGAACCGGATAAACTTGATGAGTTGAAAAAATCAATATTGGAGAATGGATTAATTCAACCCGTAACCGTCCGGCGTCTTAATGGTACTTACGAATTAATTTCCGGCGAGAGAAGATTACGGGCTTGTAAAGATATCGGTTATAAGGAAATTCCTGCGTACATTATTAAAGTAGAAACAAAAGAAGCAATGCTGGCTCTCTCTTTGATTGAAAATATTCAAAGAGAAGAATTAAATCCGATTGAAGTTGCTAAAGCTTATAAAAGATTAATGGAAGAATGCAATTTATCTCAAGAAGAAATTGCAGCAAAAGTAGCAAAAGATAGAACAACAATTACAAACACAATTCGTTTATTAAAACTACCTGAAATTGTTCAGAGAAGTTTGATTGACAATGAAATTTCAGCAGGACATGCACGAGCATTAATTAATCTTCCCTCCGTTGATTTACAAATTGCTACATTAAACGAAATCAAAAAGAAAAATTTATCTGTTCGGAAAGTGGAATCATTAGTAAAGAAATTCCTTTCCGGTTCCTCTGAAAAAAGAAAATCCAAATCGAGTCCCGCATATAATTCTGTTGAAATGCTTTCACAAAATGATATAGAAAATAAACTTAGAGGAATTTTCGGTACAAAAGTTCTTTGCAAGCAGAAAAAAGACGGTGCCGGTGAAATTGTAATTGAATTTTATTCTAACGACGAATTAGAAAGATTATTTGAACTTTTCGAATTGATTGGCAAAAACAATTATTAAAATATCGTTTGTCTTTTTAGTATTTACTCTTACCTGTTATTCCCAAACGGAACAAGATACTACTCTCAGCGTCCAAAGTGAAGATCCCGGATTTGTAATGGAAAAATCTCCGTGGGGGGCGGTTTTAAGAAGTGCTGTGCTACCGGGCTTTGGACAGTTTTATAATGAGTCTTATTGGAAAATCCCGGTTGTTTGGGGGTTTATCGGTTACTTCGGATATGTTTGGAACGATAATAATGATTCATACAAAAGATATCGTGATTTATACGTTGAGTCAGATTTCGGAAATCCGGATTATAAACGATTAAGAGATTTTTATAAGGATCAGAGAGATGAATTTGCAATTTATATTGTGCTTACTTATTTCCTTCAACTTGTTGATGCTTATGTTGATGCGCATCTTTTCGATTTTAGCGTTACGCCCGATCCGGTTACGAAAACACCGCAATTGGATATAAAATTTTATTTAAGATAGCACAAAATGAAGAACATACAACTATGCCCGAACTGTAATTCCGAAAATCCAATTTACAAGTATAACTGCGTAAATTGTAAAGCATTTCTCCGCACACGAATTGTAAATATTGATTTATGGCATACAATTTCATTACTTCTTGAATCACCAATAATCGCTTTCAGAAAAATTATCGAAGCCGAACATAAGAATTATATTATCTTTTTGAATTCGTTGATTGGTATAAAACTGTTTCTTTTTGCAGTTATACTTAATAGTTTCGAAGAAATTAACTCAGTCGGTTCGGAGTATTTTTTTTCAAATTTGGGATTAGTTATTGGTATTTCATTTTTATTGCTAATTATTGCAGCTTATCTACTAACAAAGATCAATCAAGTATTTGGATTGGAAAACCGTTTTCGTGATAATTACTCAATTATAGTTTATTCGTTTTTACCTTTATTAATGTCATTGGTAATATTGTCACCGGTTCATTATGCACTTTTCGGACCTTATTGGTTTACTTATAACCCTCCGCCATATATTGTAAAACCGTTAGCTGCATATGTTTTATTATTTATCGAAGGATTGCTGCTTCTATGGAGTATTTTTATGATGATATTTGCAAATTATGCTCAGACGAAAAATAAGCTTTATTCAGTTGTATCAGCAATATGGATTTACATATTAATAGCATTAGTACTTAATAATGTCCCTTTACTTCCATTCGAAACTCTTTAGAAATTATTTCGAATAAACTGAATAACTGACCCATATCTAATACCCCGACCACTTACAAAAATCTTTTTATTTGTTGTTAGTTCAGATACGGTTTTTAGTATTAAAGACCCAGCTAAAATCACATCTTCTCTACCACTTAAAATATTTCCATATTTATTTAATATATCGGAAGGGGAGAGAGACGAAAATTCTAAAATAAATTTCTCCAAATCATTAATAGAAAGAACAGAACCTTCTACTAATGATTCATCATAATCACGTAACCCTAAATTAGCGGCTGAAAGTGAAGTAGGAGTACCGGCTACAGCTATTAATGGTACAGAAGGTGTTACAATACTCAATAGCTCCGAAAACGATTTACGAATAAATTTTTCCAACGATTCTATTTCAACTTTAGTTGGTATTTCATTATGTATAAATTCTTCGGTTAAATTAACAGCGCCGTAAGGAAAACTTTTTTTATAATATATTTCATTGTCATTTCCCAAAATTATTTCCGTGCTACCTCCGCCAATATCCATAACCATCTTGTTCTCAGCACCGGGTAAAACGGTTGAAGCACCGAGAAAAGACAATTCAGCCTCCTTTTCACCGGTAATTATCTCAATATCAATATCTAATTCTGCTTTTATTTTAGAAACTATTTCTTTAGAATTATTCGCAACTCTCATCGCGTTTGTTGCAGTACAAAGAATTATTTTAGAGTTATATTCATCAATTATTTTTCGATACGAAGTCAATACATTAAGTAGTTTTGTTATAGATTCATCCGAAATATTCCCATTACTCTGTAAACCTTTTCCCAACCTTGGGGCTTCATATCTATTTAAGATTGCATTAAAGTTTTTTGTACTTTCTTCTAATTCGGCAATAAGAAGCAGAACAGTATTTGAGCCAATATCTATTGAAGCAATATTCATCTTTTTTTGATATTTTTTGATTAACAATGTGCTAATCTATGGAAAACCAGAATAAAATTTCAAAAACATTTCTTTTCATTACGGTATTGTCGTTTGTGATTTTTCTGGGGAGTTATTTAACCAAATTAAATTTGCTTTCACAATTCTTTGATGCAGAGACAATGAACTTAAAATCTATTTTTGAGGGGGGCGATTTATCTTTAGTAATGAAATCTTTGCTTCCTTCGTTCTCTGTTTCGATGATTTCGTTTATTGCTTTTGTACTATTTTTCATTATGTATATTGTAGTCACTAAAATAAATCTAAGAAATGAAGGCTGGCTATTTATCACAATAATTATTTTATTGATAACTGTTCCAATCGAGATATTTCTTCTAATAAAATTTGATTTACCGATAATAAAT
>OMKS01004631.1_pt1 | contig 10268 bp, 13 predicted proteins | sample 1674721 | NCBI WGS metagenome assembly OMKS01 (sample SAMN06264996, study PRJEB25208) | sediment metagenome | isolation source: hot spring sediment | place: USA: California | collected 2014-09-02 | reverse complement strand
CCGCCCCCAACCCCCCACTTTTCCCCCTTTTTTATTGAGATGATACCTTATAGCTAACCTACAGTCGTTTCAGGGGGAATATGACGCAGAAAATCCTGATGGTTGACGATGAACTTCAGATTGTGCGCGTTGTGCGAAGCTACCTGGAAAAAGCGGGGTTTCGAGTCGTGACCGCGAGCAACGGGCAGGAAGCGTTGTTTGTCGCCCGCCAGGAAGAGCCAGATCTGGTGGTGCTGGATTTGCAGATGCCGCAGTTAGATGGCCTGGAATTCACGCGCCGCATCCGCGCCGAGCAACCCACGCTCGCCATCATCATGTTGACCGCGCGCGTGGAGGAAATGGATCGCATCCTGGGTCTGGAACTAGGCGCAGATGACTATGTCACCAAGCCTTTCAGTCCCCGCGAACTGGTGGCGCGGGTGCGCGCCGTGCTGCGACGCGGTCAGGCCGCGCCTGCTCCGGCAGAAGTCCTGGAATATGGCGATCTGGCGCTAGATCGCGGTCGGCGCGAAGTGCGCAAAGCCGGCAGGCGCATCGAGTTGACGCCCACCGAATTTGAGCTGCTGGCTGCGTTGATGGCGGCGCCGGGGCGCGCTTTCTCCCGCGCCGATTTGCTGGAGGCCCTCCAGGGCGTGGCGTTTGAAGCCTATGAGCGCACAGTGGATGTGCATATCAAAAACTTGCGCCGTAAAATCGAGGATGATCTAGCAGAGCCGCGCTATATCGGCACTGTGCGCGGCGTCGGCTATCGCTTTATTGATATGGAGTAGTTCCAACGATGCGCCTCTATCCAAAAGGACTGCTGGCCTTTGCCGTCGTCATCTTCATCGCCGTGCTGACCGTGGCCTGGTTGGTAGGGCAACGCGCCACCACCGAATTTCAGAGTTACGCCGCCCTACACAGCAATCGCGCGCAAAACCTCGCGACGCTTTTGCAGAAGTATTATGCCGAGCGCGGTCATTGGGAAGGCGTGCAGACTGTCTTGACAGAATATGACAGCGAGCCTGGCGCCGGCGGACAAGGGCGCGGCGACGGGAATAACGGCGGATGAAGTTTCCGCGTGGCGGATGTTGGGCGCAGTATCATCGCCAGTTCGGAGGGTGGCGTCACCGGGCAACTTTCCCCGGCAGAGGTCGCCTGGGCTTTGCCCTTAACGGTGGGAGAGGAACTGGTGGGATACCTGCTGCCTTATACGCAGGCCGGTCAGAGCAGCGCATGGGGCGTTTCCGAACAACAATTCCTCACGCGCCTGCAATCTGCGTTGGCGCTCGGCGGCGGCGCAGCCTTTGTCGCCGCCTTGTTGCTCGCGGGCATCCTGACGCGCAGTATTCTTGCGCCTGTGCGCGCCCTGACCGACGCGGCAGAAACCATCGCGCAGGGGGATCTCGCTGCCCGTGCGCACGTCTATGGCCGGGACGAAATCGCGCAATTGGCCTCGACCTTTAATGCGATGGCCGCCAGCCTCCAACACTCCGAACAGGCGCGGCAGACGCAAACCGCCGACATTGCGCACGAATTACGCAATCCCCTGGCCGTGTTGCAAGGCACACTCGAGGCGCTCGCCGATGGCATCTACACCCCCACACCGGAGAATATCCAACCGGCCCTGGAGCAGGTGCATACGCTCAATCGCCTGGTAGAAGATTTGCGTACGCTGGCTCTGGCGGACGCGGGGCAACTGTACCTGGAGCGCCAGCCGTTGGATGTGGCCCAATGGCTGGTCAGCGTGAGCGAAGCGCATCGCGTCCTGTTCGCGGAAAAAGAACTCACGCTGCGTATGTCTGTTCCCGCCGGTTTGCCTTCCCTTGTTGGCGACTATGTGCGACTCACCCAGATGCTCAACAACATCCTGGGGAATGTGATGCGCTACGTGCCGGCCGGCGGCGCTGTACATATTACCGCCACGCAAGAAAACGACGGCGTCGCCATCCGCATTGCCGACAACGGTCCCGGCGTTCCCGCAGAGGCGCTCCCGCACTTGTTCGAGCGTTTCTGGCGCGGCGACGCCTCCCGCAGTCGCGCCACCGGCGGCTCAGGCCTGGGCCTGGCGATTGCGCGTTATATCGTCGAGGCGCATCAGGGACGTATTTGGGCCGAACCTTCCCCTGGCGGCGGCCTAACCCTCGTGTTCTGGTTACCTACATAAAATCCTCTTCTTTTCTTCACCTTCTCTTCATACAAGTAAGGTATCCTTTGGGCAGATAGCGAAACATGCTCAAAGGAGAATTGCAATGAACAAGGTAAAGATGAACTACCTGCTGGATATGGTTATTGGATTGGCCTTTCTGGTCGCCGCGTTGACCGGTATCGCATTCCTGTTTTTAGGGTCTGGCGGCTATCAGGGAGGACACAACCCGACATTCCAAACGGTCTTTCTGGGAATCAGCCGGGAGGTGTGGAGCGACTTGCATACCCTGGGCGCTCTGGTGATGATCGCCGGCGTTGGCGTCCACCTGGTTATGCACTGGAAGTGGATCGTCTGCGTGACCAAGCAAATGCTGCCCAAACTGCCGGCTCCGCGCAGACATCAGGAAGAGTGTCCGGTATCGTAAACGCTATAAGGTGAACATTCCAGAGAATGTTGGCTGAAACAATTTCAAATCACAAAAAGGAGAACAGACATGGTAAGAAAAATTTTGCAATACGGGGTTATCGTTGGGTTGGTGGCAGTGCTGGTGGGCGGAATGGTATACATTCTCGCGCGTCCCGCAGCGGCGCAGGCCGAGCGAGGTTGGGAACGCGCCACGGTCGCCCCAGCCGGTCAGACGACGGATGGCATTGGCGGCGGTCCGGGCAACAGTGGAGGCCGGGGCAATGCCTACCGCGTTGCTGAAGGGGGCGCGCTGCTCGACCGGGAATACAGTCGTCAGAGTGCAGCGAACGTGAATGGCGGCGGTCAAGGCGTAGGAAACGGCGCGGGTGGGCCGGGGACAGGGAGTGGTCCTAATGCCACGGAACCTGAGATTCACGATTGGCTGACCGTGCAAGGCACAGTATTGGTCGCCGACAATGAACTGACGATACAAACATCCACCGGCGAACTCATCATCGGGATGGGACAGGCGTGGTATCGTGAGCAGGCTGGATTCACTGTCGCAGTAGGAGATGAAGTTGTGGTATACGGTTTCGATGAAGACGAGGAATTCAAGGCCGGGACGGTTGAAAACCGCACCACTGGCGACACCATCATGCTGCGCGACGCTACCGGTCGCCCGATGTGGGCCGGAAACGGCAACAATCGCAACCGACCATAAAGCACTTCACAATCAATCGCTCGATCAGGGTTTACAAACTGTAGATAAGTTTTGAGCGACAAACACACGGGGCAGGTTGAAAACCTGCCCCGTGTGGCGTTTGAAGCCCTCGCTAGATAAAGGGGTACTCTCAAGAAAGAAGACTATTTCGCTATTGACAAAGTGTCAATAGCGTCGTAGAATATGAGAGGGTGCCCTATCTACAAGACTGAGCACCTCTGGGAGAAAACCATGACGGTTAAAAACATCGTTATCTATCCTGAAGGCAAGGAGATTCTGCGTAGAAAGTGCCATCCGGTCAAGCGCATCCGGCAAGAGGCTACGAAGCTGGTGCGAGACCTGGTGGATACACTGAGCGCGCATCCTGGAGGGATTGGGCTGGCGGCCCCCCAAATCGGCGTTCATCAGCGGATCGTGGTGGTGCGTTTGGGCGGGAAACCGAACAGTGAGGTTGAGCCGGGGCCTCCTCTCCCGCTCATTAACCCCAAAATCGTCGAGGCCGGGGACGAGAAACTCGACTTCGATGGTTGTCTCAGTTTCCCCAGCCTCTACGGCGAAACCATGCGTCCGCATCACCTGCGCGTCGTTGGACTGTATGGGAACGGGCGTGCCTTTGACCGGGTCTTCGATGGTTTTGACGCCGTGGTCGTCCACCACGAGCTCGATCACTTGGATGGCGTGCTTTTCATCGACCGTGTCAAGCGCATTGAGGATTTGTACCAGGTGCGCGAGGACGAGAACGGCGAGCTGGTACGTGTACGCTTGTCGGCTGATGGTTTATTTTCCTTCTGATATTCAGTGTAGGACAGCATAATGAAAGATTCACAGTTGGCAGTGGACGAAGAACGAGCAATTGTCTATCGAGCGATCGGCTATGTGAAGAATGACTTTGACGAACCGGCGCCACCGTCCGAAATACGGGCTGTTGAGTCGCTGGTCGTCATCGATCCATCTCTGGTGGAGGGATTACAGGGATTGGAGCCGGGTCAACGGATAATGGTTGTCTTCTGCTTTCATCGCTCCCAGGGCTTTGATCTATTTCAGCACCCCCAGGGCGACCGGAATCGCCCTCGACGCGGAGTCTTTGCCCTGCGCAGTCCACGCCGGCCTAACCCTATCGGCGTTACTGTGACGGATCTGGTAGCTGTGGAAGGGAATGTGTTGCGCGTGCAAGGCCTGGATGCAATCAATGGTACGACGGTGCTGGATCTCAAGCCGGCGTGAGGGCTGAGGGGCTTTACCGAATCGAGAGGCTTGACCTGACCGTCAGGTGGCTGCTGCCGGGCGGGGAGATGCTTGTTGAGCGTGTGACAGCAGCGGGCTGCTTGCTGCCTTGAGAAGAACGCTTGATGTTGGATCGGGTTGGGAGAATTCGGATAGATATAGCGTCAGAACACTTTGATAGGAACAGGAGATCAGTATGGAACAGCGAGAGAAAACAGAGCAAGTGGTGTATTCGCCCAGGGTCATTGAGGAGGCAACTAACCCCCAGAACATGCGTCGTATGTCTGACCCGGATGCGGTCGGGATCATCCACGGCTGTTGCGGCGACACGATGGAAATCTACCTGCATCTGGACAATAACAGGGTCAAAGAGGCGGCGTTTATGACCGACGGTCACGAATCGGCTATCGCCTGCGCCAATCTGCTTTGCACGATGGTGCAGGGGGTATCGTTGAAAGAAGCCGCAAGGATCAGCCCCGAGGAGCTGAGTGACGCTTTGGGCGGCTTGCCCAAGGCCAAACTCCACTGTGCGAAGCTGGCGATCGACACGCTGCACAAAGCCCTTGCCGATGGGCAAGAGGCGCCGGGGTATCTTGCCAGCATCCGTAAGTGCGTGGGGCATGCCCTGTTGCTGACCCCTGCTGCAGGCGCGTGCATCCGCGACGCGGCAGGACGCATCTTGCTCCTGCGGCGCACCGACGGAGACAACCTGTGGAGCTTTCCCGGGGGGATGATAGAACCGGGCGAAGGGGCGGTGGATGCGGTCAAGCGCGAGGTGCGCGAGGAGATCGGATTGGAGGTCGAGCCGGTGAGTCTCATTGGCGTTTACACCAGCCCAGAGTACGCCTTTGCCTATCCCAACAGCGATCAGGTACAGCCGGTGACGCTGTTCTTCGAGTGCCAGGTTGTGGGCGGGGAACTCCGCCCGGATTTGGAAGAGATTGTGGAAGCGCGCTATTTCGGCCCGGAAGACACGTTGCCGCCTATGCGTCCATGCTGCGTTGCCAAGGCGCGTGATGCTTTCGCCTTCCGTAGGCAGGCGTTTTTCCACTAGCGCTGTAAAAATCTCCAGCAGAATTTGAGTAAGAAGGAGGATTTCAATGTTCACCGATGGTTTTTTTGCAGTGGTATTGGCTAGTTTTCTAGCGTGTGCGGTCACAACGATCGGTATTTACATTATCAGCCGCTACGAGCGTTGGGGTAAAGAACATTCGGCCTACTTTATGAGCTTCGCGGCGGGTGTGCTGATCTCTGTATCCTTCATGCACATCATTCCCAAGGCCTTTGCGATGAACGCCGCCGCCCCCGTGTTTCTGCTGGTGGGATTTCTGGGTATCTACCTGTCCAACCGCCTCGTCAGGCTATACGTCTGTCACGAATACGAATGCACGGACTATGCTATGGGCATCATTCCCATGCTGGGCATTGGTTTCCACTCTTTCATCGACGGGGTCATTTACGCGGTGACCTTCAACGTCAGCATCCTCACGGGCGTGTTGGCCGCTATTGGGATGGTGCTCCACGAGTTCCCCGAAGGGATCGTCACGTTTGTGCTGTTGGAGCGGGCAGGTTTCAGCCGCAGGAAGGCGTCCGTGTATGCCTTTTTTGCGGCAGCCCTGTCTACTCCATTGGGCGCATTGGTAGCATTTCCTTTCATCCGCACTATCAATCAATCTACCCTGGGCATACTGCTGGCCATCTCTGCTGGCGCGCTGGTCTACGTGGGCGCTTCCCATCTGCTTCCCGCGGTCGAACAAGAGCAAAAGAGATACAGCTTCCTCGCGCTGGGCGTCGGCGTGTTGGTGGCTGTCGGCATTATCTTGTCCAAAGGGTGAATCTTTCAAAGGAGGCATTATGAGCGACAAAGTGAAAATCGGCATCATTATCTGTGATCGTTACCGGCGTTGCGCGGGTGGCAAGTGCCTGCGGGCCTTGCGTAACCGCGAGGGCGCGTTCAGCATCTACAGCGGTAAAGAGGTGGAATTGGTGGGCTACACCACCTGCGATGGGTGTCCGGGAGGCAACATCGAATATGCCGGAGATGAGATGGTCAAAAATGGCGCACAGGTCATCCATTTGGCGACAGGACTGGTCGTGGGTTATCCGCCCTGCCCGTATCTACAAACCTTCAAAGATTTCCTAGAGGCGCGCTACGATGTACAGGTCGTGGTCGGCACACATCCGATTCCCACAAAGTACTTGGACATGCACACGCGCCTGGGAACGTGGGAAGACCCGTCCTGGGACCCCCTGCTTGCCCCGACGATGGCGGATGAAGTCACACGCGAGGCGTATAACTAACTGCGGTGTGGAAAATTACCAAAACCGGCCCCGTCATTTTTCTGTTTCCCGTTTTATCGCGTGAGATGCAGCCGTTACGTAGGGCTGGCGTCTTTACGCGGGTCAGGGAAGGAACGCAGCATCCACCAACCTGCCGCTACACCGATAGCGCTCAACAGGAACAAAACCGTATAGGAAGTTGCTCCCACAATGACGCCCCCCAACAATGAGAACATCGCCACGGGCAGGCTCAGCAATGTATTCAGCCCGCTATATGTCGGGCGCTCATCGGGCGACGCAAAAGCCAATAGCGCGCTGGAGAACCCCACAGCCCGCCCGCCAACCGTAGCGCCGACGATGAAGAAAGTGGGCAATAGCCCTGCCCAGCCCAAGCGCCCCAAAGCCAGCGCCAACAGGGGATTCAGCATCGAGAGCGTGGCGCACGCTTGTAGCATTGTTTTGCAGCCGTAACGCGTAATCAGCCAGCCCCATAGTAGATTGGCGAGCACACCACCCCCGACCTGGGCCAGCAAATACCAGCCGGTAGCCGCATTTGGGGCGTGCAGCACCGCGCGAGCGTAGGTAATGTAGAAAGGCAAGGCCAACAGGCTGAGACCCGTGAGAATTTGCACCAGCGCCAGTCGTCGCAGCTGGTGCGCCACACGCCGCAGTTGTTGTATATAAACGGGCCAGGGGCGCGGGGGGTGGGAATCACCGACGCGGGGCGGTTCGCGAACGGCCCAAATTCCTAGCGAGGCAATGCCTAACCCGGCGGCCGCCAACGCAAAGAGCAACGCGTAGTTGTAAGGATAGACAATCCCGGACAAGATATGCGGCACGAGCAGCGCTGCGCCAATCGCAAAGGGCCCCGACAGCACCTCGCGCGTGGCAAAAAAAGCGCCGCGCTGGGCCGAGGGAATCACTTTGCCAACGACGTCGGTGTAAGGGACGCCGCCCAGTCCCCCGCCGGCATAGAAAATTGCCAACAAGCCCACCATTGCCCACACTAACGCCATAGGGTGTTGCGCGCCCAGCGCAAAGATCAAGCCGGCCAATATCCCCCAACTGGCAACCCGCATGTAAATGGCTAACAGCAGCGTCGGACGTTTGTAGGGACGCGGCTCGATAAGCCGTGCTACAAAAATCTGCGGCAGCGCGCCGGCGACCGCCAGCAGCGTCGTGAAACCGCCCACCCACAAGGTCGAACCTGTCAAGTCGGCAATGAAGGCCGCGATCACGGTTGCCGGCTGCGTCAAGGCCATACCCAAGGCCAGAAATGCGCTGTGCCACAGCAGCCCCAGTAGATTCCGACGGTTTACTGACATCATACCACGCTCTGCCGCACAACAACGCCGCCCACTGACGCGCCTAAGTCACGGGCGATAACGGGGCATTTGATCTGCAAGAGGCAAAAGACGCGCGCGCCGGCCTCGCTCAGGGTCTCGTAGTTGCCCTGCCCTTTGGCGATGACCAATGGGGCGGCGGCGTAGACCTGGCGGAAGTTCTCCGAGCACAGGCTCAGAATCGTGCCCGGTGCGTCGGAACCGTTGTCGATGATGTCCGCGCACGTCTCCAGCCCCGCTGCCAGCGCATCCTCGCGCGTCGCGTCGTTAAGCGTAGGGCCGCCTTTGACGCAGTATGTGACCGGCGGCGACAGCGCCTCGATCAACACCCGGTCGAAGACCGTCTCCCCGGCGTTATCGGCCAGATAGAGCACGCGGTCAGCGCCATCCAACGCCGCGCGCAAGGCGGCCAAATCGTCAACGGCAAAGGGCGCGGCCAATACGCGCTTCACCGTCGCCCAGAGATCGGCCAGTTCATCGGACAGGGCAAAGTCGATGATGTTGCCCGCGATGCTCAGTCGCACGGCTGTTTCCAGCGGATCGGTGCTTTCAGCGACCAGGGTCTTCAGGCGAGGATAAAGCGCCAGGGCTGCGTGGGTACTCTCATCTTTGATGTCACGGTAAGGGTCGCTGTGTCCCATCATATCACGCACGATGCGATGCACCGCGTAGCCGATTTCCGGCGGGGTTTTGCCGTGCGGCAGCGCTTGTAGCAAAGCCAGGGTTTGTCCTACAATCGCGTGCTGCTGTACATCGTCAGCGCCTGCCCGCCGCGCCGCACTCAACGCCTGACGCAGGAAACAGGGGTAGCAATCGAGGTAAGTTCGCATTAAGTTCTCATTTTCGGGAAGAATAAGCCGGTGCGCTGTTGATAGGCAACATAATCCTGCCCGTAGATTTCTACCATTTGGCGCTCTTCTTCTACACACTCCAGATACCACAATGGCGCAAAGGCGAGCAGCACCCCGAACGACAGCCAGGCGAAGAAAATACATCCCAGTCCCAACGAGAGCAGGTAGATGCTCGCATAAATCGGATGGCGAATGTATTTGTATGGGCCTTCCATCGCAATCGTATGCAGCGCAGTGGCCTTGCGCAGGTGCAGGGATGCGCTAATCCACAGCCAGTTGCCGGCGATGACCAGCGCGATGCCGAGCAACAGCAAGGGGACACTCGCAGTGAAGAACGTCGTGCGACTCGCCGTGAATTGCGATAGAAACAAGAACAAGCCAAAAGCGGGGCGGAGCGCCTTACTCAACCAGCGCGGCATGAATTGTTTGCGGTTCATTCTCTTCTCCTTGTTCATCACGTAGAAACAATGTGAGCGCCTCTGCCAATGTGGCTGCCTCAGTGAGCTGCATTTCTATGCCGGCCTCGCCGAAGACATAGACCGGCCCTTTGCCGCTCAGGTCTTCACGCAGCAGCACCGCGTCGGCCTTTTGTGCCACTAGCCACTCGGCCACGCGGATACCCTTGGCTTTCTCCTCACCTTGATGCGGGTTGAGGAGCACTGCCTGCGCGGTGACGGCGCCGTCGGTCAGGCGCACTGTGACCAGCGCGAAGTAGGGCGCTTCGCCGAAGTGCGGGCTGAGCGTGCCCTCCGGCGTCGCCAGGGGGATGGCGACGCGCGTGTGCGTGCGCTCTTGCGGCGCGGCGTGAATCAACACGCGCTCAATGTGCGGAACGGCGGCGCGAATGGCGGCATCCATCCGCTGCACGGCGGCCTCAGCTTGCGCCAACTCGCGCACGCGCAACACCACTTCGGCTTCCAGGAAGCGGAAGCGCCCGGCATTATGCCCGGTGACCCAGCGCAGCGCCGTCACCGCCGGGTCGGTCACGATGATCTCGCGTACCTGCACCAGCGTTTCTGCGTCGAGGGAGGCATCCAACAGCACGCGCATCCCGTCACTGAGCAAACTCCAGCCGGTCTTGACGATGGCGATTACAATGAACAGCGCGGCGATTCGATCCAGCGGCACGTTCACCCACTGCCCGACCAGCGCAGCAAAGACAACGCCCGTGGTGAAGACGTGGACGCGATATTCCAGCGCATCGGCGATCAAAGCGGGTGAGTTGGCCGCGCGTCCGGCGCGGAGTTCGAACGCGCTAAAGACGAGGGGGATAATCCAGGCGATTACGACGCCCGCCAGCGTCCAGAAGGTTACGG
>OMKS01004630.1_pt1 | contig 10271 bp, 1 predicted proteins | sample 1674721 | NCBI WGS metagenome assembly OMKS01 (sample SAMN06264996, study PRJEB25208) | sediment metagenome | isolation source: hot spring sediment | place: USA: California | collected 2014-09-02 | reverse complement strand
CCTCTTCGTCGGCAGCGTCAGATGTGTATAAGAGACAGGTAGTATATTGTATTATTCCAAGATGCAGTGCCTAAGGTGTGGCTTTTAAGCATCGTTTTACTGCTGCTGTCATACAGGACAAAAGCCTTTATTTGCCCCCTGCGGCTCGTCCTGATAACGCGCAGTTCAAACGGCCCGTCCGCCTTGTTCAAGGTGACATTCATGCTTTGGGTGCTGTCCCATCCGCCGGAATGATTTATCGCACCCCGCGTCGTCCCTGCCGTGTCAACAATCAAGACGCTTCCGGTCACACTCCCACTATCACGTATAAACTGCGCGCCCAACACCACCACAACCGCTGTCTCATTTTCTTTTTTTTCAATTTTTATCTCGGCTTCAGCGCTTTGCCCTTGTCCGCGCGGCAGCATAGGCACTTCAACATAGTCGTATTTCCTGTAACTGCCGAAATACTCATCAACAAGCAAGTTAATGCTGTATGAATCAGTATCTCCCGTCTGTCTTTTCTTAATTATAAGCCGATATTCCGCATCCTTTACACATTCATAATTATACATCCACCGGCCGTTGTCATAATCCATACTTTGTCGCTGCCATCTTCCGGTTGAACGGTTATGCCGCTCAAGATCTATGTCAAGACGATTTCTGGCTTGGCTGCTGTCCAGCTGTACCCCCAACCCGGTATCCTGCGCGAATAAAAAATACTCGACATGCTCATCAAACGAATCTATTGTTATTGTCTTTATAGCGGGTGATTTAAACAACAAATCCTCTTTTATCCATGCGGTGTATTTGACAGTCGTTGTATTGCTGAACCCGTGCGTTATCGTGCCCATCTGAACGCCATAATTCTTTGCCGGCCCGTCCTTATACGAACTGCCTTCAGGAGAAATATTCACACCCCAACCCGTGAGGCCGTTATAAACCGCGCCAATACCATACTTAACTTCAGGTTTCCAGCCGCCGCTGCTGGATGCGTTTATTGTATTATTCGGCTCATAATAAGGATTAAAAATTATGCCGTGTTCCGGTTTGTCGTCCCAATCACTGGTTTTTTTCGCGCTTATGCTGACAGAAAACGGCTGTGAGGCAGTTCTGTGCGAAAATAAGACTTCCTGCCCGTAACCGCTTCCCGTCGCAGCCGTATGCGAAACATCCTGCGGCCTCTGATTGTTATACCATACCATTATTGTAGTCGTTGGGTTCTCAACGCAAATCCAAGGACGTTTTGCTTTCACTTTATAAGATACTACATCCCCTTTACTAACAGTACGATATCTATTCCACGCATCCTCATTTCCGTAATCAAACTGGAAGCCATTCACGTAAATCCACCACTCATGATCGTTAGAAAGACAGTTTTCTGCATCAGCTGAATAACGTATTGTTTGGTTATACGGAACTACAAAACTCCCCTCGTTAAAATAACTCACATCAGTTCCATGATCCCACGTTGCCTTTACAGAACATTCCACGTATACTGTATGCTCGTGCATCCAATTTTCCCAAGAATACGCTGTTACTGTATATGTAACCGGCACGGGGATGTCGTACATCCCGTACGCGCTTGCCCTGAAATCAAAATAGGGGCGCGGGACATCGTGCACCTGTATGGGGCCGATCTCTTTCCATTTGTTGTATTCGAAAATCATATCGATATAATTCATAATGCCTGCGCTCGCCTCTGTATAAAGCTCCACAACCTGCCCTTTATACAAATCAATACTCCTCCAACTAATAGCCATATTACCTGAATCAACCATATTGCCGTCAATTTTAATATACCAGTAATAAGTATAAAAAAAAGTGCTGCCCGTCGTTATCATATACCTCGCTGTCTGGTCAAACGGCACGATGAAAGTCTGTGTTTTTTCGCGCCCGAACTGTTGCTCCGCCCGCATATCCGGCACTACGACCGTCTCTTCGGCCCGTTCCAGCAGGGAGACGGCCCGTGCCAAGTTTCTTGTTTCCTGTCCCCGGCCCGCGCTCAGCACCGCGTTGTAGGCGCCTGCCTCTCCGTAACTGCCGCTGCTGTTCCTGCCGTCCCATTCAGCCCTGTGCTCCCCGGCCTTTTTCCCTTCCGGCGCGACGGCGAATTCCCTGAACACTCCGCTGCCGTCAGCCTTCTCTATTCTCAACGACACATCATCCATGTCCTTGTTAAAATAATAACTCATCACGGTTTTGTCGGTTCCGTCCTTTATTATTATGCCCGGTTCAGCCCTTAACAACACGACAAGGCCCGTCTCTATCTCCCCGCTCTCAACAGCGCGCGAGTTGCCCGCGTTGTCATGGACAGCCAGCTTAAAATTCAGCGTCCCGCTGTTCAGCATATCCATGCCCGCCTCGGCAAAAACCCCTGCCCTCACCTCAACATCGCTCTTTCTCATCAGCTTCCACTCCCCGCTGTCCTTTGCCGCGAAGAGCTCATAATACTCCATCCTCGCCGGTATTGTCTCTCCTGCCGCGTCCTCCACATACGCGTCGCCCCTTACCTGCGCGGCGGCTGTTATTGCCGTTCCCGGCGCGGGCGAAGTGACCGCCAGGTTTATGAGGTTCGGCACTTTCCTTATCAGCATTGACGCGGAGGCTCCTTCTGCCATGACAAAAACATCATAATACCCGTAATCAGCGCCGCTTCCATCCCAGAAAACGCCGTATTTCACCCCTGATATGTGCTCTCCCTCAAGCACTGCCGCGGTATTGCCGTCCATATCGGCTATTGTGAAGGCCACATCCCCGAAATGGGGCAGGTTCACATTGGCTGTGAGCGTTACGCCGGCAGTAAAAGGATTCGGCCCTGCCCTCATATTATATATCCCTTCGGGGTTGTTAATCCTTATCCCCTTTATCTCTGCCCTGTCCACCGGTTTTATCTCCCCCTCCTCATCTTCACCGAGAATAAAAAGCGCGAGGTCATACTGCCCGTTATGAAGCTCTGTTATGTCCCAGTCAGCCAGCTTGCCGTCCGTCACCTGTAGGTTAAGCGCGGCGCGGACAGCGCTCTCACCCGCCCTGCCCGTATCTATGCCCAGCATAGTATAGCCCAGGGCCATATCCTCCTCTGTCTCCTCCGGCTCATATCCCGAGGCCCTGTAACCCACCATATATCCCCTGTACGCCTCGCCGCCCGTGGCTGTTCCCGCCACCGCCATAATCCCGCTTGCGCCTTCAGCGGACAGCTCCATCCCGTCTGCCGCGGCCAGGCCGCCTATCTGCGATATCACCGGCACTATCCTTCCCTTCACTATCATGCAGGTGCCGGTCGTGCTGTTCCCGAAACTGTCCATCAGCGTTATATACGCCTTGTACGCGCCGTCTTCCACATAGCCCGTGGTTCCGTCCGCCCTCTTTCCTATGCCGTCCCACCCGATTCCGGACGCGGGCGCGTCAAGCACGCGCCTGTACGACGAAGGCGATTCCGCGTCATATTCGTAATTATAAAACCAGTGTTTCCGCCCCCTGAATTCGTCTATGTCTCCGTATTTGCCCGCGTATTTGAGTTCAATCCCCTCTTTTTTCCCTATTCCGTCATAAAGCTCCCTCACCACCCTCGTCCCTCTCGCGTCCTTTATTGTGACGGAAGCGTAAACATATTTTGACGTGGCTGCCATGGGCTTGAAATATATGGCGGTCTCAAGGCGGCCCTTTGACGCGTCCTCAGGGTTGAATATGAAGGGCGACGCGTAAGGCGGCGTCCTGAATACAGGCCCCGTTGCCGCGGGCAGGAGGAAATAAGAGCCCCTTGCCTCAGCCGTCCTCGTGAACGCGGTATATGTGCCGAGCGGAATCTGCGTGCCTTTGAGCAGTTCCCTCGCTGTCCTTGTAACGGACATCAGCGGGTCATACACGCCCGTCTCCCTGTATATGCCCAGATTCTGCTCCACTATCCTCTTTGCCTTTTCCCTCTGCCCGCTATAGTCGTAAGAGGCATCTCCCTGCTCAAGCCCGAATATTTCGTCGATTGTTCCGGACAGCTCAAGGTCCGTATCCGTATATTTTATTGTTATCATGAGTTCTGAGCCGGGTTCCAGCCTCGCGCTGTCAAGCGCCGGGTATATGCCGTATTTCGAAGTGATAAGCGAGTAGGCGCTGTTCATAAGCGGCACAAGCGGCTCTGTGTTCTCGCTGTAAACATTCACATATTCCGTCTCCTTTACCGCGTTCTCCGGCACAAGAAGCTGAAATTTGTAATACGGGTCGGATACAATAGTGGGATACTCGTTTTCCCTGTCTATGGGCGTGCCTATGGTAAAGAGCGCCTCATCCTTCTGCTCCGCCTCATAGTTGAGGTTTGTGTCGGTTATCAGCGTCCGTATCCTGAACGGGCCGTAGAGCCGTTTTGCCCACACGTCCCACGCGTGCATGACCTGAAAGAGCGGCCCCTCTTTTGGAGTGTTTGACGAGGCGATTTTCTTCCAGTCAGTGCCCTCGCCGCCCTCCTGCTCCCACTTGTAATCCAGCTGCCAGTCCCTGAACCCGAGCGCGTCCGCTGAGCCCATTACGGTTATAAATGATTTGCCCGTGTATTTGTTCTTAAGCCTGAACCTGAATTTACCGCTCTCAGGCACGCTGTTTATGGGATTGCCATCCTCGTCAACAAGCACAAGGTCAGGGTTTGGGGTGTTGTCCGGGTAAAATACGCGTATCTCCCTGCCCACTGCTTCCGTCCTTATGAATATGTCAGAGAGCGGGTCCTCGCCCGGCCGCGCGTTGAGGAAGTTTATCATCCCGCCGCCCTCAGCAGCGGGCTTTGGCCCGGGGAAGAACCTGTCATACGCGCGCCAGATAAAGGACGAGACAGGCACTGCCCTGCTGCCCTCCTGCGGAAATGTTGTGCCGACAAGATAGGCCAAAAACTCTGTCTGAACCCTGTTTCCGCCCGCGTTCACGGTCCAGACCCGAACGACATTCTTCCCCGCGTTTTGCAGCGGCACATCAAGCGCCCAGTCCGCCTTGCCCCTGTTCCCGTCCTCTGTTGTCATCAGCGTTGTGTCAAGCTTGAGCACTGTAGTGACTATCGGGCCGCTGCCTGCCCTCGCGTAAACCTGCAGAAACTGCGGCAGGTAATCAGACGCCCAGCCCTCAACACGGATAAATGTCTTGTCCGTGGTGACGCCGACGAGCCAGCCGTTGTAGTTGGGAAACTGCGGGTCAGCGGCTGTCACTGTCACTTTGTAGGGATAAAATATGCCCAGCTCTCCCGGCTCGCACATTTCAGCCAGTATCTTTCCCGGGTCTGCCTGCGGCCCGCGGCCAAATGCCGGGCTTTTTAAGACCTGATTAAACACATCGCCCATAAAGGGAATTATCTTGAAATCTATCGGCAGGTTAAAGGGAAGCGACGGCATATTTGACACATCCAGCTCTTTAAACGCCGCCTTTCCGCTGCTTTCAAGCGAGCGCATAAGAGGCGTGTCCCTGCCAAGCTGGCTCTCAAGCGTGCCGAAGAGGTTTCCGTCAGTTGAGTTCAGCACGCTCACAATTATGGGCCCTATATTCGCTATTGAATTCGTTATCGGCTCGGGAATAAACTTCAACAAACTTAATATCTGTGATATCAGGGATATTGCCTCGCTTTCCACTGTCATATTCGCGCCCTTTTTCCCGGACGCACCCGATATGTGCACCTTGTCAATGTGCTGAAGCACATCCCCAAAATCCGCGGTCCTGCTTCTCACTTCATTCAGCCAAACGCTGTTTCCCGCCATATCAGAGTTGCTCTCAAACCCCGCTGTGTATTCAGCCACCTTTCCGGCCAGGTCCCACCAGTCAGTGTTTTCCCAGAAGTTTTCCCAAAATTTGTCAAAATCGGTTTCCGCCTCACACCCAAACACTTGCTCAAAAACCGTTCCTGCATTTACACTGCCGGCAAAACCGGGAAAATTGTTTCCGCCCGGCAGTTTTCTTACCAGTTCATTTATCGCAGCGTCATTATTTTTTATCACGTTATCAAGCGCCTGATATGTCAGCGCTTTTATGGCGCTCTCGCCCCAGCTGCGCGCGTATCCCATGGCGCCTGTCGCGAGGTAGCCCGCGAACGCGGGGTTGGGTATCATATTTATCGCGGATATCAGGGCAAGCGCTATGCTCATCTTGTTTGTTATATCCTGCGCCTGCATTATCACGGTAATGGCCTCAACGTCCACGCCGCCCAACTGCATCCCTGTCAGCGACAGCCCCGCGATTTTGTCAATCGTTTCCTTGTTTCCCGAATCCGTCATATAATCAAGCAGCATGTTGGCGCCAGCACCGCTCCCCGCTATCTTTAAATTTCCACCGTGCGCGGGTTTTTCCACGCCGTTTTCTTTCGACAACAACCCCTCTATATCGTCAAACAGGTTGCCCATGTTTTCGCATAAGGTTCCTTCTCCGCTGATTACCTGCGATATCATCCCTGAAATATTGACCCCGGTATTTATAGGAGGGATTATTATCTGCGGGCCTTTTATGCCGCGGAAAGGGTTGCCTATGCTGCCAAGCTTGTTTTGCAGCGCGCCTGCCGTGAATTCCCACCCGCTCAAATACTGCCCCGCGTCAGGGAATAAAACTATGGCAAACTTACTCCCATCAAACCCCCACTTTGCCCCGCTCAAATCCATCCTCGGTATGGTTATGTCAACGCCTTTTATGTTAAAATCAACATTCAAATCAAAACCAATACTGTCGCTTACATCACCCCCTGTCACCGGTTTTTCCGCGACATTAACATAATCCTCCCCCTGCTTCTCCTCATCCGCTGATGTCTCGTATATCAGACTGAATACATTTGTCTCATCAGAACCAAGCAGGCTGTATTCATACCCGGTCGCTTCATTATCGCCCTTGCTTCCCTCCAGAGCTTTCTCAGGCACACTCACAGGGTTCTGGTCATTCTTGTTGTTTGAGTATATGTCCCTCGCGTCCACCGCGAATATTGACTGTATGGTTTTTGTGTCTGAGCCCATAAGGTTATTAAAATGGCCCGTCGTTATAGTCCCCGTCACCACGCTCAAATACCCGCTCTCGCTTACGGGCGTTCCCACAGATACCGGGACAGGAATCCCTTTACCATCCGCCCTCTTTAACATAACGGAGTTCATAGCCACCTTGTCTGTAAAATACATCTTTGCCGTCGCTGTCGATTTTGAACTCACGCCCTTATTATCCCCCTCTAATCTTGGCACTATCTTTCTCATTATCTTCCCGTCTTTAAATTTTACTTCCCCCCGCTCCAGACTGTATTTTTTCCCGCCACCCTGCGTTATCTCCAGCTTGTTCAGTATCACGGGCGCCCAGTGGTAAAACCGCCTTAAAATCATATCCGCTTTGAAGTTGTTCCCGCTCAGATTCATCGCGCCCCAGGCGCTCATCCCGCATTTGGTCCCTGATTTTAACCCGACGGGAGGAGTGACATCCGACTCGTCATACAGCGTCTCCCGCAGGTATGTCTCCGCCTGTTTTAACACATTCAGCGCGCTCTGAATTATGAGGTTGCTCCTATTATTATTACTTTCTTTAGCGTAACTGAACATCAGCGTTTTTAAATACGGCCATTTCACCTGCCTGCCGTCTATGGTAACCTCCCTCTCAAAATCCCCCCTGTGGTTCTTGACAGCGTCAAACCAGAAGGCTTGGATGTAGTACCTCGCCTCTTCGCCTTCTCCAACTTGTACTGTTATCTCATCAACCGCCTCGCTTATATTTCTTTTCACTCCGGACAAGCTCCCGCTCCACGTCTCCTCTTTATACGGAATAAAATAGTTCTGCTCCCCCTCATATCCGTTGACTACAATATCCACACTCCTGCCTTGCTGTATCTCATACAGAAGCAGAGTATATGCCGCTATGCCCAGCGCCTTGAATCCCTCCTTGTATTTAGCGTCCCCGAAATTCGCGCCTCCCACAAGCCCGTATAATACGTTTTTCAGGTAGTCTTTTATATGAACCGTTTTTATCTCCGGCACAGGCGTAGGCGTGGGAGCAGGCTCTTCCCCGCCGCCCGCCCCATTCCCGTCTTTCGGCACCTGCTGCAGGTCTTTCACTATAACACTGTCAAGGTATGGCGTGGCTGTCGGCGCAGGACGAAAACGGCTGCTGAATAATGCGGCTCCCGCGGGGATTATAATTGCCTCATGGTTTGTGTCAACCCCCGCTTCATAATTACTCCACCCTCCCGCCGGTGTCCGTGCGGCTTTAAACGCCGGATCAGAATCAAGGCTGTCATTTGTTAAACTTAACGCGTCAACGGCAAGTTGAAATTTTCCTTTTTCGCCTTCCCTTATTTCAATGACACCAAACCACTTATTATAAATAGTCCCGTTATCAACACGCAAAGGATTGCCCCATCCATTATAAATGCCTGTGTTGGCGTTGCCATTGAAAAACAGATTGTTAATTCTCCCTTCTTCAAGCGCGCTTATTCTATGCCTATTAGCGACAGGGGCTTCACCTTTAGGATAAAAATAGGCTTCCAAATTATACCAATGCGCCTGCGTTGTGTTTGCAGCCATTGCCTTGCTGAACTCCAAAACAATATAGTTGTTGCCGGGTTCAAGCGTATCCTGCTTCGTTATATGCAATTGCCGTTCGTTTCCTGTACCCAGCCACTCAGCCTCGTATTTAATAATATGATTTGGAACGCCCTCTTCGATATTCGGCTTATAAATAGTAACCTTTTTAATGTAAGGAGGGGAAAACCTGCGGGGTTCATACTGTGTTCCTCCGTCACACCTGTAGATTCTCTCGTCTGCCCTTCGTTCATATACGCTTTCATCAACTTTTGTTCTATACCTTAATGCTCCCCCGGCATCCCTAAATCGTATCCCCGCTTCTATTACCGAAACCCTATTGTTGTTCGGCGTTCCCACAGCTAACGCAACGTGACGTCTCCATTCCGATTCGCCTAGTTCATTTATTACTTCCTCATTCTTGATTAAGATATCGCCAGGCTTAATTGCATCCCAGTCTATCGAGTCCGTAAAATTGTATTGCTGATTAATAAAGTGTACCACCCCAGGATGCCACATCGTATAGTCTTCCGGATTCCGTAAAATAGGCAGCCCCACTACGCTCGCCACAAACCCCGAACAGTCAATCCCGGCACGCATTGCATTGTATTCGGATATTTCACCGGCCAAAAAAACAGGATTTTGCAACGCAATCTTCTCCCGAAACGTTCCCGGATTTCCCTGAGTCCCCACCGTATCCCGCAACCCCCATGCATACGGCATACCTGTGTGCTGGCCGGTGGCGGGAACAGTATTGCCGCTACTATCATATACAGTAGCACCCACACCATAAAATGGATATCTCAAGTCGTTTGTTTCAGGATCTGCGTCTCTATTTTCCGGACGAGCGTTCCACGGATTGCAGGTCCACACATGATTTCTATAAGAATCCGCGTTATTTACTATCTCTGTTCCGGATAATGCAAATATATTTGGCGAGAACAATAAAAGAAACGCAATTAAATAAGTTTTTCTCACAGCCTCATCCTTATCTTTTTTTAAATGCTATAATTCTGATTTTCGAGACACAATTCGCTTCCGAACTACAGCAAAGACGTTGTGTCAAATATACTGTTCCGTTTTTGGATAACAAAACATTTGCTGCAATCCCCCCACTTAAAAAAGGCAATATTTGTTCACAACCATCTTTCCACTTCTCGTCCCACCAAAAAGGCGTATCCCTAATAAATACTTTTACTTGCCCGGCATCTGAATATTTTAGAACACCACGTTCTTCTTTCTTTCCCGCAGATACTCTAAAATACTTGTTTCCGCTATTATCGTTGCCCATTTCAGTGATTCGCAGCACAGATGACTCCAACCTTAATGTGTCTTGATTAAGTTTTATTACATTGTTTAACACCTGCGCATATGCCATTTGGTTTTTCTCTTCTCTCCTTTCCCTGTTTTCCCCTCTCGCCGCAGACTCCTTCCTTACCCATTTTCCTTTCTCAAATCTCGATTTTCTGCCGTCACTCCCCACCCCCACCCCTTCCTCATCCGCCCACATACGCATCTCCCTTGTCCTCTTTCCCTCTATCTCCTCGGGTATGTCTATTGTCTCCAGCACCTTGCCTGCCTCATCTATCGCTTCTATGCGGTTTTTTACTGTGTCACGCAGGTATATTATTCCTTTGCCAACACTGATTTCGTCCGTCATGGATTTCGCTTCGTAATACTCTCCGGGTAATCGTTTTATCTCCCGCTTATTCTTAACCGGTATATCTCTTATATGCCTGTCTCTTATACACATCTGACGCTGCCGACGAAGAGGATAGTGTAGAT
>OMKS01004629.1_pt1 | contig 10272 bp, 9 predicted proteins | sample 1674721 | NCBI WGS metagenome assembly OMKS01 (sample SAMN06264996, study PRJEB25208) | sediment metagenome | isolation source: hot spring sediment | place: USA: California | collected 2014-09-02 | reverse complement strand
TAAAAACGACAAACGCTTATTATACTGATACCCTAAAAAGCAACACCACGCGATGAACATCAATCTTAGAGTTGCTATTCTGCTCAGCAACAAATGGTTTGTTAAAACCAATATGCCCATATCCACCTGTGCTGAAGTTATTATGCTTAACTGAATCGGATTGTGTTCGCGATGTAACACTATAACCCGATAGAAGTAAAAAGGCAAAAATTGCGTACTTTGATAGTATTTTCATCATTATAAGTGTTAATTAATTATGGCCGCAAAGCTAATGGCAAAGGAAAGGATTGGGAATGGCTATATTTAGGTATTTTTATTTAGTCTAATTAATCTTGGTGTTAGTTCTGACAACAATTAACAAAACCCACTTCAAATACATCAGTCTATTATTTAGGTATTTAGGTGAATTTTAGCAAAAATATTTATAAATTATTTGGATGTTAGCGAACATTAACTAACTTTGTGCGTTATAAGACTAAAGATTATCATTAAAAAAATAAACATGTTAACCATAAGACAACAAGAAATTATTGACACATCGCTTGAAATTATTTCAACAATCGGAATTCAAGGATTGACAATAAAAAACCTATCAAAAAAGATAGGCATTACCGAACCTGCCATTTATAGGCATTATGACAATAAGATTAGTATTCTTATAGCAATTCTAGAGTTCTTCAAAAGCAAAAGCGAGTCTATGTTTGCAATTCAGGATAAGGTAAACGATACATCTATACAACGGATTGAGAAAATATTCCAAGGGCACTTCAATGCCTTTGAGCAGACACCTTCATTAGTTAGCGTTATTTTTTCCGAAGAGATATTCCGTAATGAGCCAATCCTTCAAGAAAAAATTGCAGAAATAATGGATAGCAATAGCGGAGTGATAAAAGCAATTGTAGCCGAAGGGCAAGCAAAGGGTGAGATTAAGCCCGATATTGAATCGAAATACCTTACCATAATAATAATTGGAGCACTTCGAATGATGGTTAAAAGATGGCAAATGGGCGATAAGTCGTTTAACCATAGGGAAGAAGTGAGCAAATTATTCAACACAATTAAAACCCTAATCGAGGTAGGATAAATCAACGCTTAACAATTAATAGCTATGAAAATTACCGATTGGACTAAACAAGAAATCAGAGAAACTGCCCATAAGGTAGATGTTCGTTTACTTTATGAAACCGATGCTACACAGGTTATGCATATTAACCTTAAACCAGGCGAAGAGCTAAAACCACACTTTACCCAAGTTGATGTTTTCTTTTTTGTAGAAGAAGGAAATCCTACAATAATGGTGGGCGATGAAAAAAAAGAGGTAGGAACAAATATGCTTGTCGAAAGCCCAAAAAATATTGTTCCTTGTCTTTATAATTATAGCGATAAACCAGCTGGAGTATTAGTGGTAAAAATTCCTAAACCAAATTAACAAGCTAGACTTTTGTAATAATTGGTTTACAGAACATATCGACTTGTATGCGATGTGTTTTTTTGGACAAACAGAGTTAGTTTATATTAACAAACCTTAAATTACGATGAATACTAAGAAAAAAAATTTGATTGTCTCGTGGGCAGTTTTGGTAATAGTCTTTGGGCTAACCATCTACTTTATTGGCGCAATAAGCAAGAACGCAAGAATGGAAACCAATCTCGATGAGTATATGCCCAAAACTCACCCTTCCTTTATTTATAGCGATCAGGCAGAGGAATGGTTTAATATTAAGGATGGAATTTTGATAGCCATTGAGAATAAAAACGGCATATATAATACGCAGACTCTTGAGAAGATTAAGGCGATAAGCGAAGGCCTGCAAGCGATGGCCGAATTTGATGACATCGATGTTATGTCGCTCTACACCGCCGATAACATTGTGGGCGATGAGTATGGAATGGATGTTAAAGCGTTTTACAAAAGGGCCCCAAAATCGGCTGAGAAACTCGATGAAATTCGGCAAAATGTTAAGTCTAACGATATGGTTTATGGGCGTCTTGTATCTGTCGATGAAACCGTAGCCCTTATTGTGGCCGGCATGAATGGCGATTTTACCCAAGAGTTTCACAAAAAAATAACAGAATTTGCTAAAGGATTTGAAAGCGAAGATGAAACCATTTACGTTGCCGGCAGGCCAATTGTTGAAGGCACGATGGCACTTTTAGGCCCTGCCGATATGAAAAGAATGGTACCCATTGTCCTATTAGTAATTGGCGTTGTGCTATTTTTTCTACTCAGGAGCTATAGGGCAACCACCGCAACTTTGGTTAGTGTTTTTATAAGCTCAATTTGGGCATTTGGATTAATGTCTGTCCTTAACGTCCCAATTTACTCAGTTTCTACAATGATACCCGTTATGCTTATAGCTATTGGTGTAGCCTATGGGGTATACTTTTATAATCATCTTGCCCAATTCTATAAAAAGCAACCCGATGCAACTAGAAGTGAAGCGGTGATGTATGTTATAAAAGTCCTAATCACTCCACTTGCCATGGCAGCATTTACCACAATTATTGGGTTTATCTCCTTGCTATCGTCACAAGTTTACCCCATAAAGTACTTTGGTATTTTCACTGCAGTAGGAATTCTTGTGGCCTTTTTACTTGCCTTATCATTTTTACCAGCTATGGTAATAATTTTTGGTTACAAGCTTAAGGTTAAAAAAGTTAAGAATACCTCATTACAAAAAAGTGAAGCCTGGGAAAGGGTAACCAACTGGCTTCTGTTGCGCAAAAAGGCAATCTATATTTCAGTTGTTGTTGTGCTAATAATCTCCGGGATTGGAATTCAGAAAGTATGGATTAACTCAAGTTTCCTAAGCAATTTCGAGAAGAATAGCGATATAGTGCTAACCGATAAGTTTGTGAACAGCAAGTTTGGTGGAACATCTACTCTCAATGTTATTCTCGAAAGCGATGAACTCAGTGCATTCAAACAGCCCGAGAACTTGACACTCATGGACGAGATGCAAGCAGAAACTGAAAAACTTGCACTTGTGGGAAATTCATTTTCATTGGCCGACTACATAAAGCGAATGAATAAGGTAATGAATGCCGATGAGGAAGAGTTCTACTCCATTCCCTCTGACAGTAATATGATAGCACAGTATCTGCTTCTTTACGAGATGTCTGGAGATCCGCAAAACTTAGAGAAGGTAATTAACTACGATTACAATCGCACCAATATCACTTTTCAACTTAAAGGCGATGATTCTAAAACTATAAAAGAAGCCCTTGGTGTGATTAAGCAGTTTGAGGATAGATTAAGCGAAAAAGGTATCACAATTAACTACGCTGGATCTGGCTATAAAGCATTAGTTTTTACTGATCTTATTCTAGAAGGGCAAATTATGAGTATTGCCATTTCACTTGTACTCGTTTTAATCCTGCTTACAATAATGTTTCGAAGCATTAAGGCTGGGCTGATTGGATCGATTCCAATTATTATTACAGCAACTTTCAGCTTTGGTGTAATGGGCTTGCTTAACATACCACTAAGCACTACCACCGCTTTGCTATCGAGTATTGCCATTGGAATAGGAATTGACTACGCAATACATTTCATGCAATACTACAAAGTAAATACAAAGGAGAGTGGAGACAAACTGAGTGGGTTGTACACCACAATGAACCAAACAGGAAAAGCCATTCTATTTAATGCCGTAGTGGTAATTGCTGGCTTTATGGTATTGCTATTCTCAGTATTCCCACCAAACAGGAAGTTAGGTGCCCTGGTTTCAATGAATATGTTTACCAGCTTAGTAGGAACCCTAACCATAATGATGGTTTTGATATACAGCTACAATGTGTTTGTAAAAAAGAAGCAGCAGTAAGCTATTTCAAATTAATTGCTTAATAAAGGGGAGGTTACTATGAAAAAATTGAAAGTAAAATTGCGAATAATCGCTTTAGGGTTTAGCGTGTTAGCTATAAATGCTCCAGCTCAGTCTGTTGATTCGACTAAAATTGAAAACAACTTTTTTCAATCTATTAGAGCGAATCAGATCGACAGCTACATTACTTTTGGTCAGGGATTTGGAAACCTAGAACCATTAATTTTTGAAGGGTTAATCTCCCCTTACTTCCTTCTTCGAACCAGTAGAGATGCTCGTTGGGGAGCAACGGTATCTCCTACCATAATGCTACGAATGGAGGCAGAAGAATCGTTCCCTGTTCAGGCACCTAGTTACATGCCAAACATCACATTCTATCATCAAATTAGTAGAACAAGTGAGAATGTAAAGTACTTGTTCCTAACAGTAAAGCATCATTCAAATGGACAGTACGAAAGTTTTTATAACGCTGATGGTACAATTAATACTGTTTCGGGAGATTTTTCGACAAACTTCCTCGAACTTGGAGCCTTCTTCAATAAGCCAGTGCTTCCGTTTAGCAATACAAGAGAGTACTTCAGAACATCGTTGGAATATCATGTAAACATAGGCAGGAGCGAAGAGCTAGAGGGAATCTACAGCTTTCTACGCTGGCACAATAGCATAAGAATTTTCAGATTCCCAATCCCAAAATCAACTCTTAAATGGTTAGGTTACAGATCCCAATCAGCACAGGTACAAACAAATATTCAAACCACTTGGATGTTTGGCGATATAAATAACGCATCGTTTTTCGACCTTGAAGAAAGGTGTAATCTTTCGCTGACAATGTCGTACCGACCCAGAGTGCTATCTGATGTTGGCCTATTTGCAAGGTTTTACAGCGGAAAGGATTACTACAACATGCAGTTTATGCGCCGGATTAATGTCTTAAGTTTTGGCATTCAGGCTTATGCATTTAAATAACACAAACTAAATAAAGGAGAACAAAACAATGAAAACAACAAAGTTAACAATGCTTACACTAGCATTTTTGGTAGCTGGTTTTTCAAATCAGTCCAATGCCCAATTAACTGGGCAGCAAATTATGGAAAAGGTTTACTACAACCCCTCGGGCGACGACACACAGGGCAAACTCACAATGACTCTCACTAACAACAGAGGAGAAGAACGAGTTAGAACTCTTACTCAATACATTAAAGACGATGGTAAAGTGGAGAAAAAAATAATGTACTTCCTATCCCCTGCCGATGTTAGAAATACATCGTTTATGAACTGGAGCTATTCCGATGGTCGCAGCGATGATCAATGGATTTATTTGCCTGCATTGAAAAGAACCAGACGAATTTCAAGCGATGGCAAGAGCGACTACTTTATGGGCTCGGATTTTACCTATGACGACTTAGGCGATAGGCACCCAAACCAGGATAGCCATAAGCTGTTGCGAGAAGAAACAATTGACGGCCATGCCTGCTATGTTGTAGAAAGCACTCCAAAAGAGGATGATTATATGTACTCAAAAACCATTACCTGGGTTATGAAAGATAATTTCCTTGGATTAAAAAGAGAATTCTACGATGATAGAGGTCGATTGCTTAAAATTTTATCAATTAAAGAGTTTAAAAAAATTGATGGATTCTGGACCATTCTCGAAACCGAGATGCACAATGTACAAAGAGATCACAGAACCACCATGAAATTTACTGATGTTAAGAAGAACAAAGGGATACCAGATAGCCGATTTACTGAACGCAGTATGACGTTAGGTGAGTAAATAATCTTGTTGTCAGAAACTGAATACTTATATATTATGAAAATAAAGATAATAGCTACAACACTGCTGGCCTTGGTGCTAATTACTCCAGCAATTGCACAGGAGAACATAGATATTACAGGCTATGCAAGAAATTATACGGGAGTTCTGACTGGAGGAGACAATGATTTTTCGATAATCCAGAACACCTTCGATCTTGTGTTTGAGAAAAACTCGGGTAAAATTGCTCTAAAGGTGAATCCTTACCTATACCACTATTTCGATCGTGATTTGGAACTAGGCCTCCGAGAGGCTTTTCTTGATATGCGATTCGAAAAATTTGATGTTAGGATTGGGAAACAGCAAATAATATACGGAAAAGCCGAAGGCGTTTTTATAACTGATGCTGTTTCACCAAAGGATTTAAGAGAATTCCTGCTTCCCGATTTTAATGAAATTCGCATGGGAATTACCGCCGCCAAAGTGAACTACTACTTTGGAAATAGCACTATTGAGGCAGTATGGGCGCCAGTTTTCACACCAACACAAATGCCTGATGAAGGATCTATTTGGCGTCCCTCAATGATATTTCCTATTACGCCAACCTACGATTACTCAACAGCCGAAATTAATCCACAGTTAGAAAACAGTGAACTTTTCTTAAGATTTTCGAACATGGGCTCACGTGCTGATTTTGAAATTGTTGGAGGATACTTCTGGGACGATGACCCCACTATGCACATTACCAAAGAGATTGATCTAAACACAATGCAACTTGTCGGATTAACGGTTAGGCCTGAACACCATAGATTAGCCATGGGAGGTGCAAGTTTTAGCGCACCTCTTGGTCCAACTTTGCTCAGAGGTGAGGGTGGCTACTACTCAGGAAAATATTTCCAAACAGAAACACCAACCATCTCCGATGCTACAATCCAAAAAGATTATCTCCACTATATGGTTGGGCTCGATTATACCCTCGCAGGTGTTATGCTATCGGGACAATTTATTCAGGAAGTCATTCTTGATTACGAGCAGGGCATTAGAAATGATGAGGTTGAAAGCACAATTACTTTTCTTGCCAAGAAAGATTTTCTTAGAGAAAAACTTTGGCTCGAGCTATTCACTTATATTGGCATAAACAATGAGGATGCTCTAATTCGACCAAAAATTTCATACGCATTTGCCGATGGATTTGATGTTCAATTCGGTGCAAATATTTTTGTTGGAGACAAAGGTCGATTTGGTCAGTACGATGCCAACGACATGATTTACACTAAAATAAAGTATAGTTTCTAGCGCTAATTAAAAGCTAATTCATTAAATAAAAAGCAAGACCAATATCGCTTTGGTCTTGCTTTTTTTAAAATTACATAGGGTATTTTATTGCTCAAAGGTCATACTAGTGAAAGGATTAGTTTACAAACCCCACAAAAAGATATCGCCATGAAAACACTAGTAAAAAAATCCGAGAAATGGGCTTGGCTCTTTTGCTCATGCTATTCGTAGCTCCTTCGTTTGCGCAGAATGGCAACGGATACATTACCATAAATGGCAGTTTAAAAGATGCAAAAACTAAAAACGAACTTTTCTTCGCCTACGTAACAATCCCCAACTCGCACGTTGGAACAGTTACCAACAGCGAAGGAAACTTTACCCTTAAAATAAGCCCTTTGCTAAATGCAAGTGAGGTTGAGTTCTCACACCTTGGTTACAAAACCAAACGAGTTCCCGTTGAATCCTTACTTCAGGGCAATACCGAAGTTTTGATCGAGCCCGCATCGATTCTGCTCGACGAGGTTACGATTAGGCCTGTAGATGTGAACAAGCTGGTTTCCGATGCAATTGCAAAAATTCCACATAACTACAGCGAAGTGCCTAACATGCTTACAGGCTTTTACCGCGAAACCATAAAGCAACGACGCGACTACATTTCCATTTCCGAAGCCGTTTTAGACATTTACAAGGCACCATACAAAAACATTAGCGGCATGGATAGGGTTAAGGTATTTAAGGGACGCAAAAGCACAAATGTTAAAAAAGCCGATACCCTTGCCGTTAAGCTACAGGGTGGACCAAGCGTTTCGCTTCTACTCGATATTGCCAAAAATCCCGAAATTCTCTTCTTCGATGACTTTATGGATTACTACCGCTTTACGCTCGAAGACATGGTTACCATCGATAAAAAGATTAACTACGTGGTTGGTTTTGCCCAAAAAGAAGGTATTGAAGCGCCCCTGTATTATGGCAGATTATACATCGACACAAAAAACCTTGCTATAACAAATGCGCAGTTTAGCCTTAACATTGAGAATAAGGACGAAGCCGCTAAGCTATTCGTTCTTAAAAAGCCTCGTGGCGTAAAGTTTACGCCCACTAGTACATCGTACTACGTGAACTACACCGAACACAACGGAAGGTACTACCTTAGCTACGTTCGAAACGAGCTTTCATTCAAAGCCAACTGGAATAGGCGAATTTTTAACACCAACTACACCGTTACTGCCGAGCTAGCCGTTACCGACAGGGATTTAAACAACGCAACAAAGTTCCCCTTCAGAGAATCATTTAAGAGCTCCGACATACTATCCGAATCGGTTACTGCATTTAACGACGACGATTTTTGGGGCGAGCACAACTACATTAAGCCCGAAGAGTCAATTCAAGAGGCAATACAAAAGTATGGCAAACGCCTTAAAAGGTTGAGCAACTAAACTTCTGTCCCTCGCCATACAAACATTTTAGGATGTGGCGAGGGACCTTTTCTTTTCATATCTTTGGTGAAATTTAAATCGGCCAATGGGTAACTCGGTAAACATTTCGCATAAACGCATTCAAAAAGGCGACGTTAAGGAATTCGAAAGGCTTTTTCGTGAGTTTTACTCGCCACTTTGCAACTTTGCCTTTAAGTTCACCCGCGATATGGACGAAGCCGAAGAAGTTGTACAACAGCTGTTCTATACTTACTGGAAAAACAAGGAGAGTATCGAGGTAAAGGTATCCATTAAATCGTACCTATACCAAGCCACAAAAAACAAGTGCCTAAAGCTAATTGAGCATAACAAGGTAAAGGGAAAATACTCAAGTATGGTATTAAGCCAAAAAACCGAAGATGACTACGATTCTCAAAGCAGCGTTGAAGAGGAGGAACTAAGCCAAATTATCGAAGAAACTATAGAAAACCTACCCAGCAAAAGCCGCGAGATATTTTTACTTAGCCGTTTTGATGGGCTAAAATATGCCGAGATAGCCAAAAAGCTATCCATATCAATTAAAACCGTTGAGGCAAATATGGGCAAAGCGCTAAAGCACATTAGGCTAGGCCTATCAAAATACGACCAGATTACATGCTAAGCCAACAACAATGAAGCTAAACACTAACATACCCGAGCACAGCAAGCTAATAGCTAAATATATTTCCAATGAGATGAATGAATTGGAGCGTACCAAATTTGAAACAATTGTAAACAGTAACAAAGAGAACAAAGAGCTAATTAACACGATGAGAATAGACTGGGAGCAGGTTGGGCAAATACCACAGCATCAACCAAACGTTAACAAAGCATGGGATAGCCTTTTCAATAAGCTACAAAGCGAAAGCCTAATTAGCTCAAGCCCACAAAAGCCCCGTTTTGTATGGGCAAAGGTTGCCGCAACAATCATTCTTCTTTTAGGCATGGGTATATTTCTGCTTATTCCCTCTATACAATCGGCTAAAATTGTTGTCGAATCGTGGGGAACTGATGTTACTTTGGTGCACACGCTACCCGACGGATCAGTTGTTTACCTTAGCCAAAACGCAAGCCTATTGTACAGCAAGCGTTATGGCACAAAAAACCGAAACCTAACACTTAAAGGCGAAGCCTTTTTCGATGTAACCCGTAACCCAGATCTCCCTTTTGTAATCGATGCCACTGGGGTTAACGTCCGGGTTTTGGGAACTTCGTTCTCTGTAAAATCCTCTTCGGTTAATGATGCCGAAGTAGTGGTTGAAACCGGAAAAGTTAGTGTTACACCCAAGCAAAAAATGCTAAACGAAGTAACTGCCGAGGCTGGCGAAAAGGTAACAATATCGGTCGCATTAATACAAAAAACTTTATCTTCTCCAACCGAAAAGCATTCCGAAAAAACCAAACGTCTTCAGTTTAAAGATGAGCCGTTGCAAGCCATTGTTAATGCAGTTAACAAAACCTACCATGCTAATATTATTATTAACCCTCCCATACACAAGCAACCAAGGCTAACGGTTACTTTCGAGGACAACTCGATACCGCATATTGTTGAGGTTATACGCAAAACGCTAAAGCTTGAGGCAGAATATATTGATAGCACCATTATCCTCTCTGAACCTAACTAATGATTAAAGCCAAACATAGCGAGCTAATCAGAAAAATTGTACTTGCAATTGGGCTAACCTTTTGGTTAGCCGTCCTAAGCACCGCTACGTTTAGTCAGAATAACGAAAATATTTTACAAAAAAAGGTAACGCTTACCCCTCAGCGCACAACAGTTTTCGATGCGCTCAACCAGCTCTCCGATAGCACTGGTTACCTGTTTGCTTACGACAGTAATGCTGTTAATGGCGATAAAACCGTTAGGCTAAACATAATTGATATGCCTTTAAAAAAGGCCATTGAGCAAATCATTAGCAATTCTGACTTGCTTATAAAGGTTGCTAACCAGCATATAATTATTTAT
>OMKS01004627.1_pt1 | contig 10275 bp, 6 predicted proteins | sample 1674721 | NCBI WGS metagenome assembly OMKS01 (sample SAMN06264996, study PRJEB25208) | sediment metagenome | isolation source: hot spring sediment | place: USA: California | collected 2014-09-02 | reverse complement strand
TTCATTTATCCATTAATGGATTAACTCCACATGAAAAATTTATTAAAAGTGTTACCCTTGACTGTTAACTATACAATATACAAATATATGGAATTGTTAGCGCCGGCAGGCAATTATATTAAAATGAAATATGCTATTGAATACGGGGCAGACGCAGTTTATCTGGGCTTGCCTGGTTTTAGTTTGCGCGCCAGAGTTAATGATTTTACTCCTTCAAAATTGGGCAAGGCGATTAAATATGCCCATCAGCGAGGCAAAAAAGTTTATGTCACAGTCAATATTTATGCCCATAACGCCCATTTGCCTAAAGTAGAAAAAACTTTAAAGCTTTTAAATCAATTAAGGCCAGATGCGGTCATTATTTCCGATCCTGGGGTTTTAGCTTTAGCGAAAGGATGTTTAAAAAAAATTGATTTGCATTTATCCACGCAAGCTAATTGCACTAATTGGCAGGCAGCTAAATTTTGGCATGAACAAGGAGTAAAAAGAATTATTTTGGCTCGGGAATTAAGTATAAAAGAAATTGCTGAAATCCATAAAAAAGTTCCTCAATTAGAATTAGAAGCCTTTGTTCATGGCGCAATGTGCATTTCTTATTCTGGTCGTTGTTTATTATCATCTTGGTTTAACCAGCGCAGCGCTAATTTGGGCGATTGTTCTCATCCTTGCCGCTGGGATTATAATTTATATATTGAAGAACAGCAAAGGCCAGGCGTTTATGTGCCGATTGAAGAAGATCGTCATGGCACTTATATCTTAAGTTCCAAAGATTTATGTTTGATTAAATATCTTGACAAATTGGCTGTTGCCGGAGTTAATTATTTTAAAATTGAAGGCCGGACAAAGAGCATTTCTTATTTGGCCAATGTTGTTAAAATTTATCGACAGGCAATTGATGCCCAACGAAATTACAAATCAAATACAAATTTACAAAAGAAAATAATTGATAATCTTTATAAAGAATTGCACAAGATTTCTAACAGGGAATTTACGACCGGTTTTTTCTTTGGTGGTGAGAAATTGCCAATGCAAAAATATGATGCGCCGTATGTGCGGCCGAGTTTGGAATTTTGTGGTGAGATTTTAAGTTCTAAAAAAGTAAAAGATACTTGGCAATGTAAAATCAAAGTTCATAATGTTTTGAAAAAGGGGGATAAAGTAGAAGTAATCGCGCCTAAGGGAGAGAACTTTTTTATTAGAATTCCCAAAATGTATGATTTGGATAAAAAAGAATATGTTAAAGAAGTTCATGGCGGCCAGGATAAAATGGTTATTATTATAGTTGATAAAAATATTCCAGTTATGAGTATTTTGAGGAAGAAAAAATAATTTATATTCATGGCCTGCAGTGAACCGATTGAGCAAAGGGAAATCCGGTTCACTATGGACAAGATAATGTGGTTTTGATAAATTTAGAGAAAGAGATGCTTCTATTTAGTATTTTGCGTAAAAAGAAATAAGTTTAACTGGGCGAAAACGGCCATGATTATTACAGGAGGCTTTAGCCTCCGTACGACGCAAGGGGACTAAAGTCCCCTATAAATTTCTTGGCCGTTTTCGCCCAGAATAAAAATTATGATCTCATATTTAAAAGGTAAGATTTCATATATTGGAACAAATTTTGTTGAAGTGATCAATAATGATATTGGTTATAAAGTTTTTGTGGCTGGAGAAATTTTAAGTAAATTTAAGATTGGCCGGGAAATTGAAGTTTTTTGCTTTCAAAACGTCAAGGAAGACGCCTTAGATCTTTATGGCTTTGATTCGCGCGAAAAACTTTATTTATTTGAAAAATTAGTCGGAGTTTCCGGCATCGGGCCGAAAACAGCTTTAGGCGTTTTAGCTTTGGCAACTGTTGAAGAAATAGAATCAGCTATTATTCGCGGCGATGCTTCTATTTTGACCAAAGTTTCTGGCATTGGCAAAAAAACAGCTGAAAGAATTGTCCTGGAATTAAAAAATAAGTTTGGTAAAGGCAAAGAGTTGCCAGCGCCTAGCCAGTTTCAATCTGAAGATGCCGATGTCATTGATGGGTTGATTGGCTTGGGTTATCCGGCTGATCAGGCGCGCATGGCCTTGCGACAGGTTGATAAAAATTTAAATGCTGATGAAAAAATTAAGGCTTGCTTAAAATTATTAGGGAAATAATACAAATCATACATATCATGCAAAGCTAATATGCAAATTAAATACAAATTAGCGAATTTAATTAATTTGTAAACTATTTATGATATTCAAGGAAATTACATCCAAAGATATTTGGGAACAAAAAATGAGCTCGCAAAAACAGGCTCAATTTTTACAGTCCTGGGATTGGGGGGAGTTTCAAAAAAGCTTAGGGCGTCAAATTTGGCGGCTTGATTTGGGAGGTGTTTATGCTTTGGCTATTAAAATACCGTTGCCTTTGGAACAAAATTATTTATATGTGCCCCGGCTGAATTTTTTATTGGATAGAGATATGATTAATATCCTGAAAGAATTGGCGCGGTTAGAAAAAAGTATTTTTTTGCGTTTGGAATTGGGGCTGGCTCAGGATTTAGACCTGTTTGGTTTCAGAAAAACAAATAATGTCCAGCCTGGCCAAACATTGTTTCTTGATTTAAGTAAAAGCGAGGATGATTTATTGGCCGAAATGCGCCAGAAAACCAGATATAATATTCGTTTGGCATTTAAAAAAGGCGTTAAGGTTAGGGAAGGTAATGATAATGACTTGGAAATTTTTTATAACTTAATGTCTAACACTTTTGAGCGTAAAGGCAAAAAACTTTTTAGCAAGGAATATTATCAGAAAATTTTAGAGAATTTGCCTTTTGCCAAAATTTATCTGGCTGAATTATCAGGCAAAATTTTATGCGCAAATATGGTTTTGTTTTACGGCGATACAGCTACTTATCTGCATGGCGGGTCCAGTCCAGAAGATAAAAATATAATGGCGCCTCATTTATTGCAATGGGAAATAATAAAAAAAGCTAAAGAGCTAGGCTATAAATATTATGATTTTTGGGGCATTGACGAGGTTAAATGGCCGGGTGTGACCAGATTTAAAAAAGGTTTTGGCGGGTTTGAGGTAAAATACGGCAATACTTATGACTCGGTTCAAAATAAGTTTTGGTATACGGCTTATCAAATAGTTAAAAAGTTTAAATAAAAAACAGCCCGCTGTCATCCTGAGTGTAACGAAGGATCTCTTTGAACTTGTTTGTACAGAGAGATCCCTCACTTTGTTCGGGATGACAGACAGCGGGCTGTTTTTTATTATTCTTCTTGGATTAAACCTTTGTCTTTGGCCAGAGGATCTTTTTCTAAATTAGTAGTTATGCCTTTATTAGTTAAATTTATTTTGCCGTTAGTTTTGGCATCAGTAGCTTGGATACTGATTTCCGGCAGCAAAGTCAGAATTTTATCCGCGTCTTCATCTCGGGGAGTAATTGAAATACTGAATTCAGCAGTTGCTTCCTTGATTGAAGTGGGAATGCGGGAAATTTGCCAAACCAGTTCATTGTTTTTGTCTTTGAATATTTTACCCGTAGAGATGTTTTCTGAACCTTCATAATTGACATAATCAGGCAGCTTGGCTTTGACTTCAATATCTTTGATTTCATGCAAAGAATTCGTCAATGCCCAAAAAATCCTATAAGAAGTTTTTTGGCCGACAATTGGCGGCAAGGGGCCGGAACCGACAGTTTGGTTGTTGTCATCAAAGTAGCGGCCTTCTGATTGAAGTTGCAGGTTGGTGTTTATTAAATTGATAATTATGGGACTTTGGCTTACAAGCTCTGTTTCTTTATTGTCAATTTTGTTGATTTGAGTTTCAAAAAAACTTTTTACCTGGAGGTCTTCTTCTTTGTATCTTTGATTTTCTTGCCAGTTTTTTAGGTTTATTTGAAAAACAATCTCAACTTCTTCTTCAGGCAGAAGCATTGCCAGATCGGGGATCTGATCTTTTGTCCATAATATTTGCTGTGAGTCTCTTAATCCGCTATTTTGATCTTTGATCGTGGCCCAGTCCAAAACAATAGAATCAAGAACAGCTCTTATTTTTAAGTTTCCGAGAATTCTCTTGCTTTTATTTTTAACAGTCAGCAAATAATTTAAAGTTTCGCCAAAGTTAACAGGCTTGTTTTGGTTTGACCCTTGGATGATTAAATTATTTAAAAGTTCTCCTTTTATCACTTCTATTTCAAGATCTGTTACTGCCTGGAGATAATATTCATCATCAGGTCCTTTTAGTTCAAGATTGATATTAAGTTGCTGTTCCGAAGTTTCCTGAACATCAAATTTACCTTTGAAATTAATTTGTAATACAGATTGAGGCGGCAAATTTTCTATCTGCCAAATTTTTTGCTTTGATTCTCCCTCGGGCTCTTTTTCAGCTTCAAAAGGCGGCTTGTCCTGGCCCTCTTTGATAATTTGGCTTGCATCAAGGTAGAATCCTTGCGGATAATCCAATTTAATTTGCAGGTTTTTGAGTTCGGTATCTTTTGAAGTGTTAGTAATTTTTAAATTAAATTCTGTTTCTTCCAAATTAGCTATTTGGGTCGGGTATTCTGCTTTTAGATCTGCCAGGCTGGCGTTTATCTCTGTTGTAAAACCAATGCTTTTTTGAAATTCAGAGCTGAAATTGGCAGGTGTAAAGCTTAAAACAGCTGAAATTGTCTGCTTTGAGTCGGTTGCTCCGATTAATTGCCCGGATAGCTCTATGCTGCCGGTTTGTTTTGGCTGCAGATCATTTAATTGCCAAGTTTTAATGTTTGTTATTTTTTGTTCTTCTTTGCTTTTTATAATTGACGGTTGGTTTTCTGATTCTACAATAAAGCCATTGGGCAAATAAACAATAAGCTGGACTTGGGTCAGGCTAGTTTCTTCGGAATTCGTATATTTAATTTGATAATTTATATTTTCGCCTGAAAGAGCGGAAAAAGGAGCTTTGATTTCAAGATGGACTTTATCACCTGTAAATTTAGGCGTTGGCTGAAAAATCAAAAAACCAAGAAAAGAAACGGCAAATAATACAGTTAAGGCTATTATAATGTAGATGAAAATTTTTAAAGCCCGGTTTTTTTTCTTGAATTCCAGCCCGGTCATTTTTGGCAAGCGGCCTTTTTCGTCCTGATAAATTTTTTTTAATTCTTTATCAAAATCGTTTTTTATCCGTTTGGATTTTGTTGCCGCTGGTTGTTTTTTTTTGCTATTTTGGAATTTTTTTTTATTGTTTTTTTTTGGAGGCATAAATTAAAATTGGCTAAAAATAATAGCGAAAATTTTATCAGTATTTAATTCATCATTAAAGCTAAAGACATTATTGTTTTTTCTCAGATTTTCCGGATAAACCGCCTGATAATTAAAGCTTTGAGGAAATTTTATTTTTAAATTAATATGAAAATTCCTTTTCCCCGCTTGTTTTTGCCAAAGCAAAGAGTATTTTTCTTCTGGCGAATCGTTATTTGCAAAGTTAAATGTTTTTTTAATCAGGTCAAAATAGCTTGGATTGTCATCTTGTTTGCCAAAATTTAATTGGAAGGGGAGTTTGTATTTTATGGTTATTGTTTTTGTTTCTCCGGGATTGGTTTTCATCCAGTTGGCAAAAACGGTTTTATCCCCTTCGTAGTAGATTTCAGTTTGGCTTTCTTCATCAATTTTTTTAGTCATTTCAAACATGGCTATATCGGGGTCTTTTTGATAAATACTCGGATCTAAAAGCGTAAACAGTTCTGGCGGCAGATTTGTGAAATTTTCAGCGCTGATAAGCTGGCTGTCTTTGGGCACATAAATTCTTAAATAATCCAGATTTGGCACGCCATAAAAAACTTCTCCTTCCTGTCCAGTATGAGTTTTAGTGATTGTAAGCGTGTTAATAATAGAACCGTCAGATTGGATATCTGTTTCTAAATAGGCATTTTGTTTTATTTTGGCGTCAGTTTTTTCGCCGGCAATATTAGTACTGACAATGTTAAGATAATCACGATCTGTTTTTTTTATTTGCCCGCCCCAGTTATTTCTTAAGAGCATTTTTTCCAAAATGAAATTCGTAAAATAAAGCTGGATTTCTTTTTCATTTAATGATGTAAATAACAAATCCAGAATTTCAGTAAATTGTTTTTTGTCAGAATTTAGCAGTATGTTGATAATTTTAGGCGTTAAGTCGGCAATTATTTGTTTTGGTTTGTTTTCTTCCTTATCATATTCAAGCTCTACACTGGTTTGGATTTCAGAAAAAAAGTTTTCTGAATTAATTATTTTCCCGTATTCGGGCAATTCTATCGGTCCTGTTATTTCTAATACTTTTTCTAAAAAAGTTGCATTGATTAAAATTAAGCCGTCAACAGTCGGTCCTCCGCTTTTTTCATAGAGCCAGATTAATTTGTTCGCAGAAGTCGGCAAATCAGGGAACCAGTTGGCATCCTGGAATTCCCAGCGCGGATTTATTAGGCGCAAAGGCAAAGGAGATTCAAGGCTGACTTTTAGGCCGGCTTTCAGATCATATGGGCCCCCGCCGGGAATATTTATTTTTTCTATGTTGCCTTTATCAATGTCAACCAGGGCAAAACTGCCAATAAAGCCGCCAGTCGGACGGATTTCATTGTTGTTTTGAAAAATGAGCAGGTATCTTTGCGTGTTTTCATAGCCTAATAAAGAAAGAAGAATTTCAGAAGACGAGATAAATTCACTGATAGTATTTTTAAAAAGAGGCAAGGCAATTTGAAGTTGTTTGATTTTATCCTGGTATTCATCGGGTATTTCTTCCAGATAGATTTTTTGTAATTCGTTATTGGCAGACTCTATATCGGGCATGATTAAATTTAAATTGTCTTTAAGGATAATCAGTCTATCCGTAAGGTTTAAATTTTCCAAATTGAATTCATTATTGATTTGGTCAAATGTCGCGGCCAAAATGGCTGCACTGCTTGATAGTTTTTCCCCGGCGGATAGCAGATTTCGAGCAGTAGTGAATTGTTTTTTATAATGAGGAATTAAGGCAATAGCCTTTTTAGTTAATAGATTTATATTTTCTATTTCTTTTTTGGCCGCGTTGAATTCATACGCGGCTTGTTGGAGCTCAAATTGGGTATAATAAAAATCCGTAGCAGAAGCAGCTTTTTGGGATATTGTTAAGTGCCAAAGGGCTTGGGCTGTTTTTTCTAAAACCAAATTTTTTTTGCCTTCTAGTTTTTGATAATGGTCATATAGGGCAAAGGGCATTACAAAAACAAGAGAAAAAATAAAAAATCCCAAAACAGCTTTTTGCCAGTAGGGCGGTATGATCAGGCCGCCTATTTTTATCTCTGGTATTTTAAATCTCGGAATTTGAGGGAATTTTAATCTCGGTAAATTTATCTGAGGCAGGCTGATTTTGGGCAGGGAAATTTTTGGCAGACTAATATTTAAGGCTGGTTTTTTTTGCCAGGAAGTTTTTAACTTATTTTGAAAAGTGTGAAAACTTTTATTTATGGTGTTTTGTTTCTTATTTAAACTGCCAAAAATTTCCCTGCTGATCGTTTGAACCGTTGTTTGCTCTTTTTGGGCTGTTATTTTTTTGTTGGCTTCTATTTGTTTTAAATCTAAAAGGTATGGTGAAATTTTTGCGCTTTTAGCCCTAATCATCCCCTCTTTTGGCTTAATTGCAAGACTATAAAAAATTAGCGATGTTTTGATTTTTTTCTTTTTGGGAGCGGTTTTGCTCTTTTTTGTTGTCATTTTTTTTGTCTTTTTGCCTATTAAAAACTTAGCCGATTTTTTAGCGGTTTTAGATGATAGTTTTTTCTTTTTTTTGCCCGCCGGCTCCTTCCTTTGCCTTGTGTTAGCTAATTTTTTGATAAATTTTCTGGCTTTGTTTTTTTTCTTTGTGGCCATGTTTTAGTTGTGAAGATTATTGTTTTATTAATTCCTGATAAAGTTGCCATGTTTTTTGCGCGCAATTCTGCCAGGAAAACTTTTTTATCTGTTTTAGCCCCTGGACAATCAACTGGGCTTCTAATTTTTGGTCAGTTAAAATTTTGTTAATAGTTGCGGCCATTTCTCCTATATTATATGGATTGAAGTAAAGGGCAGCCTGGCTGAGAATTTCAGGTAGACAAGCAGAATTTGAAGCCGCAACCGGCGTGCCGCAAGCCATGGCTTCCAGGCCGATCAAGCCAAATCCTTCGTAAAAAGAAGGTATGACGAATAATTTCGCGCCATTGTATAATAAGGTTAATTCGTGATCATTAATAAAACCAGGGACAATAATATCATTGTTATGTTTTGATTCTTTTATCGCTTGTTCGATATTAGGATAATAAGGATCTTCTTGACCGGCTAAAACCAGCTGATAGTCTAGATGATATTTTTCTTTTAAAAGCGCAAAAGCCTTAATTAAGCCCTCAAAATTTTTATGATTGCGCCAAGCGCTTACAAAAAAAAGATATGGCTTGGTTATCTTATGCTTGTCTTTTAGTGCTTTTATTTTATCATAATTTTCAATAATTTTGAATTGGGGCTCAACACCTAAGTAAAAAACCTCTATTTTTTCCGGTTTTACAAAATAATATTTTGACAGTCCTTTTTTTGTCCAACTGGAAACTGTAATTATTTTTTCTGATTTAGCCAAGCTATTTTTAATGGTTAGATTATAGGCAAGTCTGCGCCAATATGATTTTTGTTTATGTCCGGGAAAAAATTTTGGCGTAATATCATGAATAGTATGCAGCCTTTTGCCTTGGTAAAAAATCGGGGCATTAAAATGCGGAAAGTGTATTAGGTCTAATTTGTACTTGTTAATTTGGGTCAAAAATTCGGTTTGTTCTCGATAACTGTACCATGGCACGGCTGTTTTTATTTTATGGATTTTGGGATGAGGCTCTTGAAATTGGGAGTAATTTGGCTCCATTAAAAAAATATAGTAATCGTTTTTTTTATCCAATTCAAAAATATGGCTGGTAATTTGTTTTACATAAGTGCCTATGCCAGATTGGGATTTGCCATACATTCGAGCATCAATGCCGATTTTGGGCATGGTCGTAAAATTATAAAGTAAATATTTCTAAGGTTTTTTGGGCAGTTTTTTCCCAGGAAAAACTTTGGACATTTTTAAAGCCTTTATTTATCATGTTTTGTTTAAATTCTGTTTCGCTTAGAATGCGATAAATAGCCTGGCTTAGCTCCGTTAAATTATCAGGAGCGGTTAAAAGAGCCGAATCACCTAAAATTTCCGGAAAACTTGAATTTAAGCCGGCAATTACTGGCAGGCCGCAAGCCTGAGCTTCCAGGACAGGAAGTCCAAATCCTTCATAATATGAGGGAAAAACAAATAATTCAGCGGAATTATATAAACAAACCTTTTCTTCGGCAGAAACATAGCCCAGGCATTTGATTTGTTTTTGCCAGGGAGACTTGTTGATTAAGCAGAAAATATCCTGATAATGCCAGCCTTTTTCCCCGGTAATAATCAGATTTAAATTTTCTAGATCGGGATGATTATTTTTCAAGATGTCAAAGGCTTCAATAATACTCTCCACATTTTTACGCGGCTCTAAAGTGCCGAGGAAAAAAATGAAATTTTTCGGCAATTGGAATTTTTGTTTAATTTGCTTAAAATCAGGGCTAGTTTTATCTAATTTTCTGTAAAATTGGCTGTCGACTCCTGAATAGATGACTTTGATTTTAGCTTCGGGAACAGCATATAAATTTATCAAGTCATTTTTAGTATTTTGGGAAACAGCAATAATTTTATCGCAATCGGAAATTAAGCGGCGTGGATTTATAATTTTATGCCATAAACTTCTTTTTTTTGAAAAAAAATGCGGTGAAATTTCAAAAGACAAATCATGCACTGTCATAATTTTGCGGCTTTTTTTCGAACAGGACGCAAAATTCAAGTTAGGCATAAAAAAAACATCCACATCGCCAAGCAATTTATCTATTTTGGGGTATTTTAAAGCTCTTAAGCTTAAATTGAACAATTTATTCGGATAGTTAAAGCCAGCGAATTTTACATTCGGGTAATTAAATTGAGGCAGATTTGATGCTACGTTTTGGCGGGCATTATAAAAAAGGAGATATTGATTTCTATGGTCAATATCAAAGATATTTTTTAACAGATTAAATGTATATTCAGCAACTCCGGAATAATTTGGCTGCATCAGACAGCGGATATCAATTCCAATTTGCATATGATTGGTAATTTGGGTAATACGGTAGCAATAAATAGTAATGCAATAGTAATACATGGGGACCTGTCTCTTATACACATCTCCGAGCCCACGAGACCGTACTAGATCTCGTATGCCGTCTTCTGCT
>OMKS01004626.1_pt1 | contig 10276 bp, 5 predicted proteins | sample 1674721 | NCBI WGS metagenome assembly OMKS01 (sample SAMN06264996, study PRJEB25208) | sediment metagenome | isolation source: hot spring sediment | place: USA: California | collected 2014-09-02 | reverse complement strand
CATCGATACATTGGCTCGTCTCGCCGTCGGCGACCCATTGCCGCACGGCCCGGTCCCATCGACCGACCTGCGATCGCAGGTGATAGTCTCCGTCCATCCACACGTCGTCGTCGACCTCGGGCGTGCCGTTGTCGTCCCACCGGCCGTTGACGGCGAAGAGCGGGTCGGCGACGAAGTCCTCAACTCCCAGCGTGGCGTTGCCGCCGAAATTCCCACCGTCGTTCATCCAGAAGGCGTTGTAGGAGTTGGTGCACGGGCCGTAGATGCCGGCGGCGGACGGGGCCTGGTTGAAGGCAAGGATGTTGTTGCAGACCGTTCCCATGCAGCGGCTCAGGGCGCCGCCGTAGGTGCCGGCGATGTTGCCGACGATCGTGTTGTTGCAGATCCTCTGCATGCAGCCGTACAGGCCGCCGCCTTCGCCCGTGGCGCGATTGCCTGCGATGACATTGTTCTCAATCGGCCCATCGCAGATGTAGAGCCCGCCACCATCCGAGAAGGCGACGTTGCCGACGATCCGATTGCCGACGATCGGGCCGTTGCAGAAATACAGCCCGCCGGCGTCCGCGTTGTAGGAGATCAGGTTGTCGCGAATCGTTCCGTGGCAGTAGGCGGCGCCGGCGCTGTTGTACGAGATCGTGTTGCCCTCGATCAGGCCGTTGCACGCGAAGATGCCCTCAAGCTCATTGAAGACGATGGTGTTGCCCGCAACGGTCGGTGCGGCGTCGCTTTCGCCGGTGATCCCCGGTCCTTCGCAATCGCGTATCACGTTCTTCGAGATCGTCGGGGCCGACGCCACGCACAAGATGCCATAACCGGTGATCGTGAACCCTGTGAGAACGGATTGGCTGCCTTCGCCGAAGTCGAAGATCACGCTGGCCTCCGACGGTCCGGCGATCACGGTCGCCTCGACCACGGCGGGGTCGTCCGGGTCTTCGCTGCGGACCGTCACCGCTCGGCCGTTGAACGTGACCCGCTCGGCGTACGTTCCCGGACGAACCACGATGACATCGCCATCCCAGGACGCATCGATGGCCTGCTGGATGGTCTGGTGATCGGCCGCACCGTTGCCGTCCACGTAAATCGTCCAGGCCGCAGCGGGGATCGTCAGAACCGAAACGATCAGCAACACAACGAGTCTATTCATGCCACAATCCTTCCTCCTGTGGATTCATCTCACAGACCGTTATGATAGCAGAAATCCCCATCCGGTTCAAGCCTCGCGGTTCGGGTGCGCGTTGCTCGGCCGACCCCAGTCTTCCGTCGGCAATCCGTGAATCGCCCCCAAATCGTCGAACCATCCCTGGGCAGCGATGATCCACACCAACGCGTGAGACGGGTTTTTGCTGTCCATGCAAGAGACCGGCAAGTACACTGAGGTCCGACATGATGCGTATGACCCAAAAGAAATGGGGCCGTTCCAGGGCTGTAACGGCCGTTCTGGTTCTGTTGCCGGCCATCGCTCTGTGGCCTGCCTCGGTTCGGTCGTTCGCGCAGGCGTCGGAGGCCAACGAGCCGAACCAGGGCGTCGTGACGGACGAAGGAGTCGCAGCCACACCCACGATCACCGCCGAGGCAATTGCCGCCCGAAAGAAACAGGTCGCTGAGTCGCAGGAACTGGCCGACGACGCCAAGGCCAGGCTGGCCGAAGTCTATGACCGAGCCCTGGCCCAGTTGAAGCTGGCCGAGGAGCACGCGGAGAGGGCCCGGCAGCACGAGCAGGCGACCCGCAACGCGCCGGCCGCAATGGAAGAGGTCCAGAAATCCCTGGCTCAACCGGCGGCGGCGCTCACCGCTCCGGCCGACCTGACGCTGGCCCAGGCCGAACAGAACCTTGCTCAAGCCACCGCCGCCCTGGAAGAAGCCAAGAGAAGAGCCGCCGACCTCGAAGAAGAGCCCCGCAGGCGCGCCGACCGAAGGGCCAGGATTCCCGATGAATCGAAGACCGTTGGGCAGCGACTCGAAGAAATCCAGAAGACACTCGATGCGGTCGGTGCGCCGGAGAGCCCGACGGAACCGGACCGGGCCAACCGCCTCTTGCTTGCGGCCGAGCAACAGGCGCTGCAGAACCGGCTCGACGCGAACGCCAAGGAACTGTTGCGATACGACGCCACAAGGGACCTCCTCGCGGCCCGGCGCGATCTGGCCGCCAGGCAGTTGGCGACGGCCCAGAAACATCTGGACTTCTGGCAGAGTCAGGTAGCCGCCTTGCGGCAGCAAGCGGCCCAGGCCGCGAGAACCGAGGCGATTCGGGCCAGAGAAGAGACTCGAGCGGCCCGTCCGGAGATCCAGCCGATCCTCCAGAAGAATGCCGAGTTGGCCCAGGAACAGGCGGAACTCGTCGCGAAAATTCAGGGCATCACCCGATACTCCGAAACCGTCGACGCCACCCTGGCAGATGTGCGGAAGAACTTCGAGGAAATCCGCAGCCAGATCGAGACCGCCGGCGGGGTCACCAACGCGATGGGGATTCTCCTGCTCGGCGAACGCGACAAGCTCCCGAACGTCGGCGAGAGCCAGCGACGAATGCGAGATCGCCCTTCCGAGATCGTTTCCGCCCAGCTTCAAGCAATGGCCCGCGACAAGCAGTGGTCCGAGCTGAGCGATCCGAGCGGCAAGCTGGACGCCCTGGAGGCCCAGCTCGACCCGGCCCTGCTCGAATCCGAGCGTCAGGCGATTGTGAAGGAAGCGGCCGACTCCTATGAAAGCCAGCGCAAACTCCTCCGTGCCGTCTCGGACCTCTATTGGGACTACGCCACACGTCTGGCCCGACTCGACAGCAACGAGCGTCTGCTGGTCAAAACCGCTGAAAACTTCTCCGACTTCATCGACGCCAACGTTCTTTGGGTCAAGAGCAGTCGGACGCCGGGGCTCGCAGACATCAGGCAGACCGGCAGGGCCCTGCTCTGGCTCGTCGCGCCGGCGAATTGGCGCCGGACCGCCCGCACGATCGGCAACGATCTGACCGCCAACCCTCTGGTCTACATGCTCGTCGCCGCCCTGATCGTCGCCACGGTTGTCTTTCACCGGAAGATCCACGCCCGGATCGTCGCTTCCTCCGAGAAGGTGCGACAGATCCAGACAGATTGCTTCCTCCTGACGGTCGAAGCGCTCGCGCTGACCGTGGTCCTGGCCGCAACCTGGCCTGCGTTTCTTCTTCTGGCACACTGGCGGCTGTCTGCGGCCGCTGCCGACGACTTCACCCACGCCGTGGCGGCAGGTCTGTTTCGCACGGCCTGGGCGGTCTTCGCCTTGAGCTTTCTTCGGCGTCTGGCCATGCCCCACGGCCTGGCGCAGGATCATTTCCGCGTTCGTGAGGAACCGCTGGCCTTCCTTCGACGGCACCTGCGATGGTTCCTTTTGCTCGTCGTCCCGATCATCTTTGTATTCGAGGTGATGCGGACGCAGCAGACCGACGAGGCGTGGTACGGCACCGCCGGCCGTTTCTTCTTCATCGTCGCCCTGGCCGGCCTGGCGGTGTTCCTGCTGCTCGTGCTGCGTCCGACGTCTGCCCTGATGGAATTCTACCTGAAGCCGCGTCGCGGAGACTGGCTGGATCGCCTTCGTTTCCTCTGGTATCCGGCGTGCCTTCTGACGCCGCTGTCGTTCATCATCCTGGCGGGCATGGGGTACCTCTATGGCGCCCGTCATCTCAACGAAAGACTCCTATCCACCATCGGCCTGATTCTGGCGGCCACCCTGATTCGCGCTCTGTTCGTCCGTGGGCTGACCATCGCCCAACGCCGGCTCGCTCTGCTCGAACGGCAGAAACGCCAGGCCGCTGCGGAGCAGAAGGCACAGCAGGACCAGACCCCGCCCACCGGCGAAATGCCCGAGGGCAAGGTCAAGCCCGAACAGACCATCTTTGAGATGTCGCAGCAGACGCGAAAGCTGATCGCGGCCGGGACCACCATTCTGCTGGCGGTCGGCGTGTGGACCATCTGGAAGGACGTGCTTCCGGCGCTGTCGAAACTCGGAACGCTCGAACTCTACAAGGCCGGCCCCGAAGAGATCGTCACGCTCGGCGCCGTGGTCACGGCGTTGGTCGTGATCGTCATAACCGTGATGGTCGCCCGCAATGCCCCCGGTCTGCTGGAGATCGTCATCCTGCGACACCTGCCTCTGGACCGGGGCGTTCGCTTCGCGATCATCACCATCTGTCGCTACCTTCTCGTCGTGATCGGGACGGTGCTGGCCTTTACCGAACTGGGGATCGGCTGGGCCAAGGTCCAGTGGCTCATCGCCGCCATGACGGTGGGTCTGGGCTTCGGCCTGCAGGAGATCTTCGCCAACTTCATCAGCGGCCTGATCATGCTGTTCGAGCAACCCATTCGCGTCGACGACATCGTGACGGTCGGGGACGTCACCGGCCGCGTCACCATGATCCGCATTCGCGCCACGACGATCCGACGGTGGGACCAGCGCGAGCTGATCGTGCCCAACAAGGAATTCATCACCGGCCGGCTGATCAACTGGACCCTGTCGGACAACATCCTGCGACGCGACTTCCCCGTCGGCATCGTCTACGGCTCCGACATTCGCAAAGCGGAGCAACTGCTCTACGACATCGCCCGCAACCATCCGCTGGTCTTGCAGGAACCCAAGCCGATCGTCCTGTTCAAAGGCTTCGGCGACAACAGCCTCGAGTTCGAGCTGCGCGTTTGTTTCGCAGGCATCGAGAACAATCTGCCGGTCTGGCACGACATCAACTTCGCCATCGACGACGCCTTCCGCGCCGCCGGGATCGAGATCGCCTTCCCGCAGCGCGACATCCACATCCGCACGATCCACGGCGAAATTCCCATCCAGACGAACAAACCCCCGGCGTAGACAAATCGCCGACGAAGAGCGAGGACAGAGCAATGAGAGCGCATGGATTCCGAAGGACCGTCCGATGGCTTCCACTGTTGGCCTGCGTCGTCCTGGCCGGCTGTGCCGGCGCGCCCTCGGGCGTCGAGCCCATCCGGGACTTCGAGCTCCATCGCTACCTCGGCATCTGGCATGAAATCGCTCGTCTGGATCACAGCTTCGAGCGAGGCCTGAGCAACGTCTCGGCCATGTACACGATACGCAAGGACGGCGGCGTCGGCGTGCTCAACAGAGGTTACGACAAGAAGAAGGGCCGATGGAAACAGGCCGAAGGCAAGGCCTACTTCGTCGATGAGCCGACGACCGGACACCTCAAGGTGTCGTTCTTCGGGCCCTTTTACGGCAGCTACGTCGTCATCGACGTGGATCGGGACCAGTACTCCTACGCCCTGGTCTGCGGGCCCAGCCGGTCGTACCTGTGGATCCTCGCCCGTGACACATCGCTCGATCCGGTGGTCATGGCCGAACTCGTGACTCAGGCCAAAGAACTGGGATTCGACACGGACGCACTGATCCTGGTCGAGCACGACCAATCCGACCGCTGAACGCATTCCTGTCAGGAGAACCATACCGTGACGACAAAGACAGTGACACACTCGCATCCATTCATCGGCAGACTCAGCATCGCGCTGATGACAATCCTCCTGGCCTCGCCGCTCCTGGCCGACATCGAGGCGGTGGAAGCCCCGCCCTTCGCAGGGCAGAGATCGCCGTTCCATTCCTTCGATCGCTACGACTTCTCATACGCCGGGCGTGAGTGCATCGTCGTTGCGCCCAAGACGGTCGCGCCGGGCAAGCCGTGGATCTGGCGGGCCCGCTTCTTCGGCCACGAGCCCCAGACCGACGTCGCCCTGCTCGAGAAGGGATTTCACGTCGCCTACTCCGACGCGGCCGGCCTGTTCGGCTCACCGAAGGCGGTGGCCATCTGGGACCGGTTCTACGCCTATCTGACGCAGGTGCACGGCTTTGCGGCGAGGCCCGCCCTGGAGGGCATGAGCCGGGGCGGACTGATTGTCTACAACTGGGCGGCGAAGAACCCCGACAAGGTCGCCTGCATCTACGCCGATGCCCCCGTCTGCGACATCACAAGCTGGCCCGGCGGCAAAGGAGCCGGACCGGGCAGCGCCGCCGATTGGGCGCAGTGCCTCGAAGCCTATGGCATGCCCGAAGAGCAGGCCCTGACGGCCCGGTGCAATCCGATCGACCATCTCGAACCCCTGGCCAGGGCCGGCGTCCCCCTGCTGCACGTCGTGGGCGACGCTGACGAGATCGTGCCGGTGGCCGAGAACACCACGACCCTCGAAGAGCGATACAAGGCCCTGGGCGGCTCGATTCAGGTCATTCACAAGCCGGGCGTCGGACACCACCCGCACAGCCTCGCAGACCCGACCCCTATCGTGCAGTTCATCCTCAGCCACACCAGCACGCCGCTGATCCGCGAGCGCATCGAATGGTGTGACATCTGGATCACCAACGCGGAGCGCAACGACTTGCCACGCGTGCTACTGATCGGCGATTCGATCGTGCGCGGCTACTTCGCAGGCGTCGAGAGGGAACTCGAAGGCCAGGCCGACTGCGCCCGGCTGACGACGAGCCGCTGCATCTGCGATCCCGTCTTCTTCGACGAACTGAAGCTGGTCCTGGCGCAGTATCGATTCGACGTAATTCACTTCAACAACGGTCTTCACGGCTGGGGATATACCGAGGACCAGTACAAAGCGGCCTTCCCGCAACTGCTCGACGCGTTGCAGCAACATAGCCGTGGCGCCAGGCTCATCTGGACGACCACCACGCCGGTCCGCGATCGTGATGCCCTGGGCGAACTGTCGGAGACCACCGACCGCGTCCGGCAGCGAAACGCCATCGCCGCCGAATTCGTCAAGCCGCTCGGGCTGCCCGTAAACGACCTGTTCGCGCTCGTGATCGACCACCCCGAATACTACAGCCCCGACGGCGTCCATTTCAACGCCGACGGAATCCGCGCCCAAGCCCAAAAGGTCGCCCAAACCATCCAGCCCCACCTGCCCTGAACCCGCTCCGCCCGGATGCCGCAATCCGCCAAGAAGTGCCGATGAAGTCGTGACTTCCTGCCGGGGCGATGCCTTGGTAGAATGGAGTTGGTGCTTCCGGTCGCCGCAGACGTGGGCCACCGGGAGGGAGAAGACCGCTGCATGGTATGCGTGTGGGAGGATGTGCGGAATGGGACGGAGCGGCTTGTCGTGCGCGGCCCTGGCGATGTTTCTTCTGGTCGGATGCGGAAGACATCCAGAAGATAGTGCGGAGGCCCTGCGCCAAGCCACTGGACGGGGCAACGTCGCGGAGGTCAAGTCACTGATCGCAAGGGGAGCCGACCTCGATACGAGGGACACAACGGGCAAGACGGCCCTGTTCAACGCGTTGCGCAGCAGGGAAGTCGTTGAGCTGCTTCTCATGCACGGCGCCGACATCAACGTGCAGGACCGCTGGGGATTCACCCCTCTGCACACCGCGCTTCGATCACGCGCTTTCGATGCGGCCAGACTGCTGATCGACCGAGGCGCTCAGGTCCGCACCCGAAGCTATGACGAGGAGACGCCGTTGCATGTGGCCTCTGAATTCGGTGATACGGAGATCGTGGGTCTGCTGGTCCGTCGGGGCGCTGAAGTCGGCGCCGCGACCCAGACCGGAGACACACCTTTGCTCCGGGCGGCACGGCAGGGACACCATGACATCGCTCAGTACCTGATCGCGGAGGGCGCAGACGTCGATGCATGGGGGATGACGCTCGCACCGGGTGGCGAGAAATTCCAGAACCCGTTGCACGCCGCCATCGAGTGCGACCACAGACATCTGGTGCAGCTTCTACTCGACAGCGGTGCTGATGTGGACGCCAAAGACCGGCTCGGCCGGAGCCCTGCGGTCCGCGCCATGCAGAAGAACCAGAAGCGTGTCGTTGCAGCCTTGGCAGCGGCAGGCGCCGATCTGACCATTCACCTCGCGGCATATCTCGGCGACATGGCCGCCACAAGACGCCTGATGGAAGCCGGCGCGGACGTCAACCTCCGCGACGACCTCGGGCGCGTCCCTCTGCATTATGCCGCCGGACAAGGCCAGGCAGAGGTCGCGAGACTGCTGATCGCAAGCGATGCCGGGGTCAATACCATCGACAACGCTGGGCGCACCCCGCTGCACTGGGCAGTCGAACACGGCGAGGTCACGAAGGTGCTCCTCGACCACGGCGCCAATCTCAATGCGGAAGACCAATCGGGAGAGACTGCCCTGGAAAAGGCTGTCTTCGGTGGTGACAAAGAGGTTGTCAGCCTCCTCCTCGCCCGAGGCGCCGACATCGACCTACATACGGCCGCTTACATCGGACGCCTGGACAAGGTCAAGCAACTCCTCGCCAGCGGCGTAGATATCGATGTGCGTCGGGAGCAGGTAGACCCGTCGATGTTCGCAGAACTTCGGACCGTCTATCGGGAAGCTCCGCCCCGACCGAGCGAGGCTCGCGCAGACACGCCGCTGCATCGGGCCGTCCAGGGAGGACACGTCGAGGTCGTTGAATTCCTCGTTGGCGCCGGCGCGGCCCTCGAAGCACAGGGCAACGCGGGGCAGAGACCTTTGCACGATGCGGCGTATCTCGGCTTTGCGCAAGTCGCAGAAGTGCTGATCTCCCACGGCGCCGATGTCAACGCAGTCGCGGAGAACCACCAGGGTCGCGGTCAGACGCCTCTGCAAATCGCCGCTCGCTGCGGCCATACGGCAACGGTAGCGCTCCTGATAGCCAACGGCGCCGACGTGGATGCCAAGGACACGCAAGGCAACTCCGCGTTATTCCACGCATGGGAGAGAGGGTTCGCCGATATCGTCGCGTTACTGGGCGGCGATGCCAACGATCCGTCGCTGGCCGAACGAAGGCCCTATACGGCAATCATCCACAACCCTTCGGCTATCGGGCAGATTCTGTCGCCGAGCGAGTACGACGATGTGTGGATCCCCGCACAGGCGGACATTGAGGGCCTCGACGCTGTCCTGAAGTCGCATCTTGCGGAGAATACAGCCATTCGGACCCGAACGTCGGTCAACCGCGAGCATCTCCTGGCCAACCTTCGCTGCTACTGCCGTGAGTATATCGGCTTCATCTACGACGGCAGAAGCTACCTACTCTGCAATATGTTCATCACGACATACCCGGAAACACCCGATGAGGAGAGATTCAGGTGGGAATCTGATGGAAGTCCCAGCCCAAAGAGAGTCATCTTCGACGCCAAGAGCCGGAGTGTCGCCAGTATCGACGAGCGTTACCTCGCCTTCTATTGAGGGCGGCATCTCCGATAGGATATGCTGGTGAAGGAATGCCGATAGAGGGATGATTCGTAGCGGTGATGCGACAATGATTCGATTTGCGTGCATGTATTGCGGCAGGAAGATTTGGGCGAAGGACCGGCTCGTCGGGACACGGATCCCGTGTCCGGCGTGCGGGCACATAGTCCGCGTCGGGACGCCATCGAGGGCCAAGGACGAGAAGGCGCTGCGTGACAGCACAGCGACCGACACCCCGGACTGGCGGGGTCTGAGCGATCGCCAGATCGCGCGGGAGCTGCGCAAGCGCACGGCCACGACCGAGCAGGAACACAAGCGGCAGGCGATGACGCGGGCGCTGTCTTCCCTGCTGCCGCGCTATGACAGCCTGACGCTGTTCGCACTGAGTTCCGCATTCGTCCTCCTGCTGCTTCTGGAGCCCAAGGCGCCTCGCCACCCGTTGGCGCTGGCCGCACCGATCTCGGAGGAATTGGGCGAACCTCTGGCGAGGGTCGTGTGGTCCCTTGCCGAGCACTTCGCCATCCTGGTTCCTCTGGCGGGTCTCGGCATGGTCCTGTCGCTGCTGGGTGTCTTCTATCCGAAACCCAAGCCCGAAGAGGTCAAGTGGCTGATGCTGTGCTTCGCGGTGGTGGTCACGGCGGGCACGGGCGTCTACGCCGGGTATGTCATGCTCGCGACGACACGAAGCTGGCTGCTGGTGTTCCCCGCGTGGAACATCCTGAACTCCGTGGTTCCCCTGCTGCTGTTTCGCGCGGGCCTGCTCGACACGGAGGTGATCGTCGATACGTCCGTCCGGTTCTGGCAGATAGTTGTCACACTGGTCGCGACGACGGTGCTGCTGGGGGTGTGCCTTCATATCTTCGAACTGTGCTGGGCCATCGCCTACTCGATCTGCGTCGGTTACACGATGAGCCTGCATCACGCGATCACGGATGCGTTCGGAAGAGGCGAGGGTGTGATGGAACGAAAAAGCAAATAGGTCCTGCGGGTCGCATGAGACCCACAGGACCTATTCATCACGTAGAGGCGACGCATGCGCCGCCTGCCTGTCAGCTACAATCCACTGGGGACGATGAAGATCTCGACGCGGCGGTTCTGGGCGTTGCCC
>OMKS01004625.1_pt1 | contig 10277 bp, 6 predicted proteins | sample 1674721 | NCBI WGS metagenome assembly OMKS01 (sample SAMN06264996, study PRJEB25208) | sediment metagenome | isolation source: hot spring sediment | place: USA: California | collected 2014-09-02 | reverse complement strand
CGCGAAGACTGATTACTTCCAGAAGCGAATCTACCTGCTCGGGAAGCGGACCGAACCTGTCGATCATCTCCTCTCGAATGGCCGATAGTTCAATCTGCTGTCTGATTGTTCCCAGACGCCTGTAAATCGAAAACCGCTCTGTCTGGTCCAAAAGATAATCCGGTGGAATCCGGGCATCGACCGGAAGCCTGAAAACGCATTCTACATGACCGCTTGTGCCAATCTGGTCGTAATCGACTTCTCCATCGCGCACCTGTTCGATTGTCTCCGATAAAACCTTCGCATACAGATCGAATCCGAGCTGATTCACGAATCCGTGTTGCTCGGGACCAAGTATGTTGCCGGCTCCGCGAAGTTCCAAATCCCGTCGCGCGATTTCGTAACCGGCACCGAGATGGCTGAAACTCGCGAGCGCCTCGAGCCGTTTCGCCGCTAGTCCGGAAAGAATTTTTCCGGGCGGGAAAAGAAAATAAGCGTAAGCCTGAAGTTCGCTTCTCCCCACCCTGCCCCGAATCTGGTGAAGTTGCGCAAGACCGAAATTCTGCGCATCTTCCACAATCAATGTGTTCACGCGGGGGATATCGAGGCCGTTTTCGATAATCGTTGTGCAGACAAGGAGGTCGTGTTCGCCCGCCATGAATTCCATCATGACTTTTTCAAGCTGATTTTCCTCCATCTGACCGTGCGCGACCACGATTTTCGCCTCGGGAACCAGCTTTTCAAGCCTTCTTGCGGCTCCCCATATCGTTTCGACATGGTTGTGAAGGTAATAAATCTGCCCGCCTCGAGCAAGTTCGCCCTGAACGACATTTTTTATCAGGTGCGGATTGTACCGCTTCACGAAAGTGCGAATCGGGAGACGGTCGGGCGGCGGGGTATCGATAATGCTTATGTCCCTCAATCCGATAAGCGACATGTACAATGTTCGCGGAATCGGTGTCGCGGTAAGGGTGAGCACATCGATGCTGCTCTTCATGAATTTGATTTTTTCCTTGTGCCTGACCCCGAATTTCTGCTCCTCGTCAACTATCAATAAACCGAGATTGTTGAATTGGACATCCTTTGAAAGAAGTCTGTGAGTGCCGATGACTATATCGGATTTTCCGGAGCGCAAGTCTTCCAGAGTCTCCTTCTGCTCTTTTCTTGTCCGGAATCTTGAAAGGAGTTCTATATTGATGGGAAGGTCTTTGAGTCTTTCTTTGAAAGTCAGAAAATGCTGTTGAGCGAGAATAGTGGTCGGAACAAGCACCGCGACCTGCCTGCCATCCAGAACCGCTTTCAGAGCGGCGCGAACTGCAAGTTCGGTTTTTCCGTAACCGACTTCAGCACAAATCAGGCGGTCCATCGGTCGCCTTGCTTCCATGTCGGATTTCAATTCGTCGAGGCTTCTCAATTGACCGGGAGTTTCCTGAAATTCAAATCGGTCTTCAACCTCTTTCTGCCATACGGTGTCCGGCTGGAAAGAATGACCGGCTATTTCCATTCTGGTGCGGTACAGCTTCAATAAATCCTCCGCCATTCGCACCATTGTTTTTTTGACGCGGCGTTTCAACCTATCCCAGTCGCTCGAACCGAGCCGATGAATGGATGGCGCGGCTCCCTCGGCGGATGTATACCGGTAAAGCTGGTCGATTTGCTCGACCGGAACATAAAGCTTGTCGTTTTGAGCGTACTCCATCAATAAGTAGTCGCGGATGCTCCCGTCCGACCTTGCCTGCTGTATGATTCCTCTGAATACACCGATTCCGAAATGCACATGAACCAGATAATCCCCGACCCTTACATCGCGAAGTTCCTCACGGGTGAACGCCCTGACTTTTCCCCTCGCCTGAACAAGTCCGCGTTTGCGGGTCGGGAAAAGCTCGCTGTCGGTTAAAATGACCGGACCCGACGGCGACAGGTCGAAACCTTCCGATAAGTCGCCGTGCAGAATCGACACTCCCCCCCACATTCCCGCGAGAATTTCCTTAATCCGCTCACTTGAGCGCGAAACGATAAGTAGTCCCGTGCTTTTTAAGGTGCTATCGCCGGCGTACCTTTCAAGATAGTGTTCAAGCCTTCTGTCGAAACTTCCCGGAGCCAGTTTCACCGGAATCGCATCCAGATTGGGGATATCGGACACTTTCGACGGCAATGGACAGGCAGGTGAGAGAAATTCAAGTTTCTGGAAAATGCTCAGTCCCCTCGCTATATCGTCGATTCCATGGACAAGCCCGTCGTGCTCGGTAAGTTTCGCGCCATCGCCGCCATGACCTTTCGGAAGCTCCATCGAGACATCTCTCGAAAGCGAAAGCCCCGGAGAATCGACAATCACAAGGCTTCCCTCCGGAAGGTAATCCCAGATTCCGGCTTTATCGAAATATGAGAATCCCCTCGCGAGAAACTCATCCTTTCCCTCCGTTGTGAACTCTCGGAACCTGACCGGCTCCTCGATAATTCTTCCCGTTTCTCTCAGTTGCCCCTCGACATCGAACAACGCTTCGGGGTCCTGGTCTCTTAAAAGCTCCGCCTCGAAACACGGACTGATTGTGAGGGAATCTGTTACGGCGAGCGACCTCTGGTTTTCAGGGTCGAATTCCCTCAGGCTTTCGACATGGTCGCCGAAAAGGTCGATTCGTACCGGTCGTTTTCTTCCCGGCGGGAACACATCGATAATTCCGCCCCGGCTTGCAACCTGCCCGACCTCCCGCACTCTGCTGACCAGTCTGTATCCGATATCGAAAAGCTCTCTGAGACAGCGATTTTTCTCGATTTCATCTCCGGGACGGACAACAATCATGTGCTCTCGATACCTTGACGGCGCGACAAGGGGAACTCCTAGAGACTGCCTGCTCGCGATAACCATGACCGGCGCGCCGGTTATGAGATTTTCAAGCACCCGGTAGCGGTAAAAAATGGTTTCAAGTTCGGTTAAAGTGAGAAAATCCTGCGCGAGAACATTGAGGTCTTCAAAGAGAAAAACCTCCTCTATGCCTTTATGGTCGCATTGGTCGAGCGTGAAAACTATGTCGGCGAACAAATCGCGGGCATGTTGGGGGTCCGTTGTCAGAAGAAGCGTTGGCTTGTTGCCCTTTACCAGATGCGCAATAGCGGCAATCATGCCGGTCAGCGAACCGCGGGAACCAGTTACCGGAATCCGGTCTTCGCCTTTGCGGATACCATTGAGTACACCCTTGATTACTGGATGCTTTTCCATCCGCTCGACAATATTTTCGTTCTTCCGTTTCACAGAAATCAGTCTGTCTCCTCGTTTGCCGTCTGAGATGAATTTGCGTTGAACCAGTTCATCGTTTTTTCGGGTCCGTCGAGAATCCAGCCTTTAATCGCATCGGCGATTCGGGGCATAATCTGTTCGATTTTATCCTCGTCGTAATCATCCATCCTACCAAGCACCCATGAAATGGAGGCGTTCTTATCATCGCCTTCGGGTTTTCCAATTCCGATTTTCAAGCGAGTGAATCTGTCTCCGCATAATTCGATTATGCTCTCGATTCCGCGATGTCCTGCGGCGGAACCTCCAATTTTCATTTTCGCCGTGCCGGGAAGTAGGTCCATCTCGTCATGGATTACCAGCATATTTTCAATTTCGATATTAGAACCGCGAAGAATCGACTCGAGCGCGCTTCCGGAAAGGTTCATAAAGGCAGATGGTTTCACGAGAAGAACTTTCAAGCCGTGGAAATCGATAAGCTGAATCCGCGATTTGCCTTTTCGTCTGAAATATTTTTTTATGCCGTCAAGAGCGAGAAAATTGTCGAGTGCGCGAAAACCGAGGTTATGGCGGGTTCCGGAGTATTTTGTTCCGGGATTTCCCAATCCGACCACAATTTTATCGATATGAAACGCATTATGCCCCGGATTTTTATTACCGGGGGGTTGATTCGTCGAACCGGGTTTGAAGACCACCGTAATAGTCGCCTCCCGTCCGCTTTTACTTCACGACTCATTATAACATCGCGACTTTTGACTGAAACGAACCATGTCGCGGACGGATTCAATGAGAAAAGACTTAAAGAGTCCTTGCAATGTTCAACATTCGGAACAGAATAATATCAGTCGTCGGTTTTTTCTTCTTCCTCTTCCTTCTTCTCCTCGGCGCCTTCTTCCGCCTCTTCTTCCTTAGCCTCGGTCAGCCTTATTGCGACAACGCTTGCGAGAACGGTATTGGTTTCACTTGCAAGTGTTACGCCTTCGGGCATTACAAGGTCGCTCGCATGAATAGATTCACCGACATTCAATTTGGAAATGTCAACCTCGATTGAATCCGGAACGACCGTAGGAAGGCATTCAACTTCGATATGGTCGACGGCTTTCGACAAAACGCCACCCTCCTTCACTCCGATTGGATTGCCGACAAATTCGACTTTCACATGAAACGAGATAGCTTCATCCATTTTAATTCCCAGAAGATCAACATGGATGATTTTCTGCGAGAGAGGGTCTCTCTGCACTTCGCGTACAGTCACCATGTGAGTCTGGTCTCCGACATTGATTTTCACAAGGTGAAGTTCCTCGGAAAGCGCCTTTGTCCATGTAATGGATTCAAGTTTAAGCGATGCGGCGGGTTTTCCGTTTGAGTAAAGTGTGGCGGGAATGTATCCGGACTCTCTCAAAGCGCGAGATGCCCTTGTTCCGATTTTATCCCTTAGTTCGGTTGTCAGGTTAAGAATAGCCATTTTGGTTGCCTCAGCTAATTAAGCGACAAACAAAAAATTTTACCAGATAACCATCGGATTTTCAAATTCAAACCGACCCGAAACGCTTTTTTTGTACGAAAAGAATAACCAAACCGATAAAATACGCGCTTGCCGCGAAAAATGCGGTCAGCGCGCTTACTGAAATGTTTATGAAATAAGAGACGAAAATCCCGAGAATACCGCTTGAGAGAGCGATTAAAACTGCACCTGCGATGACCCGTCCGACCGAGCGCGCGAACAGCATGGATGCGGCGGGCGGCGCGACCATCACCGCGAAAACAAGTATTGCGCCGATTCCTTTCAGCATTACCGCGACCGATAATCCAATCAGACCGAACATGAGAAGGTTGTAGCGTTCGGCTCGGATTCCGAACGCTTTCGCTCCGCCGATGTCGAAAGTGATAAAGAGAAATTCCGAACTGAAAAGCATGAATGCCGCGACCACAATCACTGTGGCGAGCGACATAAGGCGGAGGTCGCTGTATGTAACGAGCAGCAAATCGCCCAGAAGTATCGCCCAGACTCTCGCCGCCGACTCGGGAATCAATGAGATAATAAGCACCGCGACAGCCATCGAGAAAGCGAATCCCACTCCGATTGCCGTATCCACATCGCCGGTTTTTCCACTGTATCCGGCGTAAGCGGCAAGAAGAGTGAGAAGAATCGCGCTGATTCCTCCGCCAATCATCGGGTCAACCCCGGTCATCACGCCAATAGAATGGAAAAGAATTATCGCCGCCGCTCCGGCAAGCGCGGCATGACTCGCTCCGGCGATAAGGAATGTCGAATTTCGGAACGTCGCGAATGAACCAGCCACGCCGGCGTTAATCGCGATTAATATCGTTGCCGCAAGTCCACGGATTACAAAAGGTGAAGAAAAATACTCCCTAATGCTTTCCATGCGTGTCCTCCATCAAAGGATGACGGAAACCGTCATCGCAAATGACCACGGGCACATCGTTTCCGTAAGCGCGGCTTAAAATCCGTGTTATCAGTACATCCTCCGATGGACCGAACGCGACCAGTTCACCGTTCAGAAGCATTACCGAATCTATGTAATGAACCAGCGGATTAATATTATGCACAACCGCTATCACGGTAACTTTGCGTTCGACCGTAAGCCGTTTCAGCAATCCGGCTATCAACACCTGGCTTTTTAAATCGACTGCGGAGAATGGCTCGTCCAGCAACAGAATTTCCGGATCGACCGCAAGGGCGCGTCCGATGAGCGCCCTTTGCTGTTGTCCCCCCGACAGCGTCCCGAAAGGCTGGTCGGCAAGGTCAACAAGATCGACCATCTCGAGGATGTATTCAATCCGTTCGAAAACACTCCCCCGATTTTTTGATCTTAGATGTCTGGCGCCGACAGCCTGCAGAACCACATCCCGGACACTGATAGGAAAGCGTTCATTGACTTGGTCACGCTGGGGAACATATCCCATGCTTCGCTGGGTTAAATCGCGATTTTGCCACGGGTGATGTCCCAGGACCCTCAGTTCTCCCGAATCGGGAGTGAGAAGCCCCAGAATGAGCATCAGAAGCGTGCTTTTTCCGGAACCGTTGGGTCCCATCACCGCGATAAAACTGGATTGTCTGATAGAAAAACTCACTCCTCTGAGCGCGTTTACCCTCGGTCGATGATAGGTAAAGCTCAGATTTTCCGCCTCTATTTGAATTTGCTGTTCCATTAAGCGTTTCTTGTTGTTACCGCCCGATGATTTCGATTTCGGCACGGAGGGAGTGAATATTCCCATCCGGCGATACAGCATGACAATCCAGATTAACAGAATAAACACGATTGAAGCCCAGATTATGCTTCCCGTCGCATCAGCCGAACCCCGCAATCGCACCGCGCTTTTCGCCGCCGCGGTGATTGAACCCGCATTATAAGCCGAAATCGACCAGAAATTGTCATCCTTGCCAGCTTCAAGGAATTTCACATAACAGACCGGCGCACCTGTATCTGTTGAGATCTGACGGGCTATTTCACCCGGTTTCGACTGCATCATGCTGAGCGGACAGACAATTCCCGCGTACTCTCCGGTCGATAGTTTATGATGTAAGTCGATTAAATCAGCTCCCGAAACAGTCGCCGAACCCTCGGTCATCACAATTTCGGCGACTTTCAAACCGAGGTTGTCTATCGTGTAAGCGACTCCCGGAATAACCGCCACCCAACTGCTCCTTTCTCGACCTGTAGAGATAATCAGGTCTTTGCCGACTTTTTCAATCGAGTTCAAAGTTCGGGTGAATTCGGTAAGATTCAGCAATACCGCATCGGAAACGAGCCCCATTTCGATTAATTCAACCGCAACCGCTTCCGCTATCGCCCGTGCATTGTTGAATCCGAGCCAGAAACCGTGAGGGTTGTTCTCAAAACGCGGAAAACTCTTCAATTGCGCGCCTTTCGCCTGATAATCAACCCAATCGATAACACGCTTATCGGCGATATTTTCCGCAAGTTCTTTTTCGAAATGAAGAAATTCGCTGTTGGCGAAAATAATAAGTTCGGCGGATTGAATTTTCGAAATATCGTCCGCGGTTATCGTGTAACCGTGCGGATCCGCTCCGTGAGGCATAATCGGGACTACTTCGACCATTCCCGAACCGACAGCCTCCACAATCGTTACGATATCGGGCAATGTTACCGCGACTTTCAGTTTCGTCCGGCCTTGGGCGTTCGCCGGATTGGCTGAAACAAGAATAATCAGACAACTTAAAAAACAGCCGATGAGTCTTGGTGTCATTTTATCCTCTTATTTTTTAAGTTTGATTCGATGTCTGAATACCGGATACATTGAATCTTGGCATAAAAAGAATTTCTTTTCAAGTTTACATCGGACACCGGATAATGGCATGATTAAGGTGATGAATTCGATAACCGATGACCAATCCGAAAACCGGGCGCATCCTGAAACAAAGGAACCTGTCGAAGTCAAATCCTGGCCTGAATTAAGCATCGCGAAATGGAGACAGTGGGGATTCGATGTATCGGAAGTCTTAAGAACGCCTAAATACAATTTTCTTGTTCAGCCGGTTAAATCATCCATGAACCAGACCGGAAATCCGCCTTGTTGTTTTATACTGGAAGGAAATTGGTACAGTGTCGATTCCGATATCGAAAGGCGGATGTCGGCGATGATTTTCCCGGCGGCGATGATGCTGATGCTGTTCGCAATAATGCTGTTGATGTCGGTTCAAAAGCATCAAAACATCGTTGCGGCTTTTATTTTTATATTGATGTACGCGATTGTGGAGGGATTCGTACCTTTGGGGCTTTTTTTATATGCGCGCGGAAAACGGCTTGAAATTGTCGAAATTCGCTGGAATTCAATTAATAAAATTATATTCTTACCCGCTCAGGAGATTTTGATGATTGGCTGGAGCGATGAAACAAACCGTGCTGTCGCGTTGCAAGTTCATCCGGGAATGGGTGAAAGAATAATTGAACGGCTCAAAGACGAGGATTTGCCGGAAGCGAAAATATCTGTCATTGAACAAAGGACGATAAACAATCCGCCATAAAACGCGATTTTTCGTCTTATTCCACTTCTACCGGAGTATGGTATACTCCGAAGACCAAATAACATCGAAATGAGTATATCGGACGAAATAATAGAGGCTTTAAATCAGGCTAGAGAGCAGGAAGAACAAAAACCTGCTGTTAAAAAGGTTAAGGAAAAGCCAAAACCCGAGGTTAAACCGGAAGAGAAGGTCGAGATTGTCGGTTTTCCGATTTATCACGCGCTCAAATGGGATGACCTCGGTCTCGGCGGAATTCGCTATATGGGCTTCCTTCCGACAAGAGCGGTTCGTATCGAGGCGAAAAAGGACAAATGGACAATCACCGGAGCGAGAGCGAACATGCCGGTGCTTATATCAATCGCCGCGGGCGCGGGTGGCCTTCTGATTTTCCTGCAGGACCTTCTGAGGATGGTCGAGATGGAATGGGGAACATTCAGCAGAATCGGCACCATATTTCTCGTTCTGCTTCCCACTTTGATTAATCTTCTGACCAGGACATCAAAAATTGAATTATACCCGTTCGAGGTTGAATTTCTTGGTTACGACCCGAAGTCTCAGATTCTGCTTCTGAGCACATTGTCGCAACCGGGCGGACTTGTCGCCTTGAGAATCGATATGCCGTCGAATGAGAAAGTCCGGAAATTCGAGGAAGAAAAACTTATGGAAAAGCTGAATCATATTCATCGGGGATTCATGAATATAGAAGGTCAGACTATCGCGGATACATCGAAACTGCAGAACTGGTCGCTCTGGACCCTCGTATGGCTTCTTGTTTTCTGGTTTTACTTCAAATTCGGGATAAATTTTTAACCGTTATCCGTTCGATTTAATAGAATCTATTTATATCGATTCCGGTGTAAAAATAAGTGAGAATCTCGGTATATTTCCATCCGGATTCTGCGAGAATTCGCGCCCCGTGCTGACTCATTCCCACACCATGACCCATTCCGGTGCCCTTGAAAACAATCATTCCGTTAATCGGAATGCCGATATTCTCGCCCGGGTCTTCTATTACATCTGTTTCATCGCTTCCGAAAAACACGAATTCCGAACGGGGAAGCCCTGCAGGATTGGATAATGGATTGCCCGCTCTTGACGGTTCCGCTGTCCAGACATAGCCATCGATATATTCAGTCGAATCATCGCATCCGATTACTTTGATTGAATTTCTTTCCTGCAATCCATGTCCGGTTATGACGCACCATGATGATAGCCGCAGGGGCTTGGGTAAAGGTACCAGAACCTGAGAGTTGGCAAGGCTGTATTTTTCCGGAAATGAACCTGTGCGACCTATTCCAGAATTCGGTGTGTTGGGAATTTCCGGTGCAGTCTGTCCTTCGACAGTGAAATAAGTAGTTTTTATATTCGCGGGACCGAGAATCGGCCTAAGTTCGGCTCCCGATATGAGCAGAACGCCGGACGAGTGCACGATTTTCACCTCGTCCGCCCTGCCCTCGTACGAAAATCGATGCACCCAGACTCTCTGTATATTTCCGACCGAATATCCCGCACGGTTCAGAGCCGATGCGAGTTCGGTGGGAGAAATCCTGTAAACCCATCGGTGGACATTCGAGTCCCTCGACTGCACCGGACATAGATACGGAAGGTCGTGCCCGAACATCTCCCATCCGCTTGCTGTCCATCCCCCGGATGCCGCATGATAATAGGCGATAATCGGAGTTCCGTTGAATACGCAGACCTCGCCGAATGTTTCACTGCAAGCCCTTGTAGTCGATTCCCTCTCCCATCCCGCGCCCTCATACGCCTGGTCGATTACCGTTGAATAAACATCGAACGGCCTGTCCGGATACTGTTCGAGCGCTCTCAGAGAGTATGTCCTCGCGGCTACCGCCTGAGCTTTTAAAACCTCGATATGCCACTGATTCGGCACTTCGCCCGGAACCACTCCCCAAAGGTATTCTTCGATTGGAAGCACATTCACGCATACAAGCGAACCGTTCCAAATCGCAATGCGCATGTTTCCCCGATAAGTGCGGTTGTTTACGAGCATCCTGCATGAATCATCAGTGTTTGCGATTAGAAATTCATCTGATA
>OMKS01004624.1_pt1 | contig 10277 bp, 10 predicted proteins | sample 1674721 | NCBI WGS metagenome assembly OMKS01 (sample SAMN06264996, study PRJEB25208) | sediment metagenome | isolation source: hot spring sediment | place: USA: California | collected 2014-09-02 | reverse complement strand
GATATTCACCGCATATAACTCCCTACCTTATTCACGGCACTTCCGCTGCTGGTTGTGTTTCTTTTACCGCGTCCCAGCATGCCGCCGTTATGCGGCGAATCAACATATCGTCGAGGGTGATAAACCCGAGAACGTGATCACGAATAATGACGAGCATGGGTCCCAGTGCCAGGGAAAACAGGACTACTTCTGGAAGATTTTTCATAAACCGTTTGCTTATACCTTCTGATAACAATTCGTGCACGATGTCTCCGGAATCCCGTTTTTCCATCGCCTTGTCCCGACGAAGGGAAATGCCATAGGGCGAATTAAAATATTGCTCCATGTAACGAAAATGGAGTGGGTTTTTCGCAAAGTAGGAAAGCAGATTCTCCACAAAGAAAAGAAACCGCGTACGGATTGGTTTTTCGGAGGGATACCCTTCGAGAATCGCCTGACGGATATTTTCAGCCAGTTCATCGCGCAGCGCCCGGATCAGTACGTCCTTGTTTTCGAAATACTGGTAAATGGTTCCGGCCGCCACACCGGCCCTGCCGACTATATCCGAGACAGGCGCTCCGTGAAACCCCCGTTCAACAATGAGCTCCAGGGCCGCCTGCATAATAACGGCCTTTTTATCTTTTTCACCCATCACTCCCGCCCCAATTATGAATGAACGTTCACTCATAATCGGGCATCTCTATGCCATAACCGAATCGTTGTCAATGCTTTTTTCCCAAAAACCGTGATTTATTTTTTCCGTAAGTGGTCAATACCATTACGGGCACACGAGCCGGTATCCAGTTTTTTTACATACTTGGGTAGTATTCAAAAATATCTTCCTGTAGAACGAAATACCGAGTCATCAATATGAAAAATCGAAGGATACACAAGAGATAATGCCGACACCCGGCCTTCGACAAAGCTCAGGCCGAACGGTCTGGCCAATAACCTGTCATCCTGAGGCCCTGATTTAACCCGATCATCCTCGTGTGCCCCGCAGGGGTAGAGCCTGGTCGAAGGTTGGACCTGGCAAGAAGGAACCATATAATAAAAGTTCACCTTTCGACCTGGAATGGTTTATCGGTGATTCAGCCTGTTCTGTCATTGCAGCGATAAGGTATTCTCCAGGGCCTTCGGTATATGGCGTATAATATCGGTAATCTGTGTCGCGGGCGTCGGTCTCGCGTAGGACCCTGCAACGCGGTTGGTCCTCATAGCAACGACCGCCGCTTCTTCAATATCCATCCCTGAATAGATAAGTGCGGAAAGAATACCGGTAAGGGTATCGCCAGTCCCGCCGATCGCCTCCATGACCTCTTCGACGGGGTTGTCTACTTCACTTAGTATTCCCTCTCTGCCGGCAAGACAGTCTTTCTTCCCCTTCACCAGGAGATAGCGCGCCGCATTGTTGTGTTCGTAGGCGCGGGCGATCAGGTCCGGTACCCGATTCTCGTCGTGAAGTATGAACCCCCGCGTGTAAAAGGGGTGCGGCGCCGTCTCGTCCGCCAGGAATGAAAGCTCTCCGATATCCGGGGTGAAGAGGTCATACATCGCGGCGTGTCCGCTCATTTTCGCAACGTACATGAATCCGGCGTCGGCTATCAGGACTGGCCTCGTTTCCATGCCATGAATGATCTGCTGCAGGCGGTTATGCCAGTGAACGATCGGCTGCAGATAGTGAAAGGTGAAGGTGTGAAATCCCGATTCAGCGAAGGTATCAACAAGATATTTATAGAGGGTTCTGCTCCCCGCGCCCCGTCCGATATCCCCCACGACATACCCGAATGGGGGCGGCGTGCCGAGCACCTCCGATGTCTTGACGGCCGCGCCGATAAGGGCTGCCGTTCCCCGGTCAACCGGGATGTTTCTCCCGTCGATGCGGATGTTGCCGTTTTCCATCGTCACCCCGCCCGTAAGCAGGGGAAGGTCTTCAATCGGTATCGTTCCCGCTATTCCAAGCATTGGCGCCGTACCTCCTCGTAGGCCAGTTGCAGCGCGTATCCGCACAGGGTGTGGCCGATCGCTCTTGGAGAAGGTGCGTCGTCGAGAGATCTCCCCACCATCTCGCAAGCCAGGTAAGGAACATCGGGGCACCCCCCGCCGGAGACATTCACGATCATCCCCGTCTCTTTTTCAATGGTCAGCTTCATATTGGCCGCCCGAACCATGACATACCCGCCGAAATCCTTGACGTGGAAGAGATCAACCGGCTGCAGGAGAGGACCCGTGACGGGAACCACCTGGAGGGGTACAACCCCACTCTCGTCGAGGACTCTGAGGATATTCAGCTCTTCAATGAGGGGGAACTCGATGACCAGGTCGCAGCCGCTCCTGACCTCGGGAGGAGGCCCCATGACGCGGGCCTCCCAGCCTTGCCTTTTCAGGATATCCTCCGCTTGAATCACTTCTCCGGTATGTTCGAAAACCATGATCCCGCGATCGGCGTTTCCGTCGCCTTCCGGCGAACTCCGTTTCTGCTTTTCTTTGAAAAATCCCAGAATAGACACGTTTATCACTTCCTGATCGTGATCCGAAAGACGCCGTCCACTTCGGCGACATCCGTCACGTCCCAACCCTTATTTTCGGCAGCCCGGGAAACATTCTCTTTCGATGTTTCCGTATCCACCATCACCTCGATTTCGCCCTTCTTTTCAGCCTTGATCGCATCGATCGTCATCAAGACCGGCTGGGGACAGGACAAACCTCGTGCATCAACCTGTGTGCTCATATCTCGCTCCTCATGCAATTCGTTTACTCATCGTAAACCCGATAAACAGACATACAATCACGCCGATAATCACGGCCGCGATGCCATAAGGACCGACTCCCGCCGGGGAGCTGGCCAGACCGAAATTATGGGAGATCCCCGCCCCGACGATCATCCCCAGCACGAAGACGGCGGCATCGCCGTCACCCTCTCCCGACAGGAAAAGCTGCCGACCGGGACACCCGCCGGCGAGGGCGAAGGCCAGACCGGCCAGCATCATCCCCGCGAAGTTCCAGACATGCATGGTGTGGGCGACCGGTTGACCCTCGAACCCCGGGTGGAACTGCCCGACGACCAGATTGGTGACAAAGGCCGCGGCGACAAGGGCGATGAACCCGGAAAGGAGGTGGGTCTGTCGAAAGAGAACAAAGTCGCGGATCGCCCCCATGGTGCAGAAACGGCTCCGCTGGGCGAGAAAGCCGACGGCGAGACCGACCCCCAGGGAGATCAGGAGGGGCGCGTGCATGGCGCCAGGGCCTTTCAGACTGTAAAAGAGGACGCCGCTCCTGTCCTGTCCCTCAACCTGGGGAAAGACTATCAGGAGCGCCAGGAGGCTGAGCATGATCAGGGGCATCATCCATCCTGCCGCTTTGTGGGTCGGTTGGGTCCGTCCCAGATTGTATCCCTTTCTCAGAAAGAGTGTCGCGATCCAGATCCCGAATATCAGCCCCAGGAGACCAAGGATAGCATTCCCGTCGCCTCCGGCAAGTCGCAACACGGCACGCCAGGGGCACCCAAGAAAAACGAGCGCACCGATCATCGCGAAAACGCCCAGCACAAACCGGACGATGGGGGCGGAACCGACGCGGGGGCGAAACTCCCTGAAGAGATAGGCCGCGCCGAGCGATCCCAGGACGAAGCCGATGATCTCGGGGCGAATGTACTGTACAACCGCGGCACGGTGCAGCCCCAGAGCGCCCGCGATGTCCCGCTCGAAACAGGCGACACAGATCCCCATATTCCCCGGGTTTCCCCACTTCTGCAGGAGGGCGGCAAGTATGCCGATCACGATCCCGACACCGACAATCCCCCAGCGGGTGGCAAAAATATTTTTCAAGCTCATAGATTAGAAATCCCTTTCCTGATTATTAATCGCGGGATATCTAAATCAATTTTTTCTATAAAGCAAATTCATAATGGGAATAGAGTAAAGCGGGTGAATACCCTTTATCAATGACAGGCAATCACGTAATCACGTAATCTTGATGACTGATTCAAGATCAGAGAAAAATCTTTCAGGATTGAAACCATATTTTTTTGCAACATCCTCGAGTGTTTCAAAGAGAGATTGGCAACAGATGCACTCGCCCGCAATCTTGTCATATTCCCTAAAAACACTCTCCGTCTGGCGGTATTGCGATATAACATCCAGAACGGTTATCTCCGGGCCAAACATTGGGTTATCAACAGGCATAGTTTGTCAATCCATCCTTTCGCTCCATGGCTTGCGTGAAAATCCTTAATTTATGCGGCGACAGTTAAATCAGGAGAGAATGATCTTTCCCGCCGGCTCTTTCACGACTTCCCCGATAATGACGGCCTCGGCAATTCCCGCGGCACGCATTTCGTCTACCAGCGACTCGGCCTCGTCGGTCGAGAGTGAGATAAGCAGACCACCCGATGTCTGGGGATCGAAGAAGACATCCACCAGCCAGGCCGGGCATGCCGAATCGACGTCCACCATGGGCATCCGGTATTTCCTGTTCCGGTTCAGCCCCCCGGGGATAATCCCCATCTCGATGAATTCCCGGATTTCATGGAAAACCGGGACCGAAGCGGAGTGTATCACGATGCCGACATCGCTTCCCTCGATCATTTCCGCGGCGTGCCCGAGAAGACCGAAGCCGGTGACATCCGTGCAGGCGTGTACCGTAGAGTACTGTGTCATCACTTCAGCCGCCTTCTTATTTAATCGGGCCATGCAACGAACTGATTTATCGGCCAGTTCGTCGGTCACCACATTTCCCTTGAGGGCAGTATTAATGATTCCTGTTCCGAGCGGTTTTGTCAGAACCAGCGCGTCCCCCGCCCGGGCGCCCCTGTTGAGGAGGACCTTATCGGGATGAACCGTCCCGGTGACGGAAATCCCGTACTTCAGTTCATCGTCCTCCACACTGTGCCCCCCCACGAGGAGAACCTCCGCTTCGCGCATCTTGTCCAGCCCGCCGAGGAGGATCTCATGGAGAATGCTAATTTCCATGGTATTGACCGGAAAACAGATGATGTTCATCGCAGTTACCGGTACTCCTCCCATGGCGTAGACATCTGAAAGGGAATTCGCCACGGACACCTGGCCAAAGGTATATGGATCGTCGACGATCGGGGTAAAGAAATCAAGGGTCTGAATAATCGCAAGATCATCCCTCAAACGATACACCCCCGCGTCATCCGCGTGTTCGATTCCCACGATCAGATTCGGATCGGATAGAAGCGGAAGTCCGCACAACGCCTGGTTCAGGTCACCCGGACCTATTTTGCAGGCTCACCCGGCACCATGTGTTGTCTCTGTCAAACGAATCTTTCTGTCGTCCTCCATGTCGCCTGTCACCCTCACCTTCCGTCCACGCGCGAAACACGCTCGGACAGTTTTTCATCGAACGTCCGTGAAATGAATCACAGGTTCCCTATCTGAATTTACTGAATGTGTCCAATTCATTATAGTTATAAACAGGCATTGATTATAGCCATCACCCGTGATATTCCACCCCCATGATTGACGACATGTTCAAAAATATTACCCTGCAGCAGATGGAAGCACTGATCCGGCTGGTCGAGGAGCGCAGTTTCAGCCGGGCGGCCAAGAAGATGTTCCTGACGCAACCGTCGCTGACAAAACATATAAAGAACCTGGAAGCGCTGGTCAACGCGAAGGTGGTCGACCGTAAGAACACGGGAATATCCCTGACGCCGGAGGGAAAGATTCTCTATGAATATGCCCGCCGCATATTCAGAATGATGGATGAGGCAGGCGAAAAGATCGCGCGGGTGCATGACGACGACTCCGGCAGTATCTACATCAGTGCCAGCACCATTCCCGCGACCTATATTCTTCCGCGTGTTCTGAGCGTTTTCAATAAAACCTATCCGCGCATCAGTTGTCATGTTCGAACGAACGACAGTGACGCAACCGTGGACATGATCCTTGACAACCGGGCGGAAATCGGCTTTATCGGCAGGCCTGTATTCGACAGGAAACTTTGTGTCGAGACGGTCTGGAAAGACCGGCTGGTTCTGGCAGTCCCGAAAGGCCACAGGTGGATCAAAAAAAAATCCGTAACGATAGATGATCTCTCACGCGAGCCTTTTATCGTGAGGGAACGTGGCTCCGCTACCCGATCGGTCTTTGAAGAATACCTGAAAAAGCATTGTGAAAGTGACCTGTCAGACTTCAATATCGTCTGCGAGCTGGGAAGCTCCGAGGCAGTCAAGGAGGCCGTTATGGCCGGACTCGGCGTTTCCGTCCTTTCGGCGCGTGCCGTTGAGAGGGAATCGGCAAGCGGTCTGCTCAACGAACGACCGATCGAACAGTGCGCTATTGAAAGAAACTTCTATCTCATCTATAGAAAGCAACTGAGGTTGATGCGTCACCACATATTATTTCTGGATTCAGTACGGGAGTCGGGCAGCAGCGCTTCCCGGCATGACAGCGACTGAACATTATTATAATTACAGGCTGTTGAAATGATACGATATTACAGCACAAACAGAAATCTGGACGGCGTGACGGGGATTACACCCTTCAAGGGACGCGTCTCCTTCAGGGACGCCCTCCTGCAGGGCCAGGCCCCGGACGAGGGCTTGTACATGCCCGATCGAATACCGCGAATTCCTTATGATGATATCATCGCCCTGAAAGGTCGATCTTATACCGAGGCGGCCATGCTGATCACGCAAACCTTCCTGAACGACGAGATAGACGCCGGCATACTCCGAACGATCATCGAGGACGCCTATCCCTTTCCCGTTCCCCTGGAACAGGTGACCGACAGCACCCACATCATGCGCCTCGACCAGGGACCGACAGCGTCCTTCAAGGACTTTGCCGCGCGATTGATGGCGCGCCTTATGGGGCATTTCCGCCCCAGTGGTGGACGGTTGAATGTCCTGGTCGCAACCTCCGGCGACACGGGCAGCGCGGTTGGAGAGGCGTTCAAGGGAGTCGAGGGAATCGATGTCCATATTCTTTACCCGCGTGAGGAAGTCAGCGGACGGCAGAAAAAACAGCTCGACACCATCGACGGCAACGTACAGGCGATTTCCATCGACGGCAAATTCGACGACTGCCAGAACCTGGTAAAGCAGGCATTCGCCGATCCGTCACTTGCCTACCTGTCATTCACCTCGGCAAACTCGATAAACTTCGGCAGGATTCTTCCGCAGATGGTTTATTACTTTTACGCCTACGCCCAACTCCACCGGGATCGGGAAGGAATCGTCGTCTCGGTCCCTTCGGGAAATTTCGGAAACGCCCTGGGATGTGAATACGCTCGCCGCATGGGACTCCCCGTGGAAAAACTGGTCATGCCCACCAATGAGAATGACGAGTTTCCACGATTTCTCGAAACGGGAACCTACGAGAAGTGTTCACCGTCGCTGGCCTGCCTTTCGAATGCCATGAACGTCGGTCATCCCAGCAATTTGGCCCGTTTTTTTGACCTGTACGGCGGTACCGTGGACAGGACGGGACTGGTCCACCGATATCCCGACATAGAAACGATACGAAAAAACATTTTTTCGGTGAGCATCTCCGACGAAGAAACAAAGCAATGCATCAAGGATGCCTATGAACAATACGGCATTATTCTGGAGCCGCACGGAGCAGTCGGATGGCGGGGTCTCGAGATCTTCCTCGAGCATCACGACGATTATTCTCTCTGCGTGTCGCTGGAAACGGCTCACCCGGCCAAATTTCCGGATGAGATCATACAACTTCTCGACATTATGCCCGAGGTTCCCGACAGCCTGCGAGGAATCGATGACAGGAAGGGCGAGGCGGTACAACTGCCCGCGGATTACACTGTGTTCCGGGAATATCTCCGGGACAATCTGAAATCGAAGGCGTAGTCCGCAAGGTTACCTGACGAAGACAGGCATTCATTTCACTTTCCGGGGATTCTTCCAGCCCGGGTTTGAATTCGGATTTTCACAGGACAATTAAAATGCCCCGCCCGCACCGCGGGCGGGGCGATCAAGTCTATTTGTTCATCTCGTATTCACCGTCGAGGACGGAAACGTACTTATTCCACACCGCATTGTATTGCTCGGTATCGGGAACCGCCTTAATCAACATGATCCTGCTGCAGTACTCGCGTTGTTCATCCCGTGAGCTGTGGTTGCCGTATATCTGGAGAGCGAAGTGCGCGAAGTCCCGAACCATGAAGTCGAAAACCTGATTAATGATAGCCGGGTCCGTGCCGTCCAGCTGTGCCTGTTCAAGAATCAACTGGCCGTAAACCACGATGGAGAACATCTCCCCCAGGGGCAGCGACCACGAGGGGTCCCTGTCCTGTGCCTCGTCCGGTCCCGCTTTTTCCAGAAGTTCCTTGAAGATATCGATCTGTTCGATGAACGTCGCCACATTCGGAAGATCCCTGAAGGCATCGAAGACGGGCCGATAATCGTGAAACCGAACCTTTCCCAGGCCTCGTGCCGGTCCCTGGTTAAACACGAATAAATCGTCATTCAGGGAAAAATCGGGCGCCACGGGGGCATACTCGGCCGGGTTGAAAAAGTAATTCCGCATGAACTTGCGGATAAGCTGTACATTCACGTGCACCGTTCCCTCAAGTTTTGACGGCCCTCGTACTTCACTCGTCCCCGTGAAAAAGTAGGTGTCCTTTTCAAAGCCCTTGGCGGCGATGACATCCCAGAGCAGGTTGATGATATCCTCGGACTGAAGAGTGACCTTCATCTTGCTCGTGGGATTATAGAGGAGATAGCGACGGTCGTTTTCGTTGGCGCCCCGGAAATAGTCGGTGGCGCGGCGCTGGTACATTTTCATCGCCACGAGGCGGAGCCACGCGTCCATGAAGTTCTTGCGCACATGCGGCATGTCGGTCACATACGCACCGTAGAGAACGCGGTTCGAAGCGTGAGTAATTGCTTCGTAGAAGCAGTGCTCGGTGATGCCGATTGAGGCCGGGCCGATGTTGAATTTCCCGATATTGACGGTATTCAGGACCGAATCCCAGGCGTGCTGCCCGCGGGACAGGATATCCTCTTCCGTAATGGGGTAGTCGTGCAGCGCGAAGTTGGAGACATACTGCTGGTGGCTGACCACGTTTTTCTTCAATTCGTAAGCCTTGTGGCGAAAGTTGGTGACGAAAAAGGTGTAATCCCCGGTGCCGTCATCAACCTTTCCGAGAGTGGAAACCATTTCCGCCTCGTTCCCGTTACCGATATAGTACTTCTCGCCGTTTGCCAGATACGTTCCATCTCCCTTGGGGGTCAGTGTCGTTTCGGTAGAATAGATATCAGCGCCGTGGTCCCTCTCCGAGAGGCCAAAGGCGAATATCGCCCCCTCTTTCAGAAGGCGTGCGGCCCTCTGTTTCTCCTTTTCATTGGGGCTCATCCAGATAGGCCCCAGGCCGAGAATCGATACCTGGAAGCAGTACCAGTAGCCCAGACCGTAAAACGCCAGCAGTTCCGAGTACTCGTTATTGCGGGCCGTGTCCCAGCGGGCGTCCGGATCGTCACCGGCGTACTCTTTGGGGGTAAGCAGCTTGGCGAAAATCTGCTCTCTGCCGATAAACTCGACAAACTCCCTGTACCAGGTTTTCTTGTGGAAATCCTCAAGGAGCCGTTCCTTCCCCATCGCCTCGAAAAAGGCAATAGTCTTATCCATGATGGCCCGGGAACCCTCGTCCGCCATGAGGCTCTTGTACTTCTTCGGTTGAATCAAAAAGTTCATACCACGTTCCTTTCCTTTCGTATTGTCCATGTTCATGGCTTGCCCCCCCCCTGTCGGTGACTTCACTGTTTGATTGCTCTACTACATATGCGATCCTCCCTCAAGAAAAAGCATCCATAACCCGCGATTGATTTTCGCAGGACACGTTATCGAGTCATCAGTATGTACAGTCGAAAAATGCAATGGGATCACATTCCCCGCCTTGTCAGGAAGAAATTTCCAAATCATTATCACCACCCTGGAGGAAAAATATTTCAAATCAATTTCCCTTCCCCTGAAGTGAGGATCTTTCCAAATCATTTTCCCCTCCCCTGGAGGGAGGGGATTAAGGGGAGGGGGATTTTTAACGACTCGTAACAACATTATTCTTTCACCCTCACTCCGACCCTTTCCCTTTAAAGGAGAGGATAATTTCAGCTTGTTCTGTCATTGCAGCAAGCCTGATAGTTCGGTCTGAATGTGCACAGGGCAGCACATATCTTGTCGAATTAACAGGGCGTCAAACTGTCTGTGCCGTAAACGGGCTAAACCGTCGCGGATTTTGGAAAGTACCCTCACCTTTCTGTCTCTCTATTCTTTTTTATTCTTATATTCCTGAATCCTGTCATGCATGAAAGC
>OMKS01004623.1_pt1 | contig 10280 bp, 10 predicted proteins | sample 1674721 | NCBI WGS metagenome assembly OMKS01 (sample SAMN06264996, study PRJEB25208) | sediment metagenome | isolation source: hot spring sediment | place: USA: California | collected 2014-09-02 | reverse complement strand
CGGGAAGGGCCGGGCAATCATGATCAAACTGGAAAACATCAGCTTCGACCATTGCATTAAATGCACCGTCTGCACGGTGTACTGCCCCGTGGCCCGGGCGACGCACCATTTCCCCGGCCCCAAGCAGTGCGGGCCCGACACAGAACGCCTGCGCATTAAAAACCCTGAGCTTCTGGACCAGTCGTTGAAATACTGCACCAACTGTAAAAGGTGCGAGATCGCCTGCCCTTCCGACGTCAAAATAGCCGACCTCATCCAGAGCTCCAAGTGGAGATATTCCCGGAACCGTTTTCGCCTCAGGGATTACATCCTTTCCCATACCGACCTCATGGGCGCCTTCGGCACGGCCCTGAGCCTGGTGGTGAATTTTTTTACCTCCCTGGGGCTGGTAAAATTCTTCCTGCAGCTTTTTTTCCGGATACCCTCAGCCAGGGCGTTCCCTTCCTACGCCCGAGGCACGTTCAGGAGGTGGTATCGAACGATCAGGAACTCACAGAATGGATACGACCAACAGGTGGTGTATTTTCACGGATGCTATGTTAACTACAATTTCCACCGGCTCGGCAAAGATGTGATCGGCGTGCTGAACGCGCTGGGCGTGGGAGTGATGATACAGCCGGAGAAATGCTGCGGCGTCCCCCTGATCGCGAACGGCTTCATCGATAAAGCCCGCAAAAACGCCGCGTTCAATATCGCCTCACTTTCCGGCGCGGTGAAGGACACCGACATGAAGATCGTTTCGTCCTCATCAAGCTGCACGCTGGCGCTGAAACACGAATACGCGAACCTGCTCGAAATGGACAATTCGGCCATCAACGGCCGCGTCGAATACATAAGCCGGTACCTGCTGCCCCTGGTGGAAAGTCGCGACCCGGCGAAAATGCGTCCGGTCCCCCTCAGGGCGGCGTATCATTCCCCCTGCCACCTGGAGCGCATGGGCGGTGTGATTCACACCGTCAATCTGCTGAGGAAGATTCCCGGCCTCCAACTGCGCCTGCTCCACTCCGAATGCTGCGGCATCGCCGGCACCTACGGTTTTAAGAGCGAATATTATAAAATATCCCAGTCCGTGGGAGAGAACCTTTTCAAGATGATCAATTCCATTGACCCGGACATCGTCATCACCGACTGCGAGACCTGCAAGTGGCAGATTGAAATGAACACTCCCTACCGCGTGGTGCACCCTGTTTCGGTCCTCGCCATTGCGCTTTCGGTGAATGACGACCTGTAGCCCCCCGGCGGCGCCGTTCGCTCTCTCAGTATATCCATGTCACGGAGGCATGAAATGAAATCACTGACTAAACACCTGGTTTTCACGACGAAGAAAAAGCGCGACTACCTCAATATAACCGGGACCGTGGAAGGCCTGGTGCGGGAAAGCGGGGTGAAAGAAGGGCTGTGTCTGGTCAACGCCATGCACATCACCGCCTCGGTTTTCATCAATGACAACGAAAGCGGGCTCATACAGGATTTCGACGACTTTCTCGAGGGCCTCGCCCCCCACGAACCCATAAGCCGCTACCGCCACAACCGCACCGGCGAGGACAACGGGGACGCCCATATCAAAAGGACCATTATGGGCAGGGAGGTGGTCGTGGCGATTACCGGAGGAAAGCTGGACTTCGGCCCCTGGGAACAGATTTTCTACGGGGAGTTCGACGGCATGAGGCCCAAAAGGGTGATGGTAAAAATTATCGGGGAGTAAAACCGTTGCGGCTGGTTGACGTGCATTGCCATCTGGAAAGTGAGGTGTACACCGGCAGCCTCGACCGCGTCGTGGCGGACGCGGCCCGGGCGGGAGTGCGGAAAATGATCACCTCCTCCATCGAGCCCGGACAGTGGGATCTGTCGGAGTCCATCGCGTCCCGTTTCGAGGAGGTCGAGTTCGCCCTGGGCATACACCCCTGGTATTGCGCTCCCGGCGACATTGAACGTATTCCCGCGCTGGCCGAAGCGAAGAACCGGGGCGCCGTGGCAATCGGGGAAATCGGCCTGGACAAAAAAAGCCCCCTCCGCCCGATGGAACTACAGCAGGCGGTGTTCGGGGAACAGTTGAAGATCGCACGGGACATAGACCTGCCGGTCATCATCCACTGCCGGGGCGCTTTCGAAGAACTTCGGGATTTTCTTAAAAAGACAGGCGCCCCGAAGGCGGGCGGAATTCTGCACACCTTTTCGGGGAGCGTAGAGATCGCCGAGGAGTTCATGAAATACGGCCTCAGCTTCTCCTTCGGCGGCGTGCTCACCTACCGCAACAGCCGTAAAAAACGGGAAGTGCTGAAGAAAATCTATCCTGAGCGCATGCTCCTGGAAACCGACAGCCCCGACATACCCCCGGTAGAGGCGCGGGGCGTCCCCAATGTCCCGGCGAACATACTTCATGTGCTGAGGGCAGCCGCTGAACTGCTGGACGTGCCCGAGGAGGAAATAGCGGAAACGACCACCCGCAACGCCTCCCGGATATTCAAACTGGCGGTTTAACCATGGACTCGAGCCGCACGGAGCTTTTAACGGGCATAAAGGGAGTGGAGCTGCTTAAAAAGGCACGGGTTGCCGTGTTCGGACTGGGCGGCGTCGGCTCCTACGCCGTCGAAGCTCTCGCCCGGGCGGGTGTGGGAAGCCTTCTGCTGGTGGACCACGACAGGATCGAGCCCTCCAATCTCAACCGCCAGCTTTTTGCCCTGGAGTCCACCATCGGCAGGGCCAAAACCGAGATCGCCGTAGAACGGGTGGGCATGATAAACCCGGAAGCCGAGGTCGATGCCCGAAGCGTTTACATCGGCCCCGACACCATCGATGGGCTTTTCACCCCGGAATTCCACTACGCCATCGACGCCATCGACACCATTTCGTCGAAGGTCCTGCTGCTGTCACGGTTCGTCGCCGGGGGAATACCCCATGTCTCATGCATGGGCGCCGCGAACCGCCTGTTTTACTCGAACGTCATGGTCGCCGATATCGGCAAAACCCGGCACTGCCCCCTGGCGCGGGTGGTGAGGAAAAAACTGCGGGAAATGGACATTCACAGCGGAGTGCGGTGCGTGTACTCCGAGGCCCCGGTCATGGCGCCCGGAAACGGCCCTGAAGGGACGGCGGTTTCGCAGGACGGACACGCCCGGGGGACCATTTCATACCTGTGCGGGATTATGGGGCTCACCGCCGCCGCCGTGATAATCAACGATATACTGGCGGGGGTCCGGTAAGGCCCGGCGCTCGTGCTTACTGGTTGGCTACTATTCCCATCGACGCGAGGATGGTCACCACTTCGAAGGCGTATAATTCCGTGATCAGCACGGGGATATTCTCCTGCCGCGCCCTGTCTATAAATTCCTTACCAGGCTTAATCCCCCCGGCGATGACGACCGCGCCGAGCTCTTTAAGACCTGCCACTGCCGCCACGTTGGGGTGGGTCAGCACCGTCACCCAGATATTGCCGGGCTTCGCGTTCGCGTTGACATCGCTCAGCAGGTCGCCCACATAGCCGCCGCTTATCTGTTTTTCCCGGTCGAGATGGTCGGTCAGCGATTCGAACCCCGTTTTCTCCAGAATTGAACCCAGCGAAACACCCATGGAATCACCCCCCTCATTTTGTTCCATCGATACCTTTATTTCAAGCATGGTCCCCTGGCCCGGGACCGATTTAATTTTCAGATGATCGGCGTTCTTTTTAATATTTGACAGGCCCATGCCGGCGCCGAAACCCAGTTTCCTGATTTCGTCTGACGCGGTTGAATACCCTTCCTGCATGGCGAGCTCGATATCATCTATGCCCTGCCCGCGGTCCTTTACCACGATTCTTACCGCGTCCGGGAGAAAATACACGAGGAAAAACCCGTATTCGGTGTAACAGACCAGGTTTATTTCGGCTTCGTAGGTGATCTTCGCGACCCGCTGGACCAGGTCAGTGGCGTATTCACGCTCCTTTAAAAAGCTCTTTATTGCCGAGGATATTTTCCCCGCGCTCATGAAGTCCCGTCCCCGGAGCATGTAGTAGTGGACTGAATTCATTAAACCGTCAATCGACCATCACCCGCGAGGCCTTTACCCCGGCGGAATGGAGCCTTCCGCATGTTTCAAACATTATGCACTTGGTCCTTAACAGGGGAATACCCTTCCGTTTTGCCAGTTCCACCGTATCCAGCTGGGGAACCTTCCCCCGTACAAACACGACACCGACAAGGTCCAGCACCTCGACGGTCCGTATCACCTGGGGATTGGTGAGGCCTGTTATGAAAAGAGCGTTTTCCTTTGAATATGCCAGTACATCGCTCAGCAGGTCAGAGGCGAACGCCGTCTCAACCTCGATGGTGTCGATCTGGTCTTCGCCGAAAATCACATCGGCGCTGAGGATATTCTTTATCTCAGAAAGCTTCATAGGAGTTTGCATCCCGTTTTTGATATTTATTATTGACAGGGTTTTGCCGGTTTTTCAATAGTCAAGTATTTAATTACACGGTTTTCCCGGTCCGCCGGGGGAAAATTTTGATTTACTAATATTCCGCCCCATAATAATATACGAAGCGGCCGCGACAGATGTATATTTTAGATCCGCCACAGGTATAGGATGAGAGGAATACTGCTGACTCTGCTCTTTACCCTCGCCGGCGCCGGCTTCACGCCGGATTACGCCCAGAATAAAGCTCCTGTCGAGATGATAGAAGAGGACAGAGCCTTCTGGAACGACCTGCTGGCGGAAGGCTCCATAAAAAATAAAAACCTGTTTTACGCCGGCTATGTCGCCTACCGGGAAAAACTGACCGACCTCTCCATGGAAAGTTTCAGGGAATGTGCAGCTATAAACGACAGCAATGAAATCGCGAAGGGGGTTTCATTCTATTACATAGGAAAAAACTATTTTCGAAAAGGCGACTACCCGGCCGCGATAGAGAACTTTTTATCGGTCCTACAGTACGACCTGGCAAAATTCAATGACCTTAAATTTGCCGCGGAAATAAACATCGCCGTTTCATTCCACCGTAGCGGAAATATCGAAAAATTCCGCGAACACTTACAGAAAGTGATCGCCGAGTCCCCCAACAGCAGGTACGGCAAGGCCGCCCTCGTACTTTTAAATGCCCAGTAAGAGCCGCGCAAGGGTAAAATAAACGGTGATCCCTCCCATGTCCACGAGGGTCGAAAGCGCGGGGCTGGACACCACCGCCGGGTCCAGCTTCAGCTTGATGGCGATCATGGGAATGATGGCGCCGAACACCGTTGACCATATGACCTGAATACCCAGCGCCAGGGCGATAACCATGGCGATGCTGGAAACGGTAAAGTGGTCCGGCACCGAGGTGCCCCCGGACAGAATCATGACCCTGCCGTACGCCATGACCCCGAGGCAGACGCTCAGCATGGCGCTTATAAAGAACTCCTTGCGCATCACTTTAAGTATGTCCCGGGGGCTTAGTTCGTTGAGAGCGATGGACCGCAGCACCACTGTCGCCGACTGCGAACCGGTGTTGCCTCCGGTGGAATTGAGCAGCGGCATGTAAAAACTCAGTATGATAAGCTTCTCGATGGCCTCCTTGAAGCCCTCTATGATAAGGCCCGTCACCATTCCCAGGACCGCCAGAATGATGACCCAGAAGACCCTCTTCCTGAAATGCACATAAGCGGGAATCTCCAGATAAGGTTTGTCCTCAACGCCGCCGCTGATTGCCATGAGCCGTTCGAGGTCTTCGGTCTGTTCCTCCCTGATGATGTCCATGGCATCGTCATGGGTAATGATGCCCGCTATACGCTCCTGGTGGTCCACGACGGGTAAAGCGATAAGGTCATATTCTTCAATTAACCGGGCGGCCTTTTCCTGGTCATCCTCGACCTGGGCGAAGATGACGTCTCTTTTCATGATTCCCTGAATCTTCTGTTTCGGGCGGGCAAGGATCAGTTTTCTTAGGGAGACAAAGCCTTTGAGTTTTCCGCTCTCATCGGTCACGTATATGTAATAAACCGTTTCCTTTGAGGGGGCTTCGCGGCGTATCTTCTTTATGGCGTGTTCAACCGTGTCGGTTTCCAGCAGGGTGGCGTAATCGGTGGTCATGATCGCGCCGGCGGTTTCCTCACGGTACGAGGTCAGCCGCACGATATCGAGCCGTTCGCTCAGGGGCAGAAGAAGCAGAAGCTTGTCGGCGACGTCCTTTTGCAGGTGCTGAAAGAGGTCGGCCCGGTCGTCCGAGGACATCTGCATTAAAAGGTCCGTCAGGTTCTTTTTCTGCTCGCCGGAAACCAGCGCGACCTGCACATCCATGTCCAGATAACTGAAAATTTCCGCGCTTTTGTAAATATCAGTGATGTTGAGAATTTTAAGTATTTCATCGGGGCGCAGCATCCCGAGAAATTCGGCGATTTCTTTTTCGTGGTGCTCGTCGAGGAATGATTTAAGTATGCCGAATCTTCTTTTCCTCAGAAGGTCTCGAAGTTCCGGCACCAGAATGGGATTTTTCATTTCCCGCCTCCAATAAAAACCGCTTCGCAAAGACGGGAAAAAACTCCACCGGGACTGCGGCGACCGGGAACCGCGGTTTTAACCCCCGGGACTGTGAATTTCCCGTCTTTCAGGACAATAACCAGTAGACACACCGGCATGGGCCGTCTTCCATGGTTTTCCTCCATATTATCGATGTTTCAGTTTTTCGATTGTTTCACACCGGGACGCGCCGGAACTTTGAACGCCGGGCGACAGCACCGGAGAACCCGCATGTTCTTTATTGCATAAACCCCGGGAATAATATTTCAAGTATTATTTTCCCCTGGGCCGTAAAGGCAGGCTTTTTTTACATAAATGGATGAACAGGCGATTATAATTGGGACCGAAAATAGGAAATAGTCATTTTCAGTCCCTCTTCAAGGCTGACTGCGGGCTCCCACTTCAGTTTTTCGATAGCGAGGCCGATATCGGGTTTTCTCCTTTCCGGGTCGTCCTCGGGAAGGGGGCGGTACACAATAGACGAAGAGGACCCGGTCATGGAAATGACCCGTCTCGCGAGATCGATAATGCTGATCTCTTCCGTATTACCGAGATTGACGGGGCCGGTGAAACCGTCAGGCGCGTCCATCATGGAAATAAGGCCACGCACCAGATCATCGACATAACAAAAAGACCTGCTGTGGCTGCCGTCGCCGTAGACCACCAGGTCTTCACCTTTCAGCGCCCTCACGATAAAATTGCTCATGACCCGGCCGTCATTGAACAGCATTCGCGGGCCGTAGGTGTTGAATATACGCACCACCCGGATGTTAACGCCGTTCTGCCGGTGATAATCAAAAAACAGGGTTTCGGCGCACCGCTTCCCCTCGTCATAACAGGCCCGTTTGCCCGTGGGGTTGACCCTGCCGAGATATGACTCGGGCTGCGGGTGCACATCGGGGTCGCCATAGACCTCGCTGGTCGACGCCTGAAGAATCTTCGCCTTCACCCGCTTCGCAAGCCCCAGCATGTTTATGGCGCCCATTACGTTTGTTTTAACGGTCTTTACGGGATTATACTGGTAGTGTACCGGGGAGGCGGGACAGGCGAGATTATACACCTCGTCAACTTCAAGGTATATCGGCTGCACCAGGTCATGGCGAATCATCTCGAAATTGGGCCGCTTCAGAAGGTGAAGTATGTTCCGCTTGTGGCCGGTGTAAAAGTTATCCAGGCACAGGACATCATAATTTTTCTCCACCAGCGCCTCGCACAAATGGGAGCCGATAAACCCGGCCCCCCCTGTCACCAGTATGCGGCGGTTGAAAAACATTCATCCCTCACCCGGTGGAACCGTGTATGAAATCCCGTCCGATGGAAAAATAATCGAAACCCCGTTCCTTCATTTTCATTAAGTCGTACTGGTTTCTGCCGTCAAAAATTAGCGGGTTCTTCATTATAGACTTCATCCTTTCGAAGTCGGGCCGGCGAAACTGGTTCCATTCGGTGATCAGCAGCAGGGCATCCGCGTCCTTCAGCACGTCATAGTAGTTTGACACGTACTCGATGTTCTTCTCTCCCAGCATGGTTTTAGCCAGCTCCATCGCCACCGGGTCATATACCCTGAATGACGCGCCCCTGTCGCGCAGCGCTCCAATAATTTCGATGGCGGGGGCTTCCCGCATATCGTCGGTTTGCGGTTTAAACGAAAGGCCCCAGACGCCGAACAACCTGTTTTTCAGGTCTCCCTTAAAATGCGCCGAAACTCTCTCAACAAAATAAAGGCGCTGTTCCTGGTTCACTTTCTCGACCGCGGCCAGTATGTCCGCCCCGAGCCCGAACTCTTTCGAGGTATGAATGAGGGCCTTGACGTCCTTGGGGAAACAGGAGCCGCCGTAACCCAGTCCCGCGTAGAGAAAAGGCATTCCGATCCTGCTGTCCGAGCCTATGCCGAGCCGTATGCTTTCGATATCGGCCCCGGCGATTTCGCAGAGCCGCGAGAGCTCGTTCATGAAACTAATCCTTGTGGCCAGCATTGCGTTGGCGGCATACTTGGTCAATTCGGCCGATTTGATATTCATGACAAAAATGGGATGCCCGTTGCGCACGAAAGGAGCGTAGAGCTCTTTCATCAATTCGGCTGTTCTGACATTGTCGGTGCCTATGATAATGCGGTCAGGACGCATGAAATCGTCGATCGCCGCTCCTTCCTTTAAAAACTCCGGATTGGAAACCACGTCGAATTCCAGGTCTCCCCGGTCGCGGGCGTTCAGTTCGTCCCGGACGGTGTCCCTCACCCTGTCGGCGGTGCCGACCGGCACGGTGGACTTGTTCACGATTATGAGGTATTTCTGCATTCTTTTCCCCACCTCACGGGCGACGGCGAGCACGTGCTGGAGGTCCGCGGACCCGTCCTCATCGGGCGGCGTGCCGACGGCGATGAAGATAAACAGCGTGTCTTCCAGCCCTTCGCCTATATCGGTGGTGAACTTGAGCCTGCCGCCGTTAAAGTTGCGTTTCACCATGTCTTCCAGGCCCGGCTCATAGATCGGGATAATTCCCTTTTTCAGATTTTCAATTTTTTTCTCGTCGATATCGACGCACCATACGTCATTACCCATTTCGGCGAAACAGGCGCCTGTCACCAGGCCCACATATCCGGATCCTACAACTGTCAGCTTCACGATTTCCCCCTTCTGCGACGCTTTTCACGTTCAATATGGCTCATTCATGCAAAAACCGGCAATTACCGGGACATTTCCAAAAACACGCGGGTTCGTCAAGATAAATTAAGCCGCCTGCCTCGACGTCAGACCCGGTAATACTCCCGGTACCATTTAACGAACGCGGGTATTCCCTGCTCGATCGGCGTGCGGGGAGCGTACCCCGTGTCGGCGCGCAGGTCATCTATGTCCGCGCAGGTCATCCTGACGTCGCCCGGCTGCATGGGCAGAAAATTTATTACGGCCTTTTTCCCCAGCGCGTCTTCAATCACAGAGATGAATTTCATCAAGGGCTCCGGATTGTTGTTGCCGATATTGTAAATTTTATAAGGCGCCGAACTGGACGAAGGATCGGGCCTGGCGCCGTCCCAGCCGCCGTTGCTTTCGGGGATTTTCTTCATGACCCGGCAGATGCCCTCGATGATATCGTCAATATAGGTAAAGTCCCGTTCCATGTCGCCGTGGTTAAAAACATTTATGGGTTTCCCGCCGAGAATGGCGTCGGTGAAACTGAAATAGGCCATGTCCGGCCTGCCCCAGGGCCCGTACACCGTAAAAAACCTGAGGCCCGTGGCGGGAATGCCGTAAAGGTGCGAATAGCAGTGGGCCATCAGTTCGTTGGATTTTTTCGAGGCCGCGTACAGTGAAACCGGATGATCCACATTGTCATGCACCGAATAGGGATGTCTGGTATTGGCCCCGTACACCGAGCTGGACGAGGCGTAGACGAAATGTTTCACCCCGGAATGACGGCACCCTTCAAGGAGATTGACGAACCCGACGATATTGGTATCCACATAGGAATAGGGATTAATGAGGGAGTAACGCACGCCGGGCTGGGCGGCCAGGTTGACCACGGCGTCAAACCGGTTCTCCTGAAACAGCTTCTCCATGGCTGGACGGTCGGCGATATTGATATTCACATGGCGAAAACGCTCTCCGACGGCGAGATGGGCCATACGATCCATTTTCAACTGCGGATCATAATAATCGGTAAGATTATCAACACCCACAACCTCCGCGCCCTTATCGGTCAACCTTCCGACCAGATGGGCCCCGATAAAACCGGCGGCGCCGGTCACCATTATTCCTGTCTCTTATACACATCTGACGCTGCCGACGAAGAGGATAGTGTAGATCTCGGTGGT
>OMKS01004621.1_pt1 | contig 10285 bp, 10 predicted proteins | sample 1674721 | NCBI WGS metagenome assembly OMKS01 (sample SAMN06264996, study PRJEB25208) | sediment metagenome | isolation source: hot spring sediment | place: USA: California | collected 2014-09-02 | reverse complement strand
GATGTCGTTCCGGACTTCCTTAGCGGCCTGACGGATAAATTCAAGGCTGGTTGTCATTTCCTTATAAAGAATATTTTTAAAACCGCCCATTTCCCTCTGGCTTTTCTGAAGCATCACTATTCCGGGTACATTGGATACGGCCGAGATTCCCAGTCCGAGAATGAAAATCGCCAGCATGACCAGAATCGGAACAGCCCATCTGTACGATGGCTTCCATCTTTCGCGACCCGCTCCGAAAAACCATATCCGCGCGAAAAAGTACATTCCGGTCATGTATGTCAGATGCACGATAAGAATCGGGTAGCCTGCGATAAGCATGGAGCCGAATATCAGACCGGCAATGCCGATGTACATGATTTTCGGTTTTTCAAGGTATCCGTCCAATGCCCAGATAAGCCACGGGAATCCGGAAATTCCGAGTGTCCATACCGGATACGGAATGAAATTCATCGTGGTTGTCAGGAACAGGCATGAAGAAATCGATGCCGCGGACGGCGATATGCGCCATCGCCTGAGGAGAAAATACATTCCCAATCCGGAGATGACCAGATTCATGAACTGGAACCATCCAAGAAGCCTCGATGGACTCGATAACAAGGTGGCGATGAGAAATGGCGGGTAAAAAATCGGCACGAGTCGGTTTGCGTAAAAGGGCATTCCGCAACACTGATATGGATTCCAGTGAGGGAATTCGCCCTCTTTTATCATTTCTTGCGCGAATTGGAACCACGGATTGAATTCGTAAACGGGGTCGGTCATCCTAGCCGGCGGCTCTGTCGGTTCGAACATTCTCGCCCACGGATGCGCGATCATCCAATAATCGGGCAGAAGGTCTTTGCCCGCGAACACGAACGGCGCGGTCATTATGGAGACAAAAAGAGCAACAAACAGTATCGAGGGCCATTCCCTTTTGAAGACGACGGAATCACCTGAAAAATTGTCCTGCCTGCCGGGCACTTCAACTTCCTTGACGATTAATTAATTTATTAAACAAACGCTTGTTCCCGAAAAATATCATCAAAACGCATAAAATCAGCGTCAAAATCGTAATGCGGCTTCCCGTGATGAAACTCGCCGGCTCGTAACGAAACTCGACTCTGTGTTCTCCCGATGGCACGCGAACGGCTCTGAAAGCCATGTCCGCGGGGAAAATCTCCGTTTCCTCACCGTCGATGTAAGCCCTCCATTCCGGGAACCAGCCATCGCGTAAAATAATATAGCATTCTTTTAGGGCGTTGTAAATTAATATAAGATTTTCCGGCTCCTCTTTGATTATCTCGATATTGCCTTCCGGAAGATAAAACGGCTCATCCGTTTCGAACGCATCCGGAAAAGCGAAAGTTCGATTTTCTCCCGACGGGTCTTCCACTATGACAACATCGATTCCCTTGACATTCCAGTTCGCCGCCTGCACGAGAGGATTATCGGATGGGTCGCTCGCGAACGCGACCCGCCTTGTCAGAAAAACTCTCGGTTGCGGATTCGCAACTTCCCAGACCTGCATGAAATCATCGGGTGCATCCGTGCCCGATACATCGCTTTGGAAACGGTCGTCCCAAATCAAGGACAGCCCCTCGCGACCTTCCGGCGGAAGTTCTCCCTGCGTGATAATCCACCTTACCGCCATGTCGCGGAACCGTTTGTGCCGCATCGTGTCGGGAGCGCGATACGCCGCGAGAGCGCGGTACTCCATTATCGCTTCCTCGAAAAGCGAGTGATAGTCGATATATCTTTTCGGCACGAGCGAATCATAACCGCCCACATCATAAAGTCCCCACTTCAAATGAATGTTCGGCGTGAACGGACTTTTCGCTCGCCTGTGAGGATTGAACGGAATCGCAAGCTCCGCCCATCGCGCTATTCGACCGTTGAATTTTCCATCGTCGGGCGATGCGATATTTTTTTCAACAAATTCGGTGAACGGGGTCGATGGCTGGTAATTGGAATCCGAATAGACGGGCTGTTGATAAAAATGAACCGAAAGCGAGAAAATTATCGAGGTAATCACGACAAAATATCGCGCGAATAATATTTTCGACCTGATGAAAATAAGCGCCGCTATCGCGCATGAAATCACGGTTAAAGCGACAAGGTAATAAAGGTGGAACGGGCTTGTTGCAAGAAGGTTTTTCTCGCGGATTATGTCGGCGATGGGAACATCCACTATTGGAGCGTTCCTCAGCATGTTGAAAGTCAAAGTAATTCCCGCGATTGTCAGAATCAGGAAAATTATTTTTCCGATAGTGTCCGGTTTCCATTTTTCCGAAAAAAGCGATTCAATCCCGAACGCGGCAAGAAGGCATGCGGTAAGGTTGACTACATGAATCGGGAGAAGGATTGTCAGTGCCCATCCCGGAAGGTAATCCAGAAGCGCGATATAAATTTCGGGAATCCAGACAATAATCGCGAAAATCAAGCCGAGTATCGCGAGAAGCCTCGCTCTCGGGCGTCCCGAAAGTATTCCGAGAAACGCGAGAAGGTAAACGAGCACTCCCGCATATTGCCATGCCCGCTGAGTTCCCCGTCCGTTTATCGGAAGCAGAATATCCGCTCTTTCTCCGAACCGTTCGGTGATTACATCGAGTCCCGTTTCCTCTTTTGTCGCGAGCAGTTTGCGTTTTTCATACTCGAATGCTTTATCGGTAAAACCTTCCACATGTCTGACAGTCTGACGCGAATAGTGTTGCGCCGGGACATTCGCGATTGCTGAAATCCCGAATCCGATGATGAAAATTGCCGCCAGAACGAGCGGTGGAATCGACCAGTGAAGCCGTCCGGAGCCTGTCCGCCTTGTCGCCCACCATCGCGCGATGAAATACATGACAGTGAAATAGCTCAAATGGACCACAAGCACGGGGTAGCCGACCATCAGAATCATTCCCGCGATAAATCCCGATGTTGCTATCGGTTTAAGACCGGGCTTTTTAAGAAATCCATCCAGCACCCATAAAAGCCACGGGAATCCGATTGTGCCGAGTGTCCAGAGAGGGAAGGGAAGGAAGTGAAAACCGCAGGTGAGGTACAGGCACGATGACAGGGTCGAGACGGATGGCATGAGCCTCCATCCGCGAAGAAGAAAATACATGCCCCATCCGGAGATTATCAGGTTGAAAAGCTGAAACCATCCGAGAATTTTCGATGGTTGCGAGATGATTTCGGCAAGGATGAAAGGCGGGAAAAAAAACGGCACAAGTCGGTTTGCATAGAGTGGAGCGCCGCAGAACTGCCACGGATTCCAGTGCGGCACTCTTCCTTCTTTGAGGCATTGCTGCGAATAGATAAACCAGGGTTCGTATTCGAGCACAGTGTCGTAAATGCTCGCCTGATTGTCGTACGGGTCGAGTCCTCTCGCCCATGGATGGATGCTTTTCCATGTGTCGGGCATGAGAGCTTTTCCGCCCAATGTGAACGGAGCCATCAATGCGACAACGAAAATCGCGACTATTAAAAAATTGGGCCATTCGGCGCGAAAGCTCACGGATTCGATGCTTTCGGAAAAAACGGAATTATTTTTTCCGCGGGATTTCAAAGCGGCTCACCCGGCGTGTTTGAGCACATGGCGGACAAGTTCTGCGGCGAGACAATTTTCGCCGACCACCGCGCGCGCTTTCCTTATAAGCTCTCTCGCGTCGGCGCGACTGTATCCGAGTTCGCAAAGCGCCTCGACCGCCTCCGCGAATTCATGTCCCGAACCATCCGGCGGGAACTCGACCAGTGTTCGGTCGAATTCTGCCGCGGATGCAATCGCCCATTCTTCCATAAGCTCTTTCGCGAAACGGTCTTTCAATTCGAGAACGATTCTCGCTGCGGTTTTCGCCCCGATACTGGGAATCTGCTGAAGTACGGCTGAATCGCCGGCGGCGATTGCGGAGATGATACGGTCGCGGGGAAGGTCTAGAATCGCAACCGCGGTTTTTCCGCCGATTCCGCTGATTTTCATCAGCGCTTCGAAAAGGTCGCGTTCGGCAGATGCCCCGAAACCATATAGCGAATGTGAATCGTCGCTTACCCTGAACGAAGTGTAAAGACGGGCGGTTCCGCCGGGCGGGGGCAGTTCTGCGGATGTTCGCGGCGGGACATTTACAATCAATCCGACACCCATTCCGTCGGGTTTGATAATCACCCTGTTGTCGGATTTTTCAATTATCTCGCCTTCGATAAAAGCGTACATGAAATTTTCATCCTCCGTTATCCGACAGCGGCATTCTCCGGTGAATTTCTGAGATGCGCGTGAGTGAGCGCGACAGCGAGCGCATCGGCGACATCCGGCGGCTTCGGCATCGATTCCAATCGGTAAAGCGCCATCACCATGCGCTGAACCTGATTTTTATCCGCTCTGCCCGTTCCGACAATCGCTCGTTTCACCTGAAGAGGCGCGTACTGTCTCGCGACAAGGCCCTTTTCGCATGCGAGAACAATTGCCGCCCCCATAACCATCGCGACATCGATCGCGGTCGAAACATTCCGGTGAAAATACACCCGCTCCACCGCGCACTCATCCGGCTTGAACTCGTCAATTATACGGCCAAGCTCGACGATAATCTCGTGAAGCCGTCCCGCGATCGGCGTTTTCGGTTTCGTGCGGATAAGCCCGTACTCAACAGGCTTCGGCGACCTTCCGTTGTAGTCGATTACGGCGTAGCCGCATTTGTTGAGTCCGGGGTCGATTCCAAGTATGCGAACTGATTCCGGCACGGGTGCATTTTCCCACAGCATGACATCGCGGGTCAATCGGATGAGGGTAATTCCGCCGATTCATTCGCGCTTTCGAGTATAAAAAACCGCTTTTCGTTGATTATGAGAACTTCCGATGATTTCGCATACCGGTCGAGAAACTCCGCAAGTTCATCGCGTCCGATGTCCATCCTGTAAAACCTGTTCAGGAATTCCAGATTTTCATCGGAATAGAGTGCATCCTCATGAATTATCACAAGTCCGCCGGAGTCCAGAAGGGCATTGAAATGCTCGGTAACCTCATCGGGATTTTCCCTGATCTTCTCGATTAAATCCGGAAGAATAATTGCATCCGCTCCGGTGAAATAAAGGGCATATTTGGCTTTAAGGAAATCCTCGCCCGCGCCGGAATAGACGATTATGTCGTCCGGACCGAACACTCTCGCAAGTCTGACCGCTTCGTACAACATCGGATTATTGTCTTTGATATGTTCGGGAAAAAATTTCAGCGCGAAATTGTTCAGAAAAAGCGCGGCAACCATCAGCAATAACGGTAATGCGCGGCGAAGTTGGAATGAATCGAGTGAATAATGTTTTTCCAGCGCGAAAGCGAGAAAAAGAATGAATCCCGGCATGTAAAAAATTCTGTAGTTGACCGATTCCGGGGTGAAGAAAAAGCAGAAAATCATGAACGGAATCCATGCGGTCAAGCCGAGGGTCTGAATGAGCGGTTTATCTTTGCACCGGAACCATTCGATAATCGCTCTGACTGTTTCAATAACGATAAACAGCAGAACGAAAGCCTGAGCGATTACGGTAAAAATGTGCAGCGGTTTTACAGTACCGTTCCAATTCCCGAAAAGACCATAACTGTGAAAGATATGCGTGATATGAAGTTCTGTCGCGCCTTTGAATGTCCGCTGAAGCGAATCGGGAACCGACTGCGCCCAGTACCACGGATGCGTCACATAGGATTTCTGCCATGCTATAAAATCGACGGGCGAGCGCAATCCGACAAGCGCGATTCCCATGAGAATTATTGTCAAAGCGGCGATAAGAATCGGAAAAATCATGCTAAAAACCGCGACCGATGGGTTGGGTTCGGTTCGATATTTTTTCGATAAAAATGCAAACAGAATCGGGACTAGAAGAAGCCCATTAACCTGATGAGAGAGAATCGCGAATACCGCGAGAAATCCCACCATTATCGAATCGCGCAAAGTCGGAGGGGCGGGCCGGATAATTATCCGGACAAGCGCGAGCATGGTTAAAATGTTCAGCGCGAGCGCGGTCGAGTACTGGTTCGCCGTACTGCTGAAATACCAGATTCCGGCGGAGAAGCAGTAAAGTCCTAAAGAAATCAAAGCTGTAGCGGGTTTCAATCGTGCGATGCTGAAAAGAATGAGCAAAGACCATGCGGCGACTACTGCCATTATGCCTGTCCAGATGTTGAGAAGATCGAGACCGGGGTAGTCGCTTGCGATTGGCGTGATTCGATGAATTATCTGCGGAAGAAGCGGGAACAGGGGATGGTTGGGATGAATTACCCAGTTGGAGTTGGTCTCGATTTCATAAGCCGATGTAAGCCCATCGGTGAAATATCGGTGATTGATGAAAAATAAAAAGAAGAAAACGGGAACAACCGCTCCGATAATCGCAATCGGCGGAGGGTATTCGGCGGAATCATCCCTTCGGATGTCGGACACGGTTCAAGCTCCCGATTTTTCGAGTGTTTGTACAGAACGGCGTTTTTTTGAAATCAACGCGCCGGCAATCCATCCGATTATCAGCCCCAGCCACGAGCCATGCTGAACCATCCAGTCGAAAAAAATTCCCTCCGACGCGAGCATTCCCTGAAGTCCGGCGGGGTCGCGACCCGGTTGCATGAACGACCAGATTTCACCCGAATAAAAGGCGATGGCGAATCCGGCTCCGAGTCCCAGTAATGCGCCCTTTGTCTGATATGCCGCTTTCGAGGTCATCAGAAACGAGAGAAAAAGTCCGCAGAAAAACGCTCCCGATACCTGCCATGCGATAAGCGACGCAGATGTGGCGAAATACCAGAACGCAACATTCAGTCCGATGAACATACCCAAAGCTCGTCCGATTACCGCTCCGGCAACAAGCCACGGGAAACTGAGACGGCGCGGGCTGATATCAAATCTTGAATTTTTCATTCTTCTTTATTGTTGTCCGAATGATTCGCCGGACTGATTTTACCCGAATGTGCCAGTTTAATCATTTTTATTGACGATGGAAATCCGCTCAGCTGAAAAAGACCTCAGATGCGCTCCGGTAATTCTTGCGAGGATGAATTTTCCCGCTTCAATTATATCTCCGGGAAAAATCACAACCTCGCCCTCTCTCGTTCTGCCCGCGACAAAACCTTTTCCGGGCGATGAAGGCGAAGTCGCGGGACCCTCGACAAGAACCGTTCTTTCTTCGCCGATATGTTTTCTGGCGCGCTCGAGCGCGATTTCGTTCTGCAACTCGATAAGAATCTGCAAGCGTCGTTTTTTTTCATCGCGCGGAATCGGGTCAGCCCATTTTTCAGCCGGTGTTCCCGCTCGGGGCGAATAAAGAAAAGTGAACGCGGAATCGAACCCGATTTCCCGAACCATATCGAGCGTGTGTTCGAATGCCGTTTCATCCTCTCCGGGAAAACCGACAATAAGGTCGGTCGTCAGCCGCATCGTTGGAATCGTGCTCCTGATGCGGTTTATAAGGTTTCGATAGCCGTCGGATGTGTATCCTCTCGCCATTCGCCTGAGAATTTCATCATCACCAGCCTGCAATGGAAGGTGAAATCCTTTGGAAAAACATTCCGAGGACGCGATTGCTTCAGTCAAATCTTCCGAAAAATCCCTCGGATGGCTTGTGAGAAATTTGAACCAGACATCCGCCGATTCAAACCGCTTTCGGATATCGGAAAGCAAATCATGGAAAGCGTAACCGGATTTAAAATCCTGCCATTCATCGGTTATATCGGTTCCATAAGCGCAGACATTCTGACCGAGAAGCGTGATGGATTTGATGCCCTGATTGATTAGGTTGTCAATTTCGCGGAAAATCTCATCCGGATGCCTGCTTGAAATTTCACTGCCTCGAGCGTACGGGACTATGCAGTAGGAGCATCGGTTGGCGCATCCTCTTACAATTGGTAGAAATCTCTCGAAACGCTCTTCCGGTCTTAAAACCGGATGTGCTTCATAGCGCGAGGCGATATCGAGTTCGGGAAACACCGATAAAATAATGCTTTCAAACCGGTCGATTTCGGTTGCGGGAAGGATTACTTTCACTTCGGGAAATCGCGCGCGGATTTCATCGCCCCTGACACTTGCCATGCATCCGACGAATGCGATTCCGCCTTGATGTATGACGGATGTTTTCCGAAATGCCGGGCGTTCATGCGCCATCGCTCCGATGTAACTGATGGCTTTCTCCTCGGCTTTGGCTCGGACGGAGCATGTATTGACGACGAGAATGTCTGCGGAGATGTCGGAATCGGCGGGGATGCATCCGAGCGATTCGAGCGTTGTAGCGTAACAGAGACTGTCGGCGACATTCATCTGGCATCCGAATGTCTTTACGAAGTAGGTGATCGGTTTTGATGAATTTTTTTCGGCGGGAACGGTCATAACAGACATGGCGGATTTCCGCCATAGCGGAAGTATAGCAGAGGATATGAGAATCGGAACAACATAGTCGCGGGGAATTTTCCTATTGGAGTGTACTTTAATGATTGTCCAGGATTACTTATAATGTGCTGATACCAAAGCGGAGGATATGGATGTACGACCCATACAGCAAAGAAACGGAACTGCAAGAGGATGAGAGACTTTCGGTGCAGAAAAAAACACCGGAGGGCGACCGCGCGATCGCCGAGGGCACGATTAAAATGACCGAGGGAGCGTATTACGCTTTTGTTACCGGCGCGGAAATCGGCAAGAGCGAGGCGTGGACCACCGCAAGGCTCGCGGGAATACAGGGCGCGAAAAAAGCCGATGAACTCATGCTGGTGCGTCATTCGTTCAGCATCAGCGCGCTGGATATACGGTATTCGGTGGATGAGAACGAGCATCGCGTTACACTTCAGTGCGAAGCACGGATAAAGGAAAGAACCGGAGCGGAAACGGTCGCGCTGGTCGGATGCGGGATGTCGCTCATGGTTCTTGCCGACGCGTTGAGGGCAATCGACTCGAACATTCAGATTGAGATGCTTCACATACTGAGGCGCTGACGGAGAGGAGTAATCTATGCAACCAGCTTACATCTGGGCGATTATCGCGTTGATTCAGTTTTTCCTGATGCTGGCGGTGGCATGGGATGTTTTCCAGGACAAGGACCCCTATGAGTCGTGCGGTTGCGGATGCGGGCTTCTTATCGCCATCACAGTTATTCCGATAATCGGACCGGTTCTTTATTTCATTTTCAGGAGGCGGATTCGTGACACATTCTGGCATCGAAAATCCTGACTCATCCTACCTTAAACTGAGAGTTGCGCTGATTGCGCTGGATGAATCCGGTCGGGTGTTGCTGTTGAACCACATTCGTCCACAGGGAAGCTACTGGGTGCTTCCGGGCGGAGGTCTGGAACAAGGTGAATCTCTCATGGAGGGGGTGACGAGGGAGGTTTCGGAAGAACTGGGAGTGAGCTGCATCATTAACCGCCTTGTCGCGGTCGGGCAGTTGATAACCCAACGAATCACTCCCGCCAGACATGTTGTCGATTTCTTCTTCGAAGGCTCACTTTCACCCGGTGAGTTGAAGCTCACGCCCGATGAAGGCATAGCCGAAGCGAGATGGGTAACGGCTGATGAAATCGACAGACTTGTCATTCTTCCGCTGGAGATACAAGAGGTCATACGCGACCTGCTCAAGGACAGGAAAATTGAGTTCCGGTATCTCGGAAAGTATAAAATTTACAATTAATCTTGTACACTAATTTCGAATGGCTTCGGAAAAATCGATATTTCATCCGCAATTCCCGCTTGAATTGGGCAGGCGGTATGCTGTCGCGCTGTACGAACCATGCATTCCCTTGAATGTGGGAAGTGTCGCGCGAACCTGTGCGTGTACCGGCGTTCCGCTTCATATTGTCGGCACGCCCGGATTTATTCTGGATTCAAGGCTCGCGAAAAGAGCGGGCTTGGATTACTGGGAGCATGTGGAACTTGAAATCCATCGCACATGGGAGGAATTCGAAGAGAAGATGGTCGGAAGGAGGATGTGGCTGTTTTCGACCAAAGGAGATAATCTCTTATGGGATGCCGAATTCAAAGGGGGGGACATTCTGGTGTTTGGTTCTGAGACCGAAGGACTTCCAGACAGAATCCTCGGAACAAGACCCGACAATGTTCTTCGCATACCGATGGTTGATGGTAGGCGTAGCCTTAACCTGTCTAATGCAGTAACGGTCGCGGTTTATGATGTCCTCAGAAAGAATGTCGGGCATCGGGCGTAAAAATAAATTTTTAAGGCTTATTCAATAATCATTATTAAGACCCTTGATTTTTGGACTTTAATCCCGTAAAATCATGTATCTGTCTCTTATACACATCTCCGAGCCCACGAGACCGTACTAGATCTCGTATGCCGTCTTCTGCTTGAA
>OMKS01004620.1_pt1 | contig 10287 bp, 4 predicted proteins | sample 1674721 | NCBI WGS metagenome assembly OMKS01 (sample SAMN06264996, study PRJEB25208) | sediment metagenome | isolation source: hot spring sediment | place: USA: California | collected 2014-09-02 | reverse complement strand
TTGTTGAACCGTCAGATTGATCGGCTCCGCCGTTACGATCTGGATGCGGCGATGGCCTGCGCCGAACAGGCCGAACCGATTGCCGCCGAATTGATGCGAAGCGGTTTTCTGGACAGACCCGAAAACGCCGAGCTGAAATCCCGCATCCAGTCGCTTTATCGCGAGCTGATGCTGGTGATCGCCTCCGAGCGGCAGGAAGTCTCTGATAAGCTTGCTCAAATTCGCAACGGCATCAAGGCCTTTGAACGATATGCCGAAAAGTAAAGTAAGCGGTCAAACATCAATCATCTGTGGATGAAGTCTCTGGGTGTCAGCATGATGAAAAATTACTGTATCAGACCGGATTATATCAGCAGAAACCAGGCCACATTTAAGGATATGTGCAGTCGGTCGAGCGGTTATCAGCGAAAGGTTTATGAGATAGCCCGATATATTGCAGTCAAGCAGAATCTTCGTACGGTTGTTGACTTTGGCTGCGGCGGCGCTCAAAAGCTTTTGGAATTTTTTCCGGAATTTCAGATTATCGGAGTCGATCTCGAACCGACTGTTTCTCAATTGAGAGACCGCTATCCTCAATATCATTGGCTGACTCCGGATCAGACGTCCGAAATCAATAGTGCGGACCTGGTGATTTGCGCCGACGTGATCGAACATGTGATCGATCCGGATGAGGTGATTGAAGCCATTGGACAAATGAATCCCCGGTTCGCCGTTTTTTCGACGCCGGATCGGGAGTATTTGGTAAAACACTGCCATCATAAACAGACGGGGCCTCCCCAAAGCATTTACCATGTGCGGGAGTGGACGTTTGAGGAATTTTATAACTATATGTCGTTTCATTTTAAGATACTGAAACACATCAACGTGCCGAATGTTGACCAGGAATGTCAACTCATGATTTGCACATTGAAAAATGACTTTGTTTAAGGCGTCTGTAACGTATCAAGTCGTATCGCCTAACATCAGCGTATCGAGGACACAATGAAAGTCGTACTGGTATTGCCCGATCAAACCAAGCTGGATGAATTGAACGGCTGGTGGTATCCGCCTCCGAGCAAACGCAAGGGCAAGCCGCGGCTCCCTTCGCTGGGCATGCTCTACTTATGCAGTGCCATTGAGTCCGATCATGAGGTGATTTACATTGATAATTCGACCCATAAACTATCAGACGATAAACTCGTCGAATGTATCTTAGCGCATGCCCCTCAGGTGGCGGGGTTTGGCGGCACCATGCTCGAATGGCCGCAGGCTTCGACCGCTGCGGCAATGCTTAAATCAATCCAGCCGCAGATCATCACCCTCTACGGCGGCCCCAATGCCACCGTTCGTCCCGAAAAGCACATCCGCTATTTTGATTATGTATTTCGGGGCATGGCGGAGGCGTCGTTGAAAGAATTTCTGGAGCGTCTGGAGCGTGGTCAGGCCCTGGAAGGCGTCGCCGGTTTGTGTGCAAAATCATTTAAGACCATGGCGCCGCCGGCGTCAATACAAGACCTGGATACGATTCCCCGGCCGGCTCGACACAAGATCAATCTGAACCATTATCGCCGAGACTTCATCAAGCTTACTTTTCCGACCGATGTGGTTGTCGCTTCGCGCGGCTGCCCGTTCGATTGCCGCTTCTGTTCTTCGCAGTATATTTGGGGTCGCCGCTATATTGCACGCAGCACAGATCAGGTCATCGAAGAAATCAAATACATAAAACAGACTTACGGCACACGATCCATTCACTTTCGTGAGGACAATCTGACCGTCAATCGGGACAGGCTGACGGCGTTGTGTGAAAAAATGGCGCAGCTCGGTCTGGAATGGACATGTCAATCCCGAATCAACAGTCTGAACGAATCCGTCGTAAAAATGATGAAAGACGCCGGGTGCCGTCTGATCAGTTGCGGTTTTGAGTCGATCAACGATTCAACCCTTCAGTATATGCGCAAACGACAGACAGCCCGACAAGTGGTCGATACAATAGAGCTGTTTGAAAAAGTCGGTATGCATTATACCGGCGGATTTATTGTTGCCACGCCCAATGAAACCAGACAGGAGATACTTAATACGATTCGGTTTGCACAACAGGCGGCTCGGTTGCCCTATTCCTGTATGGACGGCACGGTAGGCCGTTTTGTGGGGATACCGATCTCAGAGATGTATGAGCAAATCATTCGGGACGGTCTGGTTGAATACAACTGGCAGGATGGCGAGATGCTGTTTCCGAGAACCTATCAGATGTCATCTGAAGCCGTCGATGAGCTGATCCGCCAGGCGTATGGCTCTGCCGGCGCTGCTGGTTCACCACAGCCGGCGGCCGCTGACGGGAATCCAAAGACCTCTGTTATGCGTCCCAAACCGGCCCCGAAAACAGCGATTACGCGATACAGCATCGATGAAGGACAGCTTGCGTCCGTTGAGAACTTAGCCGAAAAAGCGACGGTGGTCATTCGTTCCGTAGGCGAGCGGACCGAAGGACTGTGTTATGATCGATTACGATGTCAAATTCCTGAACACAATATCCATCTCATTCACGAAACCCCCTTTTCGCAGGCGTTGCGAAAAACCTTTCAGATTGGATTGCAGGACAATCGCCCATGGCTTTTTGTCGTGGATGCGGATGTATTGGTCATGCCGCGGATTGTCGATAAGATGATTGCCTATGCCGAAACGCTGGACGAGAAAGTCTTTTGTGTCATCGGTATGATCATTGATAAGTTTCTGCAAAGCCCGCGAGAGGGCGGCGTCCATTTGTACCGTACAAAATGGCTCAGACAGGCCGTGTCCATTGTACCTGATCCGTATCAGGCGATTCGCCCGGAAAATTTTGTCATCCGGACGATGAATCGCAACAATTTCCGCTTGGTCAGAACCGACGTGTTGACCGGCCTTCATGATTTTGAGCAGTTTTATCGGGACATCTATCGCAAGGGCTTTATCCATGCCATCAAAAACAACGAGATGGTTCTGGAGGTGCTTGATCTATGGCGAAAAAAGGCCGCCGCGGATCCGGATTATCAAGTCGCCCTTGCCGGATATGAAGCCGGCCGGCAATACGGCGGCAGGACGTCTATTGATGCCAATGCCGCATTTATGGATTCTTTTGAAGAGTCGCTGCGCAGCCTTGGCCTATCGGAAAAGCTTCCTCTGACGGAAAAACGTGTCCTCGCCCAGACGGAGTCATCTGAATCCGATACGCACAAGATGCCCTGTTCAGTGCCCGGGCCGAAGAGCACGGTGTCTTCAAGCGCCGACAAGAATGGTGACCGTATTTTAGCCCGGGCCGACGCCTCGATGGAACGAGGCGACTGGGCTGAGGCCATTCGGTTGTATCAGGACGTTATCGCTATTCGCGGGGAGCATACGCCTTGCGAAGTCTATCATCGTTTGAACGAGGCCTACCGCAAACAAGCCGCTTTTCCCGAAGGCAGCGTTCAACAAGAACGGCAAAGTGGATCTGTGGATAAACATCACATCCTGGCGATGCTGCATCAGCACCTCAAGCCGGAATTTTATTTGGAAATCGGTGTCCAGCGCGGCCGGAGCCTGGCTCTGGCTCAATGTGCCGCCGTGGGTATTGATCCGATGCCGGATGTTCAAACCCCGTTGTCGGCAAACACGACATTGATGACAGTGACCAGCGATGCCTTCTTCAAAGACCAGGCCCCCTCGGTGTTGAAACAGGCGCCGGATTTGGTGTTCATCGACGGGATGCATTTGTTCGAATATGCCCTGCGTGATTTCATGCATGTCGAAAGGTACTCGGCGCCCTGGACGCTGGCGGTGATCGATGATATTTTTCCCAACCATCCGGCTCAGGCCGAACGGCGAAGGCGAACACGCACCTGGACCGGAGATGTGTGGAAGTTGTATGAGATCCTCAAGCGGTATCGGCCGGATTTGTTTCTTTTGCCTTTGGATGCCTCGCCGACAGGATTATTGCTGGTCGGCGGTTTGGATTCGAATAATCGATCATTGCAGCATCAATACGACTCGATTGTCAAGCACTATGTGTCCGACGAATCACCTCCTGATGATATTTTACATCGTCGGGATGTACGATCGGATACCAAAGATACCGTCCTGCGATGTCTGTCGGTTTGGCGTCACTGTCGCCGAAAGTCGATAACGTCCCGGGAAGTGGCTGATGCGCTTCGGGATGCCGTGTCGAAGGGGACTTGGATTCCGGCTGAATCGGTCAATACCGCTCACGAGGTCGCTCCGCTGACGACCTGTCAGGATCATCACAATCACAAAACGGCGCCTGATTTCCTTTCTTGTCGAGACACAAGCTGCGGCAGGGTGATGGTTTATACGGCCATATCCGATGATTACGATGTACTCCATCGGCCGCAGGTCGTCAGTGAGCACTGTGATTATGTCTGTTTTACCGATAATCCGAACTTGACCTCGGACGTCTGGAAGATTCGTCCGTTTCCAGCGCTGATGGATGATCCGGTGCGAACGGCCAAGCTGCCCAAGCTGCTGCCGCATCTGCTGTTTGCCGATTATGAAATCAGCGTCTGGGTGGACAGCAACCTGGCGATTTGCGGCGACGTCGGTCGATTGGCTCGCCAGCTCCTGACCGATCATTACCTTGCCCTGTTTCGACATCCGGAAAATCGGCGTTCGGTGTTTGATGAAGTCAAGGCCTGTATTCAGCTCGGCAAAGACGACCCCGACACGATGATCAGGCAGGTGCGTCATTACGTCTCAGAAGGCTTTTCCGGCCGCGCTGCGCCGGCATGCGGCATCCTGTTTCGACGCCACCATAATCCGTTGCTCATTCGCGCGATGCAAGAGTGGTGGCAGCAGGTCAACCGTTTCAGCCGCCGCGATCAGTTAAGTTTTGAATACATCGCCGAACGACACAAACTCAAATATCTGGTCATTGATGAAGATATACGACGCAACGGCTGTTTTCTCTGGAATAAACATTCGCGTTCCGGACGTGCGATCAAACAGCGGACCAGGGAAGCTCAATCAAAATCGGACTCAAAAGCGTGCTCTCCGGAAGGCCATGCGATCAATGAAATGTCCGTCATCTGAGGCTGTTTCCGAAGGCACATAAGCAATAGGCTTGCACAATGAACCAAACGGATTTGAACAATCAGGGGCTGACCAACTCGCCGATGCGGTCGCCGGGGGCGATAAGAATAGCCATTAAAACCTGTACACCGTCCAAACAGAATTGTTTGTGGGGGGATACGTGGTTTGCGATGGGGTTGGCCAAAGCCTTTCAGCGCAGCGGACATCACTGCGCGATCCATTATCGGGAGGACTGGAATCAATCGGGCGAGGAGTTTGACCTGACCATTCATATCAAGGGATTGACGCCTTACCAACCGGTGGGCGGCGGGGTGAATGTGATATGGCTGATCAGTCATCCCGAACGGCATACGCCGGAGGAATTGAACCAATTTGATGCGGTCTTCTGTGCATCACGACGATATCTGGATCATATCCGCCCTCATCTTCAGCGTCCGTGCTTTTATCTGCCTCAGGCCTTTGACAGCGCCCTGTTCAGGCCGCCGGCCAATCCACCCCGCCAAGAGATTGACCTTTTGTTCGTCGGAGTAAACTATTATCATGACAAACGCCGACGCATTATTGAGGATGTGCTGGCCGCCGGCAGGGCCTATAATCTCTGGATTATCGGGCAGGGGTGGAAGGGACTTGTCGATCAACACTACATTAAGGGCGATTATATCTTGCCGCACCAATTGCCCAACCTGTATGCACGCGCCAAAATCGTTCTTAACGACCACCATGATACAATGCGGCAGTGGGGCTTTGTGAACGACCGGACCTACAATCTTGCCGCCGTCAAGGCCTTTCAAATCGGCAATGAGATGCAGGAGCTTGAACAACTGGGCATTGTGACCTATCGCAGCCCGAAAGACCTTGCTGTTCGACTGGATCACTATCTTGCCCATGACGCCGAAAGACAATGGCGAGCGGACGTGACGCACCGGCGGTGCAGGCATTTGACGTTCAACCACGTCGCCGAGCAAATTCTGACTGCGGCACGAGCAATACGAAAACCGTCGATAGCAAAACCGATTCGGCCGGCCATTTCCGAATCGGCTTCGATCATATCCGCCCCGAACACGCCGTTGGTCAGTGTGATTATGCCGGCGTATAATTCCGAGCGATTTATCCGCGAGGCGATTGACTCAATCCTGTCCCAGCGTTTTGAACAGTTCGAATTGATCGTGGTCGATGACGGCAGCACAGACCAGACCGTGCCGATTATCCGGTCGTATCAGGATCCGCGGCTGCGGCTGATTCGTCAGGCCCATCAATATACCGCCGCCGCAACTAATCGCGCAATTCAGGAAGCGCGCGGACGATTCATTCTCGGCGTTGATTCAGATGATAAAATTGAGCCGAATTATCTTGGACAACTGGTCGAAACGGCCAGAGCGTATCCCGATTTTGATTATTATTATCCCGAAATTTTCAAGCTGATGGATGCTGATGGTCGGTTCCAGGAGCCGTCGTGGCGCTATCGCGATTTCGAAGAGGCCTCCATCCTGCCGGCGTTTTTGTTCACACGCGGTTTTTTACCGATCCCTCATCCCGGCGCGCTGAAGCGGCGAGCGATGTTTGAGCGCACCGGCCTGTATCGGGACCAGAGAAATCTCATCGATTTTGAGTTTATGACGCGAAACGCCCTGAACATTCGATTCAAACGCGCCGTCAATGCGGTCGGCTACTGCTATCGCTGGCGCCCCGACAGCATCAGCCGCCAAATGGAGCACCGCAATCGCCATGCCGCCGCGGCTTTGGAGGCGATGGTCGATCAGTATGAACCGCACATCCTATGTCCGCCGCTTCGGGAGATACCGCCGGAGCAAAGACGGATCAAATTTTTACGATTTGCCGTGGGCGTGTTTGAGAATTACGCCAAACGCCACGCCGAGCAGGGCGGGCAGTATTATCATCACGTTGCGCAGCGCTTATGGCATGATTTGCTTCAAATCGAGCGGAAATCCAATTATCGGACCTGTGCGTTTGCCTGATCGGCGCAAATACGCTGAAGACTGAAAATGATTGAACATAGTCCTCAAATATGACGATAGAAAAGTAAAATTAATTGTTCAGACAGACGGGAGTCTCGATCATGTCAAGCATACAATTGCCGGGCTTGTCAACAGGACTGGACACCTCCGCCATCATCCAGCAGTTAATGCAGGTGGAACGGCGGCGGCTGACGATGTTTGAATCCGGTATCTCGCAAAAAAAGCAGATCCGCACCGCTGTTACGGAGCTTCAGTCCAAACTGAATACGTTCAAGAACAAGCTGAATGCCCTCAGCGACGCCGGCAGTCTCCGCGCGTACAGCGCCACCAGCAGCAACAGCGACAAAGTGACCGTGCAGGCCGGCTCCGGCGCTCACGAAGGCAGCCATTCCGTACAGGTCAGGCAGTTGGCCACCGCCAACCGATGGGTGCATGACGGCCTGAAGTATGCCACCTCTTACGTCGGCGCCGGAACATTCATTCTCGGCTATAATCATCAGGAACTGATCATTCAGACCACTGACCAGACGACCTTGCAGGATGTGGTGAATTTGATTAACAACGATCCGGATAATCCCGGTATCACCGCCGGCATTCTCCATCACGACGACGGCAGCGGCAACGCCTACCACCTGGTTCTCAACGGCAAAGACAGCGGTTCGGATTATCAGATTTCCATCAAAAACAGCAATTCCGAGATCCACACCGCCGCCTCAACGCTCCGGGCCGGCGGCGTCAATGCCGGTCTGACGACAAAAATCTCGTCATTGACCGATTTTTCAGGACAAGGGATCAATTTCCTCAATGTCAATGCAGTTGACATTGCCGGAACCCTTCACGACGGTACGGCGGTCAATACCTCGATTGCGGTCAATTCCTACTCCACCATCGAAGATCTGATCCGGGAAATTGAAGAAGCCTTTGGCGATACGGTGAAGGTTACGCTTGAAGAAGGTCAGCTCAAAATCACCGACAAAACCGAAGGCGCCAGCCAAATGACGCTGACGCTTGCGTTCAAAACCGATACCGAAACCGCTGAATTGTCCTTTGAACAAATCGCGGCCGGCGGCAGCATCAACGCCGGGCTTGCCGCATTTGATGTCTCCACATTCATCGAGACGCAGGCGGCTCAGAACGCCCTTGTCAAGGTGGATGACTACCCGCCCGGCCAGGACGCCTGGATCAGCCGCAGCGCCAATACCATCGATGATGTCATCTCCGGCGTGACGCTCAATCTCCACGGCACAACGGCCAACGCCGACGGCGGCTATGACAAGCTCGAAGTGAACCTGACGCGGGACACCGAATCGCTGAAACGCAAAATGCAGGAGATGATGGAGGCCTACAATGCGGTCGTGATGTATTTTGATGAAAAAACCAAATACGATCCGGAAACCAACACCTCCGGAATTCTTGCCAGAGAATACACGCTGACCGGTATCCAAAGCCTGCTTCGCACGCCGTTGACGGCCAATGCAACGGGCTTTACCGGGGCGGACAGTTTCATCAACCCCCGAGAAATCGGCTTGTCGTTTGACGGCGACGGGCTGCTGATGCTGGACGAAGAAAAATTTGCCGAGGCGATCAACAAAGATTATCGCGGCGTTCTGTCGCTCATTGGCGCCCAAAAGACCGGTTCATCCGGCGGCCCCGACGCCGCGTATGTCAAGTTTTATGACTCAAGCACCTATACGCAGGCCGGAGCCTACGATGTGCGCGTGGAAATCGACGCGGAAGGCGCGATTACCTCCGCTCTGATCAAACGCGCCGATGAAGACTGGTCGCAAGCCCGTCAAGCCGAAGTCATGGGCAACTATATCATCGGCCTCGGCGGCGACGATCAGAACAATCCGGAGCGCGATCTTCAGTTGTCCATCGATACGCGACAGACCGGCCGCACTCTTGAAGCGACCATCAGTGTCCGGCAGGGGTTTGCCGGAGCCGTTTATGACGCCGTTAACCAGGTCAACCACGCCACGACCGGACGTATCGCGGTGTCCCAAAAGAGCATCGATGCGCAAATCGACAATCTCAACAGACGGATTGAAAACGAACAGGCTCGTCTGGACAGAGTCGAACAGCGACTCGTGGCCAAATATGCACGACTTGAAAGCCTGCTAACCTCAATCCAGCAGCAGTTTTCAGGCTTGAATATGCTCTAACAAAGAGTCCTCGCCGAGTTTGGCCGAGGCGGTCAGTCCAGCGCAAAAGTGTGTTTTTGTCCCGGTCTTAGCTCATAAACCTTGTCCTGAAAGCGGAATTTTACGGCATTCAGCTCGCAGGAATCCGAGGCAATCGTCATCGAGCCGGGGGTCGTGGCGATATCGATCCAGCGGTTGTGATATTTGATTTTCATACAAAGCTTTTCGATATCATGGGGGATGCGCGGATTCAGCGCCAGCATTTCGTCTTCAAAGGCCAGGCCGGTATAGCATCGCTGCAGGATATCCACCGTCCCGGCCATCGCGCCCAGATGAATGCCTTCGCGAGTGGTGCCGCCCTGTACGTCCGAGACATCCGCTTCCAGCGCCTTTTGGAACAGCTCCCAGGAACGTCGTCGATCGGATCGGGCCATCACCCAGCAAAAAACAATATAACTGAGGGTCGATCCGTGCGAGCTGCGATTGAGGTAATACTCAATATTTTTGGGAATCATCTCCGGATCAAAATCATACCCCATCGCGTTGAACAGGGATTTGATCTCTTCGGCTGAGAACAGATAAAACAGCATCAGCACATCGGGCTGCTTGGAGGCCTTGTAGCGGTTGACGCTGTCGCCTTCTTTTTCAAGAATTCGGTCCAGACGATGAATATCGCCGTATTTTTGTCGATATCCGTCCCAGTCGAATTCCTGCAATCGGTCATAGCCCTCAAATTGACTGAGGATGCCGTCATCGTGAAAGACCAGACGCATTTTGCGAATCATATCCCGCCACGAATCAATCTCTCCCATATCCAGCCCCAGCAGTTCCTGAAGATCGCGACGCCGTCTGAGCGGGAGCAATTCGAGTATTTGTATGGCGGTACGCAAAACGAAGACGGTCATCACATTGGTATAGGCGTTGTTGTTCAGGCCGGGCTTATCCGAGTCAGGGTAGGCGTCGTGATACTCGTCAGGTCCCATGACGCCGAGAATCTCGTAGCGATCCAGCGCCTCATTATAAGTTGTCAGATCGGCCATGAACCGGGCGATCTCGAGCGCCATCTCAGCGCCGCAGGAGGCCAAAAACTCCAGGTCTTTCGTGGTTTTGTAATACAGCCATACATTATAGAC
>OMKS01004618.1_pt1 | contig 10291 bp, 12 predicted proteins | sample 1674721 | NCBI WGS metagenome assembly OMKS01 (sample SAMN06264996, study PRJEB25208) | sediment metagenome | isolation source: hot spring sediment | place: USA: California | collected 2014-09-02 | reverse complement strand
GCCGGTCTCCTGACCGTGCCCGCTGTGGCTCGGTCGGGAGACCGGCCACAGCTCCCCAACTTATTGAGAAGATACACGCCCGGATAAGTCAAGTTGACAAAACCTCTCTTTGTAATTACAATGTGATTACGATAGATCGTTGAGGAGGTGTTGCGATGCCAACAGTAGTCAAAACCCGCATCATACAGATCGGAAACTCCCAGGGGGTTCGCATTCCCAAGCTCCTGCTGGAACAGGTGCATTGGGATGAGGATGAAGAAGTGATGCTGGAGTTGCAATCGGATCAGATCGTCTTGCGCCCCACGCATGAGGCGCGGCAGGGGTGGGAGGCTGCTTTCAAGACTATGTCCGAACGAGGTGATGACGAAATGCTCGACGGGGACGTCGTGAGCACAACGTCTTGGGATGAGGAAGCGTGGACGTGGTAGTCCAAAGGTTTGACGTTTACCTGGTGAATCTGGATCCGACCGTGGGCAGTGAGATACGTAAAACGCGGCCCTGCCTGGTGATCTCGCCGGATGAGATGAATCGCTGGATACGGACGGTGATCGTGGCGCCCATGACGACCAAAGGCCAGGCTTATCCGAGCCGGGTGACATGCGAGTTCCAGGGCAAACAGGGACAAATCGTTTTGGATCAAATTCGAACAGTGGACAAAACGCGCTTGGTCCGTAAGCTTGGGCACCTAGACCAATCTACTCAAGTTTCTGTACTAGCGACGTTAGCGGAGATGTTCGCCGAGTAGCGTTGGCCCAGGGGGCAACCTTGCGAAGGTTAAAAATAACCTTTCTGATACAACAATTTCTCGCAGGTTAGGTGCTTTTTGACTGAAATGCACTCTAAACGGGACACCATCGAGCAGGTCCGGGTGGCGACGGCGGACCTGGTCTCGTATTTTGACGAGCGTCTCTAGGAAGGAGAAACTTATGCAAAGCCCCGAATATGTCCAGACGAGTCTGGCGGCGGCGAAGTCCTTGGGCTATCGTTCGCCCCGCTTCCGCCGCGACTCCTTTTTGACCGGACTCAACCTGCTGGTAACCTACCCCGAGGGCTGTGGCGCGCGCTGTGCGTTCTGCGGCCTCAGCCACCAGCGCCAGGTCGAGCCGGAGAAACGCACGTTCATCCGCGTCGATTGGCCCACCTACGCCGTGGACGAGATGATCGACCGGCTCAACCAGAACGGGAAGCGCCTGCAGCGGGTCTGCGTGGGGATGATCACCCACCGCCGCGCTTTCGACGACATGAACGGTATCATCCACCGCTTTCACACCGGGTCCGACCGGCCCATCTCGGCGTTGATCGCCCCGACCCTCATCCGCGACCTGGACCGGCTGGCCGAGATCAAGGAGGCCGGGGCCGACATGGTCGGCGTCGCCATCGATGCCGCCACGCCGGGGCTCTTCGAGCGTTACCGGGGGCAGGGCGTGCACGGCCCCCATCGCTGGGAACACTACTGGGACACGGTGGCGGAGGCGGTCCGCGTGATGGGACGGTACCAGGTCGGCGTGCACCTGATCGTGGGCCTGGGAGAGACGGAGCAGGAGATGATCGCCACCATCCAGCAGGCCCAGGACCTGGGCGCCCACACGCACCTGTTCTCCTTCTACCCCGAGGCCGGGTCGCCAATGGAGCGCCATCCCCAGCCCCCATACGGCCAATACCGGCGGGTGCAACTGGCCCGCTACATCATCAACAAGGCGCACGGGCGCTATGACGGGATGACGTTCAACCAGGCCGGGCAGGTGGTGGACTTCGGCGTCGGGGCCAGCGCGGTCGACGACCTGATCCAGTACGGCGAGCCGTTCATGACCTCCGGCTGCCCCGGCCCCGACGGTCAGGTAGCCTGCAACCGTCCCTTCGGCAACGAGCGGCCCGGCCGTCCCATCCGCAACTACGCCTTCCAGCCCGAACCGGAGGACGTCGTGTTGATCCGCTACCAGTTGTGGGACTACGGTCAGTGAGCTTCTTCCGAGTCTGGCTGATGGGCTACGTCAACCCGGCGCGGATGGTGGAAGCGCTGGAAGGCAAGCCCGCGCCGCACTGGGGCGTCTACGGGCAAGTGGGACGCGCTTTGCTCGATGCCCTGTTACCCTATCTGCCCTTGTGGTTGATGGGGCGAGAGCCCTCGACGCCTTCATACTTGACCTTTTTGTCCACGGCCCGGTATTACGGGGCATTGGTGATCCTCGCGCCGGCGGTGCTGCTGGTCCAGTGGCTGTTCTTGAGCGCAGCCGTTCACGTCATTTTGCGCTTGAGCGGCCGGGAGAGCGACGTGGATCAGATTATGAACCTGACGGGAATGGCGGCGTTGGTGGTGGGCGCGGGCTTGGTGGCGTGGGACTGGGTCTGGATCGGAATGGGGTGGGAGAACGCCGTCTGGCTGGGTGTGAGCCATCTTCTTATCGTCATATGGTGGAGCGTCATCACGGTGTTGGGGTTCAAACGAGTTTTGGGTGTGCCGGTCTGGGCGGGCATTGTCCTGAACGTAGTCTGGGTAATCCTGGGGCTGCCACTGGCGATGGTGTTCATGCGGGCGCCGGTTTGAGGAGTGGAAGTGGATGTATGGATGACGTAGCAGCTACGCGGGCGGAATACCTTTTCCACCAATCCTGGGAATCTTTGTGCTCCGCGGCCTGGGCAGTGCGGCGCGAGCGTCACATCGGCGATCTGGCCTTCGCCGTGCCGGGAGGCAAGCGCTGCACGAGCGATTATTACCCCAACACGCCTTACCGCTTCGCCAGCATCAGCCTGACCGGCGCGATTGCGACCTGAAGGGTTTTCGAAGCAAATCGCAAGCGCAAACCGCTTAAAATGGCTCAGAACGCCCGTAGATGAACTCAAGGAAAACGAAGCTGGGGCGGACAGTGATCTTGCGTCCGCTGATGTGCGCAACAAACCGTGCAGCGGGCAACCTCGTGCGTCTAAGCCCCCTTTGATTCGCTTTGTTTTCTCCTGAACGGAACTGCTTTGACGGGTTCATTCAACGATGATATAATCCAAGGCCGACATGAGGCACTGGAAACGTTCCATTCGTTCCATCCATTTCACGGTATGCGCCGTTCAAGGAGCAATGATGGTCCTTCCAATGTGGGTCTTCTACCTGAGTCTTGCAGCGATGTTCATCGGTCTACTCGGCGCCATTTTACCCGTCGTCCCCGGCGTTGGCTTTATCTGGATCGTCATCCTGGCCTACGCCGTCGCCGAAAGATTTGCCACCATCGACCCCATCACCTTTTTCTTCCTGACCGTCCTCGGCGCCATTGGCGTCACGACCGATCTGTGGATGACTCAGCTGGGCGCCAAAGTACAGGGGGCGTCTGCTTGGTCTCTACTGGCGGGGCTGTTGTTGGGCGTCGTGGGCGCCGCTGTCGGCAGCCTGTTTTTCGGCGTCGGTCTCGTCCCCGGGGCTATTCTGGGTGCATTGCTCGGCATTGTCCTGGCCGAGTTCCACCAGCACGAGGATTGGGATCAGGCGATCAAAGCCGGTGGTGGATGGCTGCTGGGATGTTTACTCTCTGACCTGATCCAATTGATCATTGGCGTATTGATGGTCCTCATTTTTGTCTGGCAAGTATTGAGAGGATGATAAACGATGACCCGACGACGTTCTTACCGCCGCCGTTCCCCACGCCGAACCAGCCGCCGCGTGCTAGAAACCCGGGCGCCGCGAAAACTCACGCTTGTCGTTGCCTCGATTCTCTACGTCATTGGCATCTTTGGCGTGGCCGGTTTCTTTGCCATTCCAGAGCCTTATGCTACGGCTGCGCTGGCCATTGCCGGCGGTCTCCTTATCCTTGGCGCGCTCTTACGCAGCTTGTGAAAACGCCGGCTGTTGTCTGCACGCGCGCTGCTCGTTATAACACGAAGGTTCTTTGGGATTTCGCATGGTCGCGGTGGAAGATTGGCCACGAATCCTTCGACTACGCTCAGGACAGGTTTGCGCGAATCAACACGAAAAGTCCAAAATTAGTGAAAATTCGTGTCATTCGTGGCGAAAAATTGATCGCTTGCTAAGTCGAGCATGCGCTAGCAGAGAGCCAACACGAAGAAGCGAGCCGTTTTTGACACCCATCTCCACGAAGCAATCCCGGAGAGCCTGAACATTTTGGCATCCTGGTGCGTGTAACGGTATAGAAGACGATTCTATGGAGCATAGCAGTGCTCGTATTTGCCAGTAAATTGACGCATCCCTGCCATTGGAGGTCGTTCAACGCAGCGACAGCCTTGCAGCGCTGGCGTTGTGCCTGGCCGGCCTGGGTGCTTCGCTGGGCCAGCCGGATCGATGAGCGCACCAAACAGGTGGGTGTCTCGACCGATGACCTGATCCAGCGCTTTCAACAGGGACAACCCCGGGCTTTCGATGCGCTTTATGAGCGCTTCAAGGATTACGTCTACCGTGTGGCCTTCTTCGTCACCCGCCACGATGGCGAAGCGGAGGAGGCGGTGCAAGAGACCTTCATCGACGTGCTGCGCGCGCTGCCGAATTATCGCGTGGACGGCCCGGCTCGGTTCGAGACCTGGCTGTACCGGGTCACCGTCAACCGCTGCCGCTCGCGGATGCGGCGCAAGCGCCCTCCATCGGCCAATTGGGACGAGATCGAGGAGCGGTTGGAATGCCCGACTCAGACCCATCCCACGCGCAATCCCGAACAGGCCACGCTGAACCGGGAGCGAGCGGCTGAACTCTGGCGGGCCGTGGATGGTCTATCGGACAAACACCGGGTGATCGTCTTTCTGCGCTACCAGCAGGGCCTTTCATACGAGGAGATTGCCCAGGCCATGGGGATCAATTTGGGCACCGTCAAGTCGCGCCTGTACTACGCGCATAAGAAGCTGAAAGAGCGAATGGAAGTGGAACAGGAATTCGGAGATGAGTAAACGATGAACGCGCACGTTGAGCCAGAACTGCTGGCCTACCTCGACGGGGAACTGGACGAGCGGGAACGGGCCCGGGTGGAAGCCCACCTGGACGAGTGCCCGTTCTGCGCCGCCGAGTTGGGGCGGTTGCGCGTCCTGCGCCAGGAATTGGCGTCCACCTTCGACGCCGCGCTGGGGCCGGTGCGCCTGCCACCGGAGGCCGACGCGCGCATTCGCCAACACCTGCGATCCTGTACCGAAACCCGGCCCTGGTCTGAATCTATGAAGGGGCTCTGGCAGCGCCGGGGCCTGTTGCTCCAGGCGACGCTGGCCGTCCTCGTTCTTATCTTCACCTTCAGCACGACCCAGGTGCTGGACGTCCCCCTGCCGGCGGCGCCCCACGAGACGCTCGTCCTGGGCCAGGAACAATTGGCCCCCGGCAGCGAGGCCGCCCTGCGCGTGATCGTGCGCTCGGTCGAGAAGGATCTCACCGAACCGACGCCCGTCGCCGGGGCCGGCGTCGTCGTGCGCCTGGGCCGCACGCCGGGCTTGGCCAGCACCGTCTTCACCGGGCGCACCGACGCCCACGGCACCGCCAACGTCGCCTTTACCGTCCCCGCCGACCTGGCAGGAGCGGCCAGCCTGGTCGTGGAGACCACCCACGCCGGCGTCCGCGACGAGATCGTCCATCCCATCACCATCGCCCGCGATTACAAGCTCTATCTTAGCCCCGACAAGCCTGCTTATCGTCCCGGTCAGACGATTCGCCTGCGGACCCTGGCCCTGGACAGCGTCGATCTCAAGCCGGTGGTGGACCAGGACGTCACTTTCACCCTCGCCGGCCCGGGCCAGGACGGTGAAGATCTGGCCTCCGGGATAGAGACCACGTCCGAGTTCGGTGTCGCCTACCTCGATTTCCCGCTCCCGCCGGAGGCCCGGCCGGGTCAATATACCCTCCGGGCGAGCCTGGGGGGTACCCGTTCCGAGCGGACGGTCACGGTGGATACGTACGAGTTGCCGTCCTTCCGCGTCACCCTGACCACCGACCAGGATTTCTACACCCCCGGCGGGCGCGTGACCGGGTACGTGGAGGCTGGTTACTTCTTTGGCCGGCCGGTCGTCGATGGCCGGGTGACGCTGTACGGCTACGCGGAAGCGTCCGGGCGCGGGCATGCCATCCAGATCACCGGGTGGACCGACGAGCACGGCGTGTGCGATTTCGCCTTCGACCTGCCTGCCGGGTTTGGCGCCACGGCCACGGATCAACCGGCCCAGTTCAACCTCGAGGCCCAGGTCGTCGATCAGGCGGGGCAGCAAGCGGGCATCCGCGATTTCTTGCCGGTGGCGGCCCAATCGATCCTCATCAACGCCATCCCTGAGAGCGGCCGGCTCAAGCCCGGGATCGAGAACGTCGTTTACGTCCTGACCTCGCGTCCCACCGGGCAACCGATCCCCACCTCGCTGACCATCCAGGCGAACGGCGAGACTCAGACGCTCCAGACCGGTCCCTACGGCCTGGCCGAGTTCCGGTACACGCCGACCGGGCCGGAGACGACGTTAAGCGTCCACGCCAAAGACGAGCAAGGCCACCGGGAAAAAGCGACCTTCCGCTTCGAAAGCGACCGGGCGCCCCGGACCCTGCTCCTGCGGGCCGAGCGGGCCGCCTACGAGGTCGGCGATACCCTGCGGGTCGAGGCACTGACCGCCGGATACCCAGAGACGCCCGGGCCGACCATCTACCTGGACGTCGTGCGAGCGCGGCAGACCATCGCCACCCTCTCGGCACTGGCTGAGGGCGGCCGTGCTACTTTTGCCCTCGACCTGGACGGGACCATGGTCGGCACCCTCGAACTGCACGCCTACGTGCTCTTGCCCGGGGGCGACGTCGCCCGCGACACGCGGCTGGTGATCGTCGACGCCCCGCAGCAGGTGAACGTGGCCATCGAAAGCGAGGACCCGGCGGGCGGCTACCGTCCCGGCGACACCGCCCGCCTGCAATTCCGGACCACCCTCGATCCATCCGACCGGCCGGTCCAGGCGGCGCTGGGCATCGGCGTGGTCGATGAATCGGTGTACGCGCTGCAAGACCAACCGCCGGGCTTCGTGCGGGCTTATTTCTTGCTAGAGGAGGAGATCCGGGAGCGAGGCGATCCCCGGCTCGACGTCCTCACCCTGCTGGAGGACCTGGATGATGAGGCCCGGGACGCGCAGGACGTGGCTGCGCGCGCCGCGTGGGCCGGCGTCGAGGGCGCCCGCTTCTCGCTACTCGAAACGTCCTTCGCCCAGCCCACCGATCTGCCGGACGAAGCGAGCCTCGCCGCCCGGGCTGCGCTCGCGCGATGGCTCGGCCTGGCGCTGGTGGCGCTGCCTTTGATTTTGTGCGTCGTCGTCGTGCGGGGGCTGGCGCCTTCGGGTATCCTGGGGCTGGCGCTGCGGCGCGTGGGCATCGGTGGGCTGTTGCTGCTCCTGGCCTCGCCGCTGCTCGCCATCGTGGTCGGCGGGCTGATGTGGCTGCTGTGGGTCGCCATCGGCGTCGGCGCGCCTATCCTGCTCTTGCTGGTCATCGCCGTGCTCTTGACCGGCGTGCTCGTGCACGGCTGGCGCCGGCGCGACACCCGAGTCCAGCTGTCGACCGGGATCTTGGCCGCCTACCTGGTTTTGACCGGCCTGCTCGTCGTCCTGGCCGCCCGGGGCGGTGACCTGTCCAGCGCGCTGCTGGTCCTCATCGTCGCCGCGTTCCTGCTGACCGTCGCCGCGTTGGTCCTGCTGGGGCAGGGGCTGTTGCTGGAGGGCTGGCCCCGCGTGGGTTGGACGACGACGTCCCTGGCCTTGCTGCTCATCCCCTTGGCCGTCTACCTGCCTTTCGTGCCCGCGTTGTCGTCGGATCTGACCCGCTCGCTGGGGAACTCCGCCCTCTACGCCGGGCCGGTCGGCTGGTTGACCGGGTGTGGGATGGTGGAGCCAGTGGCAACCCAGATCCAGAAAGAGGTCGACATCACCGCGCTGCCTGAGGTCGTCGAGGTCACCAGGGAAGTCGAAGTTGAAGTTCAAGTGCCTGTGGAGCAAGAGGAAGTCATCGGAACAGCGACGCCCCTGCCCGCAGCCGAGTTCACAGCCGAGCCACCGATGCCACTGCCCACGGCACCCTCCTTGCCCCAGGAGCCCTATCCCCTGCGCCAGGTCTTCCCGGAGACCCTGTACTGGGCCCCCGAGGTGATCACCGACGAGGATGGTCGCCTGTCGCTCGACCTGCCGCTGGCCGATAACGTCACCACCTGGCGGCTGACGGCGCTGGCCTCGACCCGCGAGGGCACGCTGGGCGTCGCCGTCTACGACATCCCCGTCTTCCAGGGCCTGTTCACCGAGCTGACCTTGCCCGACAGAATCGTCCAGGGGGAAGCGTTCACCGCCACCCTGACGGTCTACAACTTCCAGCCGGCGGCCCAGGTGCTCGAGGTGGAACCGGCTCCTGCGCATTGGTACACCCTCTACGCCCCGGCGTTGCGCCAGACGTTTGATCTGCCGCCGGGGGGCGTGGCCGTCGTCCAATTCGTCGTTCGCCCCGAGGAGGCCGGCACCTTCTCGCTCCAGGTGACCGCCGCCAGCGACGACGCGTCCGACACGATCTCCCGGGAGGTGATGGTCCAGCCCCAGCCTTAGTTGACGCTTAATCCCAGGGCTTCTGTTTCCAAGGAGTGAAATATGTACTTGATCCCCTTTTACGTGATAGAACCGGAATTGGCCGAGAGAGAGACGCGCACGCTGACCCTGTTCAAGCCGCAAGACGATTTGCCGGAGGGCAGTTACGGCATATTGGAGTTTTACTGTCCCGATCCCGATTGTGACTGCCGCCGCGTGATGCTCAACGTGGCGGAAGAAAAGCAACCCAATCGCTTCCTGGCGTCCATCAGCTACGGCTTCGATCGTGACGATGAGATGGCCGGCCCGTTCCTCGACCCGCTGAATCCCCAGAGCGAGCACGCCTTCAAACTACTAGAAATGGTCAGCGGTCTGGTGCTGAGTGATCGTCGTTACCTCAAGCGCCTGGAACGACATTATCGCCTGGTCAAGAAGGCGGCGGTCGATCCCTCACATCCGGCCTACGACAAGATACACAAAGTGATGAATGAAGAAGTGACGGAAGTTTCCCTTCCCCAGCGATCGACCGGGGAGCAAGTGGGCCGCAACGACCCATGTCCCTGTGGCAGCGGCAAGAAGTATAAGTACTGCTGTATGCTAAAGGCGCGATGACGACATCGACTCACTCCCAAGAATTTTAAAGGAGAAGGATATGACTGAATTCGAATGGACCGAGAAGCAGGGCCAATACCTGGCCTTCATCTACAACTATACCGCCATCCACGGCCAACCGCCGTCGGAACTGGATATGCAGCGTCACTTTCGCGTGACACCGCCCACGGTGCACCAGATGGTGCTCAAGTTGGAGGAGAAAGGGCTCATCAGCCGGACGCCGAGGAAGGCCCGCACCATCCGGGTACTGGTGCCGCCGGAAGATCTGCCGGTACTCAAGAGGAGGACGTGATGATCCAGGTTGACCGGGACGTGATCGTCATCAACTGGAGTTTTCCACTTAAGAATTCGGAAGTCTTCCGTCGAGTATTTCAGAAGCAAAGTTGATTGACTATCACGTCAAAATCGGCTGTTCAATGCGCCTTTTGAGACTTCCGAATTCTAATGACGATTGACTGGAAAACTCCAGGTCATCAAGCCCCAACAGCCAATGCTGGATTGGATCAACTGCAATGTGGGACTAAGTTCAATACGGTTTGATTAAGCACTTTACAACAGTGTAAGGCGGATTGGCATTCTGCCCTACTTTTACCCCGACTTTTTGAGAAGATACCTTTTGACAGCGGTGCTAAAGCCAGAAATGAGGTCATTGGATGAAAGCACGATTGAAAAACTTAAAAGATCGGACGATCACGGGACTTTACTCATTGGGCGAGGAGATCGTTCATGGCATTACTCACGGCATCGGCGCCGGACTGAGTGTCGCTGGCCTGACGTTGTTGGTCGTTCTGGCTGTCTTGTACGGCAACGTGTGCCAGGTCGTCAGTTTCAGTATCTACGGGTCCACGCTGGTGATCCTGTATCTGGCCTCGACGTTATACCACAGTTTCCAGGAGCCGGGTGTGAAGCGGGTCTTCAAAATCATCGACCACGCCGCTATTTTCCTGCTCATCGCGGGTACGTATACGCCCTTTCTCCTGGTTGGGGTGCGAGGCGCCTGGGGCTGGACGCTGTTGATCATTATCTGGGGTATGGCCATCTTGGGTGTGGCTTTCAAGGTTCTGTTTATTCATCGCTTCCAGAAGTTATCGGTATTGGCCTACGTGTTGATGGGCTGGGTGGGGGTAGTGGGGGCGAAGGAACCGTTTTTGTGGAAAGCCGCTATGGCCAGATTAGGCTGGAC
>OMKS01004612.1_pt1 | contig 10305 bp, 10 predicted proteins | sample 1674721 | NCBI WGS metagenome assembly OMKS01 (sample SAMN06264996, study PRJEB25208) | sediment metagenome | isolation source: hot spring sediment | place: USA: California | collected 2014-09-02 | reverse complement strand
AAAACCGACCAAGACACGAAATCCCCCCGCTATTCCCCGCCCCTACGTTGCGAAGAATCCCCTATTTTGCACCGCTGTCGTGCCACTAAGGCACGCCGTCAACAAGATCGGCATGTGGGCAATCAACCTCACGAATAACACTGTCTGCACATTCCTCCGGAAGACATCCAAGCTGCGCTTCAACCGGCCTTGGCGCGCGCTCGTGTCCGCCGCCGCGCGCATCTTCGCGAGCAACTTCGCCCCTCGTTTCCTTACGCACGGGTCCTTGACATTCAACACAAATTGTGTCATAATATCGACACAATAGTTCGCCGGGAGACCCCAACATGCTGCACATCGCTATCAATCAGGCCGAAGGCACGCCGATCTACCGGCAGCTCGCACGCCATATCAAGCACCTCATCGCCACAAAGAGACTTGCCCCCGGCGACGAACTGCCCCCCGTTCGCACCCTCGCACAACAACTCGTCATCAACCCCAACACCGTCGTCCGCGCCTACCGCGAACTCGAGACCGCCGGGCTCATCTACACACGCCGCGGCGCAGGCACCTACATCGCCGAGGGGGCCGTCCCCTACTCCGACGCCGAGCGCGAGCGCCTCCTTACCCAGCATATTGACGCCCTGATCGTCGAGGCCCGCAACCTCGACTACCCCTTCAAGCGCCTTATCGAGCTCTTGCGAGAACGTGACCGAGCCCTCAACGCCGAACACGACCAGGAGGACACACGCCATGGCACGTCATGAGTCCGACACCGTCATCGAAGTAAGCGGGCTGTCCCGCCGTTTTGGCCACACCGAAGCCCTGCGCGACGTGACGCTCCGCGTCGAGCGTGGCCAGGTCTTCGGCCTCGTCGGCGAGAACGGAGCCGGCAAGACGACGCTCATCCAGCACCTGCTCGGCGCCTACACGCCACAGGCGGGCGAGGTGCGCGTCTTCGGCATCGACCCGACGTACGACCCAACGGCCGTCCTCGCGCGGGTCGGCTGTAACGCGGCGGGTCCTGCATGGCCTAAATGGGCCAACGGCCGTCCTCGCGCGGGTCGGCTACCTCTCCGAGGATCGCGACCTGCCCAAGTGGATGCGCGTAGACGAACTCATGCGCTACACGCAAGCTTTCTACCCCAACTGGGATCAGGCCTACGCCGACCGTCTGCGCGAGGAGTTTCAGCTTCCTGAGCGCGGGCGCATCAAGTCCCTCTCACGCGGCGAAACGGCCAAAGCCGGACTACTCATCGCCCTCGCTCACCGGCCCGACCTATTGCTGCTCGACGAACCCTCTTCCGGCCTCGACCCCATCGCGCGAAAGGACATCCTCGCCGCCGTGGTGCGCAGCGTCGCCGAGGAGGGGCGTACCGTCGTCTTCTCATCGCACCTTCTCGACGAGGTCGAGCGCGTCGCCGACCACGTCGCCATGCTCCACGACGGCGCCGTCACGCTCGACGCCCCCTTGGACGACATCAAGGCCGCTCATCGACGCTATGTCGTCCGCTGGCCCGACGCCCTTCTCGAACGCCCCAACCTCCCCGGTATTCTACGTGTCGTCGGCGAAGATCGCGAGTGGGAAATTCTCTGCGTGGGCGACGAAGTCTTGTTCATTGAAGCAGTACATGCCGCCGGCGGCGAGGTCCTCGAAGCGAGCATACCCGCGCTCGAGACCATCTTCGTCGCCCGCGCCTCGGCGTGAGAAGGAGCAGCACCATGGACACCAGACTCCGCGCACTCCTACGCAAGGAACTCCGCCTCGGCGCCGTCGTCACCTTTGCCGGCACCCTCGCCGGCCTCTTGGTCCACCTCGCACTGTACTACACGACCATACGTGAGCACACGGCCGAAGAAACCATGTGGACCCACGTTGGAGGCCTCGCTCTCGCCATCACACTGTCCGCACCGCTCTTGACCGCCGTCATCCTGCTCCTCAGCACACTCGAACTCGGTCGCATGCGCGGCGCGGTAAGCCTCCCTCGGGCCGTTGTCGGCGTATTTGCGATGCGCTTCGCATTCACGGCTTTTGTTGCTGTCGCGATGACGGTTTTGTGCTGGGGACTTTACAAAAACGGGCCCGGCATCCTCGGAATCTTGGCGACACTGGGTGTGGGGCTTGTGCTTCAAGCGCCCACCATTGCTACAGGCAGGGGCAACAAGCTCGGCGCGCTCTTGTGGGAGGAGTTGCGCACAGGCGGTTTCATCGCCGCCGTCGCTTTCGTCAGCGCCCCCCTCTTCATCGGCGCCATCCTCGGCGGCGCGATGGCTTGACAGTTCCTTCGATATCGGGCATACTCGCGGCAGCAAAAGGGCGTACGACGATCCCCGCAATGTGCTCCGTGCAGAGGGAGTTGCTCTGATATGGACCTGCCGATGACTGTCAACAGCGTCTGCAAGGCCGTGACCCTGCTCTCGATCGCCGCGTTTTCCGGCTGCGCCTCCCGCTCCTCGATTCCCGCACCGTACCTGCATCCCGAGCGTCTCTACCTCCAGGACAGACCCTATACACGTCTTTATGTGGAGATCGACCGGACGGAAGGCGTGGACCTGCCGCCCTTTTTCGTCGACCAATTGAAGGCGTTTCTGGGTGAGCACTGTACCAAGCCGGACGGCGTCGAGGTCATTCTCGATCCGCCGATTCCGGCTTCCGAATTCGAGAACATGCCCCTGAGTGCGTTGTCGATCCTGTGCTGCAACGGTCCCGCTCCGGACCATGCCACGCAGCCGGCGTATCTCCACGTTGTTGCCTACGACGGCAAGACTGGCATTCAAAGGGGCGATGCGTGAACCTCATGTCCTGTTCACCTGCCCTTCCACCATCTTCTGGAACGTCGATTACGCGCGGTCCTGGCCCGACCAGACCAGGCTCGATATGCTCAGACACGAACTGGGGCACATTCTGGGGCTGTGCCGGAACACCGCTCATGGCGATGGAGCCCATTGCGACAAACATGGCTGCCTGATGTTCCTGACGCCCGATCTGCTGTCGCAGATTGGAGGGATGGTGCATCTCTACTACCGAGAGCAGCGATTGTGTGATGACTGTCTGCGTGACTTGAAACAGGCCGCAGAGGCTCCGTGCGAAGAAGATCTGTCCTTCGCCGGCCCCTTCCTGATTCGCAAAGAGGACGGTTATTTGGTCGCATCCTTGCCGTTCTGCGAGCTAATTGTCCCGCACCCGATTCCGGTCGAATTCGACTGGCAAAAGGCACTGGGCCAGGCCAAGGTCTATGTGAGAAAGTCCATGGGGCGCGTGCGACGCGAAGAGGGCAACTTGAAGAGGTATCACGAAGGGGCTTTTACGGCCTTTCTTGGTGCGCCACAAACGGCGGGCCTGACAGAGATGCTGGAACAGAATATCGCCGTGTTGAGCCGGGCGATGAACGATCCGTCTGCCGGAGTGAGGCGCTTCGCATCCAGCATGCTGAAGAAGAAAAGAGAAGCCTTGGCCGGTCAAGGAAGATGATGCCATGGCTTGACGCCATGCTCACGCTTCGGGTATGGTCGCATCGGCGTGGGCGGCATGGACCTGGGTGTGGTGACGTCGAGTCAGGAGCGTGTGATATGGCGAGCAAGCGCATCGAGCGAGTGGCGATTCTACTGGTTCTTTGTCTGGGTACGGCGTGCTGGGCGGACTTCCTGGCCGGTTTGGCCAAGCCGCATGAGGGGCGGAGCATGCGGGCCACCTCGACCTACAAACTGGGCGAAGACCCGCGCGGCTGGCAGGGCGAGCCCGACCCGAACAGCAATCGCGACAACAGCAACGTCCTGCCGGGCCAGACGAAGGTCCTGATGGATGTAAAGGGTCCCGGCGTCATCACGCACATCTGGATGACGTTCCTCGGGCCCGAGCCGCACCCCTGGGCCAAGGACGGCTCGGCCAACCACCAGGAGATGCTGCTGCGGATCTACTGGGACGGCGACGAGCGGCCGGGCGTCGAGGCCCCCGTCGGCGACTTCTTCGCCAACAGCTTCGGCAGACGCAGCGAGGTCATCAGCCTGCCCGTGGTGGTCGAGGACGCCGATTCGTACAACTGCTTCTGGCATATGCCCTTCCGCAAGTCCGCGCGCGTCGAGGTGGTCAACCAGAGCGAAAAGCAAATCAGTCTGCTCTACTACAACATCGACTGGATCAAGAAGGACAGAATCGACGACAACACCCCCTACTTCTACGCCCAATACCGTCAAGCGTATCCGGTTGAAAAGGGCAAGGACTACGTCGTGCTCGATACGCAGGGCAAGGGGCACTACGTCGGCACAGTTCTGAGCGTCCGGACGCGCAGCCCCTCGTGGTTTGGCGAAGGCGACGAGAAGATCTACATCGACGGCGAAGCGAAGGCGTCGATCTGGGGCACCGGGACGGAGGACTACTTCCTCTCGGCCTGGGGGCTCAAGAGGACGAGCACGCCCTATTTCGGCGTGCCGTACTTCGACCAGTGGGGCATCGTGGGCGGACATACCAGCGCCTATCGCTGGCACATCACCGATCCGATTGTCTTCAATACCGGGATCAAGGTGACGTTCGAGCACTTCGGCTGGATGTCGCCGGACGAGAACCCGCAGTACCAATCGCATAGCTGGAACGAGCGGGAGGACGACTACTCCAGCGTCGCGTTCTGGTACCAGACGGGCCGGCCCACATTCACGGCGCGTGCCCCGCGTGAGCGCACGCTGCCGAACCTCGACCGCATCATCGCCGCCCGGACGTTCATCGGCGGCGAGCATCGTGGCCGGGGCCAGGCACAGGCGCAAAATCTGGACATCTATCCCGACGGGCACCTGTTCTACCGGCCCGACGGTCCCCAGGACGCATGGGTGGAGATCCCCTTCGAAGTCGAGAAGAAGGAGCCCAAGCGGCTGCTGCTGGTCCTTACGCAATCGTACGACTACGGCCGCTATCAGGCCTACCTCAACGGCGTCAAGCTCGGCGGCGTCATGGACCTGTACAGCAAGGACGTCGCAACGCGCGAGTTCCACCTGCTGGACTTCTGGCCCGAGCCGGGCAAATACACCCTTCGGCTCGAATGCGTCGGCAAGAACCTGCTCTCGACCGGCCACTATCTCGGCATCGAGTCCGTCCGCCTGCGCGAGCGACGCCCCCGCGTCATCACATACGGCCACGACGCCGACAAGGACTGGCGCAAGGAACCGGTGCTCTACAATTAGCCGCCCTGCCGCTTCGACCTAATCGGCAGCCATCTTCGCGCCGGCCAGTTCGAACGACCACGCGTGCCGACATGGTGGTGAGACTCGAACCGCTTCGGGAACACGAACGGCCAGGCCTGCCTCATCGATGGTCCACGTCACGGGTGCATCGGTCCCGAGCATCCGAAGCGACTGAACATCGCGGATTCCGGACAGAGCGATCTCCTGGGGCGGGGCATCCTGTCCTTCGGCGGCCAGAACGATCGCATAGACCGTATCGCCCTTCTTCGTCAGGCAGGCATTGCCAATCTTGTAGGGAGGCACCGGCCGGGTGCCATAGAGGGCGCTGCCATTGACGTTCATCCAGTCGCCGATTTCTTTCATCCGCACCAGGGCCGGCTCGGGCAGCCGGCCGTCCGCATCGGGGCCTACATTGAGAAGGAAGTTGCCGCCTTTGGCGACGATGTTGACCAGCAAGTGAATGAGCTGACGCGTCGACTTGTACCGGTCGTCCGCCTTGTACGACCACTGGTCGCCCATCGTCATGCACGTCTCCCAGACGTACGGCAACGGTTCATTGGGCACCTCCTGCTCGGGCGTCAGGTAGTTCTCATAGCGCCCGCCCACGGTGCGATCGACGACGATCAGTCCCGGCTGGTAGCGGCGGGCCATAGCCGCCAGCCGCGGCATGTCGATATCCTGCGATGGCGGTCGGACCTGCCCGCCGTCGAGCCAGAGGATGTCCACCGGGCCATAGCCGCTCATCAACTCCTCGATCACGCCGTGCGTGAACTCGACGAACGTCGCCCATTTGTCCGGATGCTCTTTGATGTCGTAGTTGACGTTGCGATCGCGATGCGGCCATTCGGGGGCCCAGTACCCCGGATGGTGCCAGTCGCTCTTGGAGTAGTACACGCCGATTCCGAACCCCTCTGTGCGGAATGCGTCGGTCGTCTCTTTGACGAAATCGGCCTTCGGATTCGTATGGAAAGGACACGATGGGTCGGTTGTCCGATAGGTGGTCCGCTTCGTGTCGAACATGCAAAAGCCATCGTGGTGCTTGGAGGTGAAGACGGTATATCGCATCCCCGCGTCCTTGGCGGCTTGCGCCCAGGCTTGCGGGTCGAAATGCTGTGGATCGAATGTCCGGTTCAGCGCGACATAATCGCGTGAGAAGCGGGCGAAGTCCTTGTCCCGCTCGGTCCAGGCCTTCAGATCATCGGGCCGCGCCCACGTATCGACCTCGATCAGTGGCCACGACTCGATGCAGCCCCACTGGCTGTAGATGCCCCAGTGGACCATGAATCCGAACTTCCAGTCCTGGAACCGCTCCAGCTTCGCCAGGACCATCGGGTCGGTCTCCTTGTCGCGTGCTTCGGGGATCACCGGATCGAGCGAGAGGTGGTTGGCGAGGATGCGGCCGAGAATCTGCTCGCCCCGCTCGTTGGCGTGGATGGGGTCGCGCTTGAACCAGTCCAGTTCCTTGCCGCTGTTGCGAATGCAGATGGCCCAATGCGCCTCCATATCGAGAAAGGCGGCATTCAATTCGTCTGCGAGACCTTCGAGCCCCTTGCGGTAGTCGCTGTAGTGGTCTGGGTCGATGATTCGACGCCACTGCTGTTGGTCAAACGGATCGACGCTTCCGAATGCACCGCTCATCAACAGGAAGTCAGGGCTCGACTTGTCGCGGATCTGCCCGATCACATCGCGAATCGACGCCAGGTCGTCGCGCTGGCTGATACCCCCAATGATGACGAGGTCGGGATCGTGGTCGAGCACGAACTTCTGTACCCGTTCGGGGCCCTTGTACCACCAGCAGCCGGTCGAGCCGCGCACGGAGGTGACCTTTTCGATCCGGCAGTCGGGGTAGCGCTGCATCAGCACAAGGTCCCACGCCGAGCGGCTGGTATCGTTGACGATGCTGTCGCCCAACATGACGACCCGCAGGACGCCGCCCTTGGCAAGTCGCTCCCTGGTGCGGCCCAGTCGATCCCAGCGGTCGGCCGAAGGGCTGTAACATACCGGTGGCATCTGCGCGTAGGCCGCCTCGATTTGTTCAAGCGTTCTTTCATTCTGGCGGAGGATATAGCCGTCGTCGGATGCCGCCGCTGATGCAGCGGCCAGCAGCGAGAGCAGGACCATGTGTTTCTTCGAGAGCATTGCACTATTCCTTGCTTACAGCGAGCGAATCCAGATGTTGCGGAAGCGGACCGGGTTGTTATGGCTCATCAGGCCGAGCGGTCCGGGCCCGACGGGGCCGCGATACTGCGGTATGTTGCGATGGCCGGTGGGGCCGTGGATCTCCTGGTTGTGGTGGACGAGCAGGCCGTTGTGCAGCATCGTGATATAGGCGGGCTTCACAAGCCTGTCGCCTTCGAAGACGGGGGCGAAGAAGATGATATCGTAGCTCTGCCACTGCCCGGGCGGGCGGCAGGCGTTGACCAGCGGGGGCGTCTGCCCGTAGACCGCAGCCGCCTGACCGTCGGGATACAGCAGCGTCTGGTACGAATCGTAGATCTGGATCTCGTACCGGCCCATCAGCAGCACGCCGTTGTTGCCACGGTCGGACCAGTCGCCGATCGGCGGGTCCGGCGCCTGCCACTCCAGATGGATCTGGCAATCCCCGAACGATTCCTTCGTCCGCAGGTGGCCGGAGACGGCGATCAACTCGCCGTCTTCGATCTTCCAGTCTGAGGCGTTCCACTTCGACAGGTCGGTTCCGTCGAACAGGACCGTCGCATCGGATGGGGCGCGCCCCCGCGATCCCGGCGTGACAACGGGCGGCGCGGGACGGTCCGGGTCGTGCACGTGATACCCGCACCAGGGCAAAATGGGCGTGTCTTTGTATCCAAAGATGCCGGAACCATCTCTGGCCTTGACCAGTTCGGCCGCGATGGCACGGGTGGCAACCCACAAACAACAGACGACGGCGAGTGCGATGACGGCGGCGACAGCGGTGCGGCGACGATTCATGGCCCGTCCTTTCCTGTGTCGGCTTGCCTCGACCTCGCGAGGCAGATCCAGTGAATGGCTCGTCCGATAGTCCGAACCCCACGCGCCACTATACATGGAGGGGACCATCCTGGCAACATCTCGCAAGCCAAGACCGAGGCCATAACACGGAGCGTCAACGAGCGGCCACTGTGGGGACGGCCTATTGCCCCGAACGACGGGGACAGGGCCACTCCGGGAGCAGGCCCTTCCGAATGCAGCTCTTCACCAGACCAACCGTACTACTCGCGTGGAGTTTCCGCATGATGTGGTGGCGGTGGACTTCGATGGTTCTGGGCGAACGGTGAAGTCTCCGTGCGATTTCGTTGGTTGTATGGCCCTGCAGGATCAGCCGAAGCACCTGCTCCTCTGCTTCCGACAGAGGACGCCTCGGCGGCAAGTCATTGCCGACGGCCCCCCGGAGAGCGGAGTCAATCGCGGAGACCAGCGACACTCTTTCCGGGGGTCTCTCCAGACAGTCGACGGCGCCGCCCTTCATGGCGCACACGGCGGCATCGATGTCACCGCGGTCCACCAGGACAACCACAGGCACCGGCGGGGTCATGTCTGCGGCGCCCCGCAGGAGTTCCATGCCCTCGACGTGCGGTCGCCGCGCATTGCTGATGAGCAGATGACATTCGCGAGTTCTCAGGGAATGGAGACAGTCGGGCGCGTTGTCGAACCGTGTGACTTCCACGTCGAGTTGATCGAGTGCAGCCTCGACCGTCCCCGTGCACGCCTTCTCACCGTCGGCATAAAACACCTGCGTTGCGAGACCCCTGGAGTTGGCCTGCCGCCTGCGGCTCTCATCTTCCGTCCTTCGCATGTTCACATCTCCGACCTGACTCCACCAACAACCCGATTCCATGAGCAAGACCACCTTCGAAAGGCCGGTCGTATCGGCCAGTCGAGGAGGGGCTGCGACCATGCCTGCACCGCAGCCCCTCGCAGGTCGTTCACATAGTCTGCACTGTTATAGCCCACCATCTTCCGGCATCGGCGTCGGCACGCAGCCCGGCATCATCGTCAGGCGCCGGGATGTGACGGTGAAGGACAGGCACAACACAGGCTCCTGGCCTTCATCAGGGAGACCATCGCCATCGGCATCTTGTTCCGCCAGGTATGTTGCCACAGTGGCTTCTCCCTCATTGGTGTTGGGACCGGTGAGTCTCCATGTGGAGTTGCCTATGGCAATGGTTGTCGTCTCGCGCAAGGGACCGTCGCCCATTCGCGTGCTGTGGCGTACCATGGTCGACTCAAAACTGGCTGGGCCGGTTCTGACGGTTAGTGTCATCCAGAGCAGTGCTTGGTCGGCTCCGGGAAACGCGCCGAAACCCGTCGGATCATCGTTCACCTGCCACATCACGCCGCTATATCGCTTCCCCATCGAGTCCAGTGGATACATGACGTGATACATAACGATCGGGCCGAGGGGTGTGGGGACGCTGCAAATCCACGGTCCGGCGGCCGACCATTCCAGGCCCTCCCCGTAGATGATGCTGTTCTCGTACGCGTTGCCGGAAGTCCCCAAACCGTTCCCAAAAACGGTCCAGACCGTTGTCGAGAGCGACAAGACCAACACAACAACCAACAGAACAATCGCGTTTCTCTGTGTGACCATGACGGCACCTCCTTCTCCAAGACCGTTGCAGTACTTCAGCACCCGCACACACAGCGGATGCCTTGATCATCTGTCCAACAGTTCTATTCCTTCCGTGGCCAAGGCAGTTGCCTACGGCATCGGCGTCGGCACGCAGCCGGGCATCATGGTCAGGCGCTTCGTCGTCCATTCCCACGGCACACAGACCATGGGCTCCTGGCCCTCGTCTATGAAGAGCGGCTTGCCCGACAGGTTAGTCCCTACTGCAAGTCAGGAATGCATGGGACTGGCATCTTTCTCAGACGTTTCGACGTGAAGTCGAAAGGTATGCAGATCACCGGTTCTTGACCAGGATCAGGAAAGCCATCGTCATCGACGTCCTGCGCGGCCAGATAGACGCCCATGACGGCCGTGCCCTCGTTCGTCTCCGGTCCCGTCAGGGTCCATTCGGTATGAGCCACAAGGATGACTGTCGTCTCAGCTAGAGGCCCCTCGCCATACTTGGCACCGTAGGCCAGGTTCGTACCCACAATCGTATTTCTTCCCTTCCATATGTTCTGAGTGACCCAGTCACTGTAATAGTC
>OMKS01004611.1_pt1 | contig 10305 bp, 9 predicted proteins | sample 1674721 | NCBI WGS metagenome assembly OMKS01 (sample SAMN06264996, study PRJEB25208) | sediment metagenome | isolation source: hot spring sediment | place: USA: California | collected 2014-09-02 | reverse complement strand
GAGAGAAACTAAAGTATATAAAAATACTCACAAAAAGTACCACAAGGGCGTATAAGAGTTTATCAACTAATTTCATATTAACTAACATCGAGTAAATGTCCTTTGTTTGAGATAAGATATGTCGTGGCATATTGACTAAAAAAATTTAATGCTTCATGGGGATTTATAATCGCATCTTTTTCTCCTATAAAAACCTCTATCTTTATTCCTCTTTGTTTGAGGCTTTGGAGTTTTTCTCCACACCATGTGTAGTATAGTAACTCCTCAAGTTGCTCTTGTTTCCCTTGGCAAATATATGGAGCTAGGTCTATATCGTTATCTTGCGATGAGACATTTTGGATAAATTTTTGTATATATTCATGTTGATTGGTTTTAAAAAATAGCGTTTGTGCCCGCTTGAAGCTCGTTGGCTTATCTTGGAAAAATGCTGGAGATAGGAGCATGAGTCTATCTACCCTATGTTTTGCATTAAGGGCATACTCAAAAGCCTTTATCGCACCATAGCTAAAACCACATACATCAAAGTCATTAGTTGTGATGTATCTAGAAAAAAGTTCTTGTTCGTTTTGAAATAAAAAACCACTAAAATAATTCACGCAAAATCTCTCTTGTCTCTTCTTGGGTGATACTTTCGTTATCCAAAAGATACTTTACAATTTGTCTATGGATTGATTCGAGTTTCTCGATTAAAGAGGTAACTTCAACTTTTGATTTTTGGAGCAATACCTCTTTTTGATTCGCATCAGCAAAAAAAGCATCGTCCATCGCAAATTCATCGATATATTTTGATGCTAGATTTTTGGCCTTGCTTATGTCATCTTTTGCACTTGCAAATTGTTCGTTGTAGTAGTGTTTTGTTGCGACACTTCCTGCTAGGTGTACCTTGATATAGTTTATAAGCTTGGTTCTAGTAAGGAGAGTTTCATCAAACTCTATAAATCTCTCAAAAGCAATGCCTATTTTTACAAACTCTATATCAAACCAAGTGGCAACCAAAGCTTTTGCAGCTTGATAGCATGCTTGTATCTCTCGCTCTTTGTCGTTAAAAACCAAAAACCTTTTTTTTCCAAAGAGAACTTTTTCTTTGACAGCCTCAAAATCTTCTGTATCAACGACACTGCGCCCTTCTCTTAGAGCGTTTAGTGCTGCTTCATTGACAAGTGTCGCTAGTGCTGCGAAGTTAAATCCAACACTCATATGGGCAACTTGTGAGGTGTTTACAGCATGTTTTTTATTTGCAAGATACAACTCAAGGGTCTTTTCTCTCTCTACAAAATCTGGCAATGAGAGATGTATTCGTCTATCAAAACGCCCTGCTCGCAAAAGTGCCTCATCTAGGACATCTATTTTATTGGTTGCCCCTATCACCATAACCCCACTATTTTCTTCAAAACCATCCATCTGAGTTAAGAGCTGATTGAGAGTCGCCTCTCTCTCGTCATTTCTCCCATCTCCTCTACTTTTGCCTACAGCATCTATCTCGTCGATAAATATAATACTAGGTGCATTTTGTTTTGCCTTGCTAAAGAGTTGACTCACCCTTTTGGCACCCATACCAACATATATATGGACAAAAGATGCTCCACTTTGGTAAAAAAATGGCACACCTGCCTCTCCTGCTACAGCTTTTGCAATCATTGTTTTGCCAACACCTGGAGGACCTACTAGTAAAACACCTTTTGGAAGTCTAATACCTAATGAGCGGTACTTTGTAGGATACCTCATAAAATCTATAATCTCCTCTAGCTCTTCTTTTACATCGTTTATACCAGCAATATCACTAAAACGGACATTTGAGGTGATAGGATTGATATCTAGCACTTCAGCCTCTTGCTTTGAGGATCGATTGAGGCTATGAGCTAATATCTTTTGTGGCTTATAGCTATATATGAGCCACAACACAAGAAAAACCAAGATTACAACAAGTGGTAAAACGAGGATCTTCCACGGAGATTGATAGACTTCAACTGGAAAGCTCTCGTATAAATTTTGGTAGTCTAACGCATATTTATATATTTTAAAAATTCCCTCTTCCGTGTAGAGCCTCAGATAATCCCCATCAACACCAACTTTTTTTATAGCCCCTTGAAGATAAAGATTGGTAGCTTGTTCATGAGTGATAATATCTGTTTTGTCTCTTAGTATCGAAAAAAGGAGTAATCCCACCAGGAGTATCGCAAACAAAACAACAAGTTGGAGTTTTGTTGGTTTAAAAAATGGCATATGTTCTCTCATTTGTTACCTCCGCTTGTGGTATCGTTATCCAATTGCCATGCAGATTAATTTGACTTGTAACCTTGATCCGATTGAAATACTGATCTAACCCTTCAAAACAACCATCTTTGCTTTGCTCAATGAGTATTTGTAGGTTTGTGTTGTGTTTTTTACGAAATTCAAAATTTTTTGTCCGTATCAATTCTACAAGTTGAGCGTGGCGAGCTTTTGCGATATCCCCTCTGACTTGTTGCTTCATCGTTGCTGAAGGGGTATTGTCCCGTTTTGAATAGGTAAAAGCATGGATATGAGTAAGCGGCAATCTTTGCACCCCAAGGAGTGCATCTTGCCAAAACTCCTCACTCTCACCAGGGTGACCAACTATAAAATCTGTCCCTAGAGCATACCCTTTTTCAGCTATGCTCCAAAGCAAGTCAAAATCACTTTTGTATCTATTGCGTCGATTCATCACTTTTAGCATATTGTCATTAGTGTGTTGAATTGCGATATGCAAATGTCGCGACATCCAAGGCTCATCTAGAAGTTCGATGAGTTCACTATCAACCTGGATTGGCTCTAAACTCCCTATTCTAATTCTCCTTACTCCACGAATAAGTGACATTTTTTTGAGCAACTTTGCTATAGAGCTGCCCACCTCTTTGCCATAACTGCCTACATTTGTCCCCGTGAGGATAAATTCACCAAAGCCATTACTTGCCAAAGTCTCTATCTGCTTGAGGATGATATTTTCAGGATATGAGCGGGCTTTGCCTCTAACTGTAGGGATAATACAATAAGAACAAGCAAAATCACACCCCTCTTGAATTTTTACAAAAGCCCTGCTCTTGCCTATAAAATCCTCTATGATAGTCGTGTCGATATGCTTTAAGTTACCTATCTCATAAAAAGGTTTGTTTTGTTTGAGTAAAGAGGCTATATTTGCTTTCTCCGAGTGTCCTAAGACGCCAAAAACTTTTGATTCTTTAAGTAGCTCCTTGCCTTTGAGGTGTGCCCCGCATCCTGCTAAAATCACTTTTGCATTTGGGTTTTTGCTCTTGATATTATTGATATAATGGCGAACTGAACTATCTGCTCCATTGGTTACAGTACATGAGTTGACAACTATAACATCACTTTGTAACTCATCGTCTGAGACTTGATACTCACCTAGGTGACGCATCATGATTTGGGTGTCAAACTGGTTTGTTCTGCACCCAAAGGTTTTAAAATATACTTTCATGAATTACCCTCTGGTATCGTTGGAGGCATGGCTGGTTTTCTTGCATCTTTATCTACATATATAGATTGTGTTGGATAAGCTAGAGATATATCACTCTCTTGGTGGATTTGGTCTATAATTTCTGCTGAAATTGTACTACGCAAAGTGAGTGTTGCAAAACTATTGGTATGATACCAAACGCTTATCTTCATTCCATATGGCGATATAAGTGTAAAAATCCGTGGTTCTATATTGGTATTTTTCATATTGTAGTGACTTCTTAGCTTATTGAGTTGTTTTCTTGTGATATCAGTATAACCTTTGGAGTATTTTTTTGCTACCTCTTTTGCTATATTTGCAGCTTTATTAAAATTGGAATCAAAAGTTACGACAAAATCTATCCCGTCCCAAACCGTCTTGAGTCCTTGATGTGCATAATTAGCAACCATATGTGTAAAGATATAGTGATTTGGGATAAATATAACACGCCCTGCTCTTCGATTTATCTCAAGTGTTGTGAGGGTCACGTCTTCAAGGAGGGTCATCCTAAGGAGTGAAATATCGATGATATCCCCTATGTATTCTGCCCCATCATTGACAAACCGCACCCTATCACCTACTCGCACGGCACCCCCTATGATGATAACAAACCAGCCTAAAAAACTCATAAACCAATCACGCATCGCAATAGCAATACCAGCCGAGGCAAAACCTATAATAGTTATTAGATAAGAGACATTTTCTATATATGCAAATAAAAGAGTCAATACAAGCAGTGTCGCAAAAGTTATATTGAGAGCTTTATTGATGATGTAAAATCTCTCTGTATCTGACATATAACGACGCACCAGATACTTGATAAGAACTATCAAAAACAAGAACAAAAGTAGTATTGCTCCGATACCAATAAGCTTTTGTAACTCTTTTTTGATATGACTATTGACTAGCATAGAGGTTTCATCTATTTTTTTGATATAGACATCATGAGTAGTTTTAAAAATATCAAGGAGAGGAACAAATGATTTCAAAGCAGTTGTTGTATTTTGCAATTCTTCGGTATATAATGTGTCGTTTGTATCAAACAAGACAATCTCTTCTAATAGTGCTTGTTTGTCTGTGAGAGTATCGACTAGTTTCTCAAGTGATTTGTATCTTTGGCTATACTCATCTTGATCTGTTTTGAGTTTTCGCAAATAAGAGAGGGCCGAAATGATAGCTATTGGATTGCTAATCACAGGTGGAGCTTCAAGTTCAGTTGGCGCTAATAGTTTACGAAATGGGTCATCTTTGTAGTCTTTGAGAAGCTCAAGTTTGCCCTCTATGGTCTCTTGCTCTTTTTTTAGTCTCTCAAGTTGCTCTTTGGAGCCCCTTCTTTTTTGTAACTCTTTGATTTCTGCCTCTATGAGAGTTTGTTTTTGGGCCAGTTCTTGGTAGGTGTGGTAATTGCTATAGACTTTGTACCATACACTACTTTCGCTCAATTCTTTGTCGATGACTTTTTGACGCTCTAGCAGTACAGAGATATCAAAAGTGTTATTATTGTCTGTTTGTGCAAATGTTGCAAAAGTCAAACAAAACCAAACAAAAAACCAATTTTTCATTTGGTCTCCACGAAACTAGCAAGAGTCTTGATGACCGTATCCTTTGGTATATCATCCCTCATCACATGCCCCCCTATCCCATTTGGAAGGATAAAGGTAATTTTATCATTGGCACTTTTTTTGTCCAAAAAGAAATGGTCATAAAAGGTCTCAACATTCCTTATAGGGTAGTGCGTAGGCAAATCAAAACGCTCCAAAAATGTAACAACTCTTTGTGCCTCTTGTGGCGTGAGCAACCCAAGCTCTTGAGCCAAAGTGTTTGCCATCACCATACCAATAGCGACTGCTTCACCATGTAGATAAGTTGTGTAATTTGTCTCATTTTCAACAACATGCCCAAAAGTGTGTCCATAGTTTAAAACTGCTCTGATACCTGATTCTTTTTCATCTTGATTAACAACGCTTGCTTTTGTTTGAACACTTCTTGCAATCGCTTCTTTAAGGACTTCATCATCGTTTAGATCAGCTTGTTCGAGAAATTGAAAAAAATCTTTATCAAAAGTTATCGCCATTTTTACCATCTCAGCTACACCAGCTGCAAACTCTCGCTTGGGTAATGTTTTTAAAAAAGCTGGGTCTATGTAGACTGCTTTTGGTTGATAAAATGCACCTATGAGATTTTTGCCAAAAGCATTATTGACCCCTGTTTTACCCCCTACACTAGCATCGACTTGACTAAGTAGTGTAGTTGGAATTTGGATAAAGTCTATCCCCCTTTGGTATATACTAGCGGCAAAACCTGCCATATCGCCTATCACTCCACCACCAAAGGCGATAACCAAAGATTTGCGATCTAGCTTATAAGTAAACATCTCTTCGAGGATAGCCTCTATTGTCTGAAGTGTCTTGTACTGCTCACCATCAGGGACTGTGATCACTTTAACAAATGGAGCATTTATCTCTTTTAGAAGCTTTTTGATATGCAAAGACGATACAGTTGGATTGGTCACTACGACAACTTTGGTGGAAAAATTCATAGGTGGAAGTTTGCCAAGAATTATATCGTAAGATATCGCAGTAGACGATTCCAAAGTGATTGGTATAGTTGTCATAAAACCCTCAAAAGTGTATTTGATTTGATTGTATCGAAGTTTAGATTAAAACATTTTTATGTATCACTGGCCTCAAACGGTATTAAGAGTTTTGGATGTTTGTGTGTAGTGAGTAAAAAATCTGAAACTTGCATAGAGAAAAGTTGCCATAAAGAATCAGGCTGCAATGTCCCATCAAACGGGGCAATTTGGATGATGTTTTGCATCTTGGAGATTTCACGGATTGGATTTGCTACTTTGTGGTGTATCTCAACTTCTACATCAAACATATCACGCAATGCCTCATAATGCTGGATAGTCATTTTTCTACTCTCAAAATCACCTTCAGGATCAAAATCGCACAACAATAGTTTAAATCCAAGTGATTCAGCGACATCAAATGCTGTAGAGGATATAGACTCCATCTTCTCCTCTTCGTTCATAGCCACCACACACCCTTCTATATTGCCCAAAAGTGTAGCACCAAAAAGATAGACCAATTTTCTAAGCTTATATAAATATTTCATCCGCCCATTTTGCTTAAATGTAGGGACGCTACAAAGACACATTCCTATGTCATATTTGTGAATATCATATTCGACAATCTCCTCCTCTTTTGCTGTGTCTGAGTATGAAATCATCAAAGTTACTTTATCGCTTTTGATATTTTTGAGCTCTTGAAGGAGTTGGAAATTTGTAGGGAAGAAAATCCGCACAAATAGCTCTTTGTTTTGGAGTTTTGAGATGAGATTTATCGCTTCATTGAGGTACTCATTTGCTAGGGATTGATCATAGCGAAAATCCAAAATCAAATAGAGATTTTTTCCAAAAGGTTCAGGAAATAGCCCTTTTCTTTTGTTTATGCTCCTATAGACGCTCTCAAGCACCATAGGTCGCCCCATTACTATAATTGTATCATTGGGACGAATCATAGTAGCACCAGTTGGGATAATCTGCTTCTCATCACGATAGAGTGCTACTATCTTCCATTTGTTTTGGACTACAGAGCTTAAATGTCTAAAGGCATAGCTACTCCCAAAAGGGACTTGGATTTCCATGATTTCTCCCTGCCCCAAACCGATATTTTTTGCTATCACAGGGACATTTGGAAGTTGACTATATAAGTGAGCAGAGGTCAAATCGTGCATATCTATGATGGTTGTGTTGCTAAACCATTTACCTACGCAGCTATCTTCCCATTGTTTTAGCAATACAACTCTTAACCTCTCATCGATCATGCGGATATTTTTGAGTGTGTATTTTACATCTTCGATTTCCTCCATGACAATAAAGATATGAGAGTATTTTACCTCTTGGAGGATATTTTTTATTTTGCAAAAACTTGTTGGGTCTGTGTGACCAAAAGATATGTTTTTATTGTTTTTTGGGAGTGAGATTTCAGTATCATATGTCACAACATGATAATGGTTTTTTGTCACCCTTTTTTTGCTTATCCATCCGATAAAATGCTTGGCGATTGCCCCTTGGGCCAAAATCAATATATGCTTCATAAAACTCTTTATTTGGTATTGGGTACAATACGATATTTTTTAGAAGGTATTATAACATAATGAATTTTTGTATAGATAAAACAGACTCCAAAGCTAGAGCATGCACGATAACTACAACTCACTCTACTATCCAAACTCCTGTGTTTATGCCTGTGGGGACTGTAGGGGCGGTAAAGGCTCTTGATGCACTTGATTTGCAAAGTTTTTTAAATCCCCAAATCATTCTAGGCAACACTTATCATCTCTATTTGCGCCCCAATGATAAGGTAGTAAAAGCTATGGGAGGACTTCATGGATTTACCAAATTTCCCAAAAGCTTCCTTACTGATAGCGGTGGTTTTCAAGCTTTTTCACTATCAAAAAATGTCAAGATAGACGAAGGAGGCATAACATTTGCTAGTCATATAGATGGTAGCAAACACTATTTTACTCCTCAAAAGGTACTTGATATCCAGTACAATCTAGGCAGCGATATCATGATGATACTTGATGATTTAGTAGCCCTTCCTGCTACCAAAGAGCGGATATATGCTAGTATCCAAAGGACCACAAGATGGGCAGAACAATCTCTAGCTTACCACAAGCAAAAACAATCCCAAGGTATAGGCATGAAGCAAAATATCTTTGCTATCATCCAAGGTGGCATAGACAAAGAGTTTCGAGAGAAATCAGCCAATGAACTTTGTGCTTTGGATTTTGATGGATTTGCTATAGGTGGGCTTAGTGTAGGTGAGCTAAATGATGAGATGTATGATACAGTAGAGTATACAACGCAATTTATGCCCCAAAACAAGCCAAGATACCTCATGGGGGTAGGAACACCTGAGGATTTAGTAGAAAATGTCTCAAGAGGCGTTGATATGTTTGACTGTGTTATGCCCACACGCAATGCTAGAAATGGGACACTCTTTACCTCTTTTGGCAAAGTCAATATCAAGGCAAAACAGTACGAAACAGACCCCTTACCTATCGACCCTAATTGCGAATGCATGGTTTGTCAAAATTACTCCAGAAGTTATCTAAGACACCTTTTTCGTTCGCGTGAGATAACATACTTTCGTCTTGCAACGATACACAATCTCTACTACTATCAAAACCTCATGAAACAGATGAGAGAAGCGATACTTCATGGTAAATTTGCAGAGTTCAAAAGGGAGTTTTATAGCCTGAGAAGTTAATTCTATAGCGGTATATTATCCATCATGGATTGAGTTTGAAAATGTTTTTTCTGGTTTATAATTTTAGGCATCCATGAATCCTTGCTGTAGATATCTGTTTTTTTGATAGTGCATAGAGAAACTCAAGCTATCGCTATCACTTGACACCTATATCACCCACAACATCGATTAGCTTTTTGCTAACGCTATAGAGCCGTTATGATTGACTCCTATTTCTGAAATTAAAAACACTTTATTCTCCCACTAGCTCATTAATTTTTATTTTTAACTCTTCAAAATGTTCATGATCAAAGTTATAAGGTGCTTCTTTGAAAATAGTTTGATATCCTGTTAGCACTATCTTTTTATTTTCATGAGCTTCTTTTCCCTCAACACACTTTATAAATGTTTCTACACACGCTTTTTTTGTAGCGTCCATTGTAGAAAGTATCAGATGCTCTAAATTTCCATTTTTTGTAATTGGATCGCATGATATATAGTAGTCTGCCACCCCTTCAAAACCTAGCTTTTTTATCATCTCTTTGATAGAGTTTTCAGTATTATTGTATCCACCATTTTTGGCATCATTCTTTTCAAAGTCAGAATCTAAAACAAATAAAATCTTATCGCACATTCCAGTTTGTACTTTATTTTTTATTTGAGTGTATGAGTCTTCTTTGAAAAAATTAGGTTTACCATTTAAAGCCTGAATGTTTGGTATCTCTATTTTTAAATACTCTTTACAAAAACGATTTAAAAACTCTATATCCTGAGGACCTTCACATAAAATCAAAGCGTGATTATGCTTTACCATCCTCTTACCTCTAAATCTTGTTCTAATTCATTCTGTAGGCTCTTTGCATCATAATAAATCGATTGAATCTTTTTTTCTCTATCTCTTGTCATCGTAAAAAATGCTATATTATCGTTCCTATACTTATTGTCTACAAAAGCACTTATGCACTCTTTAGAATGGGTTGTGATAAACACTTGGACATTAAACATATCTGAAAGCTCTTGTATAAATCTTGTAAAATCTACAAGTAAAGAGTAGTGAATAGCCGTTTCAAACTCATCTATACAAATCACTCCATTTTTACAATATGCAAACGAAAGAGCTATTTCAAAAATCCTTTGCAAGCCTTCTCCGTAGTTAGTGATATCTAGATTATCAGCATTTGTGTCCGCAACTACTATAAATCTTTTGATACCATCATCTATCTCGCTTAGCTCAATGTATCTTATATCATTATCTATTTTTTTGACAAACTCTACTATCATATCGATAGCAGTCTTGTGGTTTTCATCTTTATATCTTAAACTTTTTTCATGAGTTTTTAGTATCTCACTGAAGTTATAATAATACGGACTTTTTATAATAGAGTTACAAAGGTACTCTACTTTTTCATTTTCTCTTCTTAGGGGTTCGTATCCAAATGTATGCACCGTATAGTTAAGCTCGCTTATGTCTACTCTAGATTTTAATTCATAGGATGCAATATAGCTGTCTCTTATACACATCTCCGAGCCCACGAGACCGTACTAGATCTCGTATGCCGTCTTCTGCTTGAA
>OMKS01004610.1_pt1 | contig 10306 bp, 7 predicted proteins | sample 1674721 | NCBI WGS metagenome assembly OMKS01 (sample SAMN06264996, study PRJEB25208) | sediment metagenome | isolation source: hot spring sediment | place: USA: California | collected 2014-09-02 | reverse complement strand
CTTTGGCGTGCTTCATCAGCGCAGGTCTCGTCCAAGGAGAGTCCCTGCGCGAGGTGATGGCCCCGATTCTGGCTGCGGTCTGCTACTGATTCGCACTCTGATCATACGCAAGTAGTTCGCTAGCCCAGCCACCGGGGTGGCTGGGGGGGGAGTGGTATGGCCCACTCCCAGATTCAGACCTTTGATTATCGGTGTTGTTAAGGTTCTATCCCCTCTAGGTGGCTACTGCAAAAGTCGAGTAATTACTGTGTTAATTGCACCACAATCACACTGATATTATCTTCGCCGCCTGCCTGATTGGCGGCTTGCACCAATCTGTCACATGCCTCTTGCGGGGAGGTAGAGGTATGCCAGATTTGCCAGATGTCAGTATCCTGCACCATCCCGCTCAGACCATCCGAGCAGAGCAACAGTGCCTCGCCCAATCCCACGCGCGGCTCGAAGAGGTCTACTTCGAGCTGCGCTTTATCGCCAATGACGCGGTAAATCACGTTCTTCTGTGGATGATGGGCGGCCTCTTCGCGCGTAATCTGCCCGGTGGCGACCAACCGCTCTACCAGCGAGTGATCCACGGTGATCTGCTCGATGCCATTCGTGGTTAGCAGATAGGCGCGACTGTCGCCAGCGTTAGCCACAGTTATTTTATCGCCTATTACAATCGCCGCAACACAAGTGTTGCCCATATCGGTACGCGCTGCTTTACGTTGTTCATGAACTGTGCGGTTGGCCGCCTGCACCGCATCTTTGAGCCAGGCGCGGCCATCCGGTAGCGCGTCCCGGGTTGCTGCCGGAGTCAACAACTCCGCCACGCTTTTCTGGGCCATGGTCTGAATCGTCAGCTGGCTGGCTAGTTCGCCGGCATCGTGACCGCCCATCCCATCGGCAACCACATAGACGCCGACTGGCGTCCCCGTCGCGCCCAGAGATTGCGCCAGGGTAAGTACCGAGAGGCTGTCTTCATTGAGGCTGCGCTCCACGCCGACATCAGTGCGGTAGCCCACGCGCAAAGTCACGCCTGCGGGCCGGCGTAGCGTTTCCAACGCCTGCTCCAATCCAACTGCCAGCGCTGCGGCGGTCAATGCGCCTGGAGATTGCGCCGCTTGGGTTAATATCACAACGGCGCTTTCCGGTAATGCAGCCGCGCGCTCTGGCTGTTGTTGACCAGAAACAAGGTAGGTCAGGATCCGCGCCAAAGCCTGAATATCCTGAGCAAAACTAGCCTGCGCGTGCCCGCGCTGTTCAGCCGGGATGATCTGGGCCGCCTGCCAGTCAGCCCAACTCGCGTGCTTATCATCAATAGTAATTGTTGTCAGCGCCAGTTTGGGGAACGTTACAAAGTGGCGATGGAGATAATCCAGACCTTGCGCCAGGGCCACGCCCCAGGTCAACACCTTGACCGGCTCTTGTGGCACAGGTAATGTAGAGGCTAACGGCAGCAGAAATTCCTCATCCACAAGATAATGGCGTGGGGTTGCGCCATACGGGGTTTCAGTAAAAACGCGCTTGGGTAAGGTCAAAGCCGGATGGCGTAATTGCATCTGTAATAATGCTGCAACGCCCGCGAACGCTTCGGGAACGGCGCTCTCATACATCTGATATCGCAGGTGTAGGCCCGGCACAGCGGAAAGATCCGCGCCACAATCCACACAGAACAATTCTTCTGCCTGTAAGCTTAATGTGTGGCAATTAGGACATTTGCGTACCGATAAACCATCTTCCACCTGGTAGATGTTCTGTTGCGCGGTTTGTTGACGCACTTCCAGAACTTCGTAGCGACCATGATCGAGCAAGGCTCCGCATGGCAAAGCAGCGAAGGCGGCGGGTTGCGCTTCGAGCGGGCGGGTGTTGCCAGAGCGGCGCGCTGGAGCGCTCGGCAAAGGCTTGGTGACGGGTAACGCCGCGGCGGGTGGCGACTCGGGTAACGCCGCGCCGCATTGATGACAAAACCGGGCGCCCGCGCGATTCTCGAAATTACAGGTAGAGCATTTCATGCGCGCACCTCCTGCCCGGCGGCATGGAAAATAAACTCCACAGCCCCCAACTGCACCTTATCGCCATCTTTCAAGACATTGCGCCCCGTGCGTACCCCGTTGATGTAAATACCATTCAGAGAGCCGAGGTCTTCGATGATCCACCGCTTGCGTTCATAAAACAGCCGCGCGTGCGTCGCCGAGACTGTTTCCCAGCCAGGAAACGCTTGGGTAATCACACATAGATTGTCCGCGCTATGGCCAAGGGTTTGCTCTTGCTGCAAGGGCCAGGTTGCCGCGCTATGCTGAAGGCGCGCTTGCTCGGGTGCAGCTGGATCAGAACGCAAGGGTTTGGTAGTCGTTGGCGGCGTAGGTTGATGGCGGGCTGCGGAGCGGCGATTCCACCGCAGGATGACCAGCATAGCCAGGATCAATAACAAGGGCACCAGGCATAAGATACCTATCAACTGAAGCGGAAAAACTGCTCCCGAAACAGTCGTCTCGGGCAGCGGTGTGGGTTCAGACGTTGGCATAGGCGTCTCAGGTGTAACAGTCATAATCGGGGCTTGGGTAGGGATAGCCGTAGCCGTAGCCGTTGTTGTGGGTGTCAGCGTCAGCGTAGATGTAGTAGTCAATGTTGGGGTAGGCGACTCAGTAATCTCTTGCGCAGCGACATGGGTAACAGCATTACGCGCCATGCCAGCGCGAGCCGGGATGAGCAAGGCCAAAATTAGCAAGAGTCCCGCTGCCACAGTTAAAACCCAGGCGGAGCGCTCAAGTATAAGATAACAATGTTTCATACAGCCCCCTTCACAACTTGCTTACATGGATCTTCCTGTGGCTCAGTCGGCGACCAGCTACAGCGCGAGACGATTGCACAGATCGAAATTTCTACACGGATGGGAGCCACACCCATTGCGTTATTATATAACTATTCTGATGAACATGCAACCAGATAAGATAATCGATAAATTGACCGCAATAAAATAGAAATTGATATAGTATTTTAATTGTGGGAGAAGACTCATTGATGTACCACCAGCCTTACATGGTTCTCACATGACACTTCGGCGATCTGGTTGCCGGAGTGTTTCATATTAGCTGTGCGAAAGGGTTTTCGCGCCTTGTTAGGGAGGTGTAGAATGAAATCGTAAAGGGACTCTTCCCAGTAATAGCTCTTGACCATCTTGCAACAAATAAGATTGTTGGGCTGTTAAGCGCGCCTTCTGTAATTGGGTAATATTGCGCGGAGTTAATGGGACGATGTACCAGGCTGCTCCTTGTTTGCGTAAAAGCGCATGTTTGCGCGAGATCGTGTTGCCGCCGGGTTCCTCAGATAGCTCTATATCAGGGTATTTTCCCGTAGTAGCATCATAACGCCCTATCAACAGTTCTGGTTTGCCGAAATTCTCCAATGCAATTATTGTCCCAGAAGGGCAACACAATACGGCAGAATTATTTTGCGCAGGGGCATAGACGGCTACCCCCGTGTCGCCTCCGGTAAGTATCAGCGTGTTGCCAGCTAGCACTCCAGCATAGGCCAGAGAATCTCGCTCGCGCAAAGGGTATGCCTGACCCTCTCGCAAAACAGCCAGTTGATAGCGCAAGGGCCGCCGCGCTCCATCCAGGCGTGGCGCGCCGGTTGCTTGAACCAAAGCAGGTAAGAGCTTGGTGCAAGGAAGATCCACTGGCAATTCTACATTGAGTTCCCGTTGCGCTTGGGGGAGTTGCAGAGTGATAACAATAGAATCCATAGATACGCTCAGGCGGTTTGTGTGGATTGGGGCGTTTTATCGTAGATGAAGCTGACGCCATTTTCTCCGGGTTTAACGACAACTGAAGAAGGAGCTTGGACATTATGGTTGCGGTTATCGGTATAGTAGACTTTATAGTTGCCATCAGGCCGCGTTTCTACACGTTGCACGACAGAAACATGCCCATGCTCCGCGTGTCCTCCTTTGACGCCCGGCTCCCAAACCATTACAGACCCTGGAACAGGCCGCGTGCCAACCTCATAGTTATTAGCTGCCGCTTGCTCATTCCATTGATGGGCATGACCACGACAGGGAACATCTCGCTGCGAAGAAGCATATTTGGTGCAGTTGTTAGTGGTAGTTCCTGGGAAATAAGCGTGCCATTTGGAGGGGCCATCCGTAGCAATCCCCTGATTAATCATCTGATTGAGTTCTGCTTGTTGGGCTTGCAGAGATTGTAGTTGCTGTTGCCCCGCAGCGTGCTCACGCACGCGCCGATCGCGTTGATCTTGCAGCACAGCCCTTTGCTCTTCTAGTTCTTTGATCTGTTGATCTAGATCCGCAACCTGATCCTCATACTCATCAGATTTGGTGCGCCAGGGCGCATCAATGATCCCATCATCGAAGCCCAAACCGAGAGGCGTGCTCGGCAAAAGTTTATTTCCGAATTTATCGGCTTTCGCCTGCAATTCATCCCGCTTCTTCTGCAACTCAGCCAACTGTTCATCAATGTCAGCCATGGCGGTATCATCCGCTGCGATCAAATCCGCCAAACGCTGTTGTTCTGCCTCGAGTTCAGGGATTTGAGCGTTTATTTGTTCCAGGTAGGCAAACCGCTCGGCCCAGGTCATCTTGGAGAAATCCGGGGCCACGGGCACCGACATGGAAGCCAACACCACGGTTGCGACGGCCATATCAGCCGCCGTCATCGCGCCCAATACAGCGCCCTTGCCTGTCTCGAATTCCACCCAGGGCATCCCTTCGAGGTGTCCGGCCGCGGTTGCATCCTCCTGTTCGAACGTATCCGCCACGCGCCGCAGTTTGCGCCCGAGGTCTTCGAGTGAGCGGGTAACATCGCGCCCGGCGGGGGATACCTGGTTCAAGCGGGGTTCGATGCGCCACCGGCTCTGGCCGTCCCAGGCGTCGGTATCCAACGTGCTGATGGCATGGTTCAGAGAGCGGGTAAGCTGTTCCACCGCATCGGCCTGGGCTTGCAGGCGGCGGGCCACCTCACGGGCCTGTTGCGTGTTGATGCGAATTTGGGTCATCCGTTACCTCCGCATATATTAAATTTTCACAAAATTACGAAGTTGGGACTTGCACCTTGTGAAAAAGCATCTATAATAAATTATAGTTGAATTTCAAAATCTGTCCAGTGGAGGAGAAACTATGACTCAAATTGTTGTCTCGCCCGAAAGGCTGGAAAACGTCGCCAGCACCTTTGATAACCGCAAGTCAGAAACTGAACAAATTCTCAACACGTTACGCAATACTATGCAGGGCCTGAATGCCGAATGGGATGGCGTAGCCCAAGAAAAGTTCTACACACAATGGGATGCCATGCTTCCCAAGATGAATCAATTCACAGAACTTCTTGGAGAAATCGCCTCCGAGCTGCGCCGTATTGCCCAGGTCTTCCGTGACACGGATGAACGTGTGATTTAAACACGCTCCCCGTGCTTTGATGTGGTTGTTGTTAAATTTTCTTAATTCACACTACAAAAGGAGCTAAAGATGGTTGAAATTCGTATATCCCCGGATCGTTTGGAAAGTGTGGCTGCTAGCCTGAATACAGACAAGGAACAAGCCCTGACCCAGCTGACGAGCATGATCAGCACGGTACAGAATCTCCAGGGTGAGTGGACCGGTCTGGCGCAGGTAGACTATGCGCGCTTGTTCGAAGAGCAGGTGCCACAGATGAAGACCCAATTGGAGGAGACGCTGACTCTGTTGATTAATGATCTCAAGCGTATTGCCCAGGTGTTCCGAGAGACGGACGAAGGGGTTATTTAACTCACATTTGCGTTTTTACAACAAACACCGAGGCTTCAGCCTCGGTGTTTGTTGTATGCTTATTTCATTTCTTTAAGCGGTCTCTTCCTCTGGTGTTGACCAAGTCGCTGCTTGGGAATCTTTCCATTGGGAAACCAATTGAATCACCAATTGCTCAACTGTTGCTTGATCTCCCGGCGTGGCAATGTGCGCGGCCTGCTCTACGCCATTGCGCACGATGAAACCTCTCCCTGGCGGCATTTGCCGGATGTCTGCCGGGCGCACACGCACACCTAAGGGATTCTGATCGCCTGTATCCAACAGCCGGAGCAAGACCCCTGAGCGTCCCAATTTCAATTGCTTAGTGATAGGATCGCTATAGCCAACCCCCATGCCTGGCAGCGGCCCGCTGATGATGGTGTGCATATTGACATCGCGCCCACGCTTAGCTAACCGTTCTAGCCCAATCATGATATCGCGCTCATTACTTAACGTATTGAAAAACTCATCGTAATCATCGCACACAAGTAGCAGGTGTGGCAAAGTATTCACCGCTGCTGGATCGCTGCTCAGTTCTTTCTCCCGGTAATCAATTTCCGCTGTGATTTTGGCAATGATGTTATTCTGTTGGAACTCTTCCGCGTTCCGGCAAAACTCCACCACATGGAGCAAGCGCTGCAATGGACGCAAACTATTACGCCGGCCGGAAATCAGGATGAATTGCACTTCTTGTGGCGAATGTTGCTCTGCTAAAGCCAAGAGCCAGGCCCATAGCAAGGTGGTCTTGCCGCCTTGTGAAGACCCTGCCACTATGAAATCTGACCCGTCGGCGACAAGGTCTATCCAGGCAGGACGCATCCGCACGCCATCAATACCTATGGGCGCCGATAAGAAGGGTGGCGTAGCAACGCTTTCGCGCGCGCGTTTTGAGAGCTCCACCAGCGGCAAAAGCGTAGGGAGATTTTCAACCGGTTCGGGTAGTTGTGTGCGCCAGTCTGGTTGTATCTGCTGAATGTTAGCAACGGCCTGTTGCATCGCTTGAATCGTTTGCTGTAGCTCCGCAATCTGCAATAGTTCGTCTTTTGCTTGGGCCGGCTCGGCGGTTTGGAATTCCAAGGGCGGCCGCCCATACCAGCCGCGGCCTATTGGAATCTGTTGATCCTTATTGATTTTCAACGATGTGCCTAGAATCATAGGATATTCTGTGAGATCCGCCAAACGTAGCGCCGCTTTGCGTCCCACCACACTACTGACAGCGGATGGAATATCGCCAGCGCGGTCCCCGGCAATGATGATATGAATGCCATAAGGTCCGCCTTCACGGATCAACCGGGTGAATTGCAATTGCTCATCTTGAAAAGTGTTGCGGAACTCAGAAAAACCAATCACAATTACAACAATCGCGGGAAAAGCTGCGCCTGGCTGTAATTCACGTAATTTCACCAAACTATCCACACCTGCTTTGCTGCACTGGTTTTTCCGTTCTTCTAACGAATCCCCTAGTAAGAGTAACAGACGCTTGATACGTTCTTCATCCAGGGGGGTGAACACGCCCATCGTGTGCGGTAGGTTCTCAAAGACGCGCAAGGCCTGCCCCCCAAATTCAAGGAGACAGAAATGCACTTCGTCAGGGGCATGGGTGTAGGCCAGGCTCATAACCAGCGTGCGTAGCCAACTTTCCTTGCCGGCGCCCGGAGCGCCAACCAATACGAACTGACCATCCTGGTCTGCTAGATCAAGGCAAAAAGGAATTTGTCTTTGGTTGGCCGGATCATCCAACAAACCCACTACGGCCGTTAGCCAGGGACGGTGTTTCAAATTCGGCTGGCGTGGCGCAAGCGCGTTTGTTGTGGCGCTACTTGTGGAGACCTTATGGCCGCAACTTCCACAGAACTTAGCGCCGCTGCGCACAGGTTGTTGGCATTGTGGGCACTGGTTGATTTGGGGAGTAGCGACACCATTAGTGAAATCCCACGTTTGTCCATTCCACCCACTGAAGCCAATGCGTTGAAGCACATCAGTAAATGCAAGCCATTCTGGTAGCGGATCGGGCCAGGGACTGGGGAGATTGCTTATGCCCTGTTGCTTCCCGACATTTATCAAATGCTGCACGCCAACATCCAAATCTGTTGCCGCAGATTTGGATGTATGTTGAGCGGCGTTCTTTTTGGAATCGAAGATCTTGTTACGTTTGCCTAATGGCGTCACTTCATTGATGACAAAATGATCTAGTTGCCCTGGAAGAAGGGTATCGGTGGCCCCTTGAACTTTGTAAGGGCCGCCAACATACGCCGCCTGGAATAGTTCAAACACATCATTATTGCCGACTTGCAAGTAGCCCCGTCCAGGCGTGCGCGGCAGGTTGGCAGCTTCGGGGCGGTGTAGCATTTCACTGCTCTCCTGTCGTGATTCAACACGCAAGCAGATTCTAAACTTGGCATTGGCCCAAATTTGCTGGTTGACCACGCCCGCAGGGCTTTGTGTTGCCAGAATAAGATGCACGCCCAAAGAGCGGCCTACTCGCGCGATGGCAATCAATCCCTCCATAAAATCGGGATAATCGCTAACCAGCTCTGCAAACTCATCAATAATCACAATCAGGCGCGGCAGCGGTTCTTGAACTTTTCTATCCCAGTATTTCTTCTGATAAGGCCCAATATCGTTGACATTCGCATCGTTGAATAGCCGCTTGCGCTTATCCACCTCTGCTTGTAGGGCTATTAAAGCACGGGTGGTCAATGAGCCGCTCAAATCTGTTACCATACCCAAGGTGTGGGGGAGTTTTTCCAGTTCTGAGAACGTGCCGCCGCCTTTGAAATCTACCAATACAAATCCAACATCATAAGGGTGATGCGTCAACGCCAGGGCCAGCACCAGGCTTTGTAGCAACTCGCTTTTGCCGGAACCGGTTGTGCCAGCGACCAATCCATGTGGCCCATGCCCGGTGTGATTGAGATCGAGTATCAGAGGTTGATTGCCGCGCCGCTCGCCAATGACTACCTTCAAATACGCTTCAGGTGTGCGGGTATTCCATCGGGCAGCTATATCTTCCCGGTGAATATCACGGATGCGCAGCATATCGAACAGGCGCACATGAGAGGGCAATGCGCTTTCGGACTGTACTGTATAGACTTTGAGCGGCGCCAAAGCGCGCGCGAGCTGTTCGCAATGTGTCACACCTACAGCGTCGCCAACGCACTCTTGAGTATAACCAGGAGAGCCGTAGCCAGCGAACACATAACGCAAATTGTTTTGTGGTAGGCATTCTACATAAGATGCGCTACCGGCAGGGACACGCGCTACATGATCTACCAGGAACACCCCAGTAACATTGAGCGCGCGACCCTCTCTGGATAGCAGCAAATCCAAGGCTGGGTCATGCGGGATGATGCTGTTATCTGCTATCAACAATACCAGCCACGGCCAATTAGGTTGCGGACCGCCATGTTGCACACCATAGAGCTGATTTTGCCGGCGATGGAGTTCTTCTAGTAATTCCTTGAGAAGGGTCTGTGCGGTTAGAGCATCGTTCGCCAGGTATGGTTTGTCTACGCTTTGCAAAGCATAAGTATGCGGTAGCCACATCAGCCATTGCCAATGTTGCGCCTGCTGGGGAGGATAAATAGCTAGCAAATGAACTTCATCGGGAGAATGATGCACCACCAGATTACAAATTAGAGAACGCGCGATTGCATTTCTCTCAGCGTAATTCCCGATGATTCCTACGGGGCCTGTTTTTAAGTCCGCTAATACAGGGACTTGTGGAATGAATGAGAAATCGTGCTGGATTGCATAGACGGTTTCCAGGCGCGGATCGGGTACATCTGACTGGGGCGCCTCGATAGTTATGGTGCTAGGCAGTGAACCCGTGCCCAAGCGCAAGTTCAGGAAATCACCATCATTAGGAGTACGCTCCCACAAGCTGGGGTCGCGTTGTTGCGCGCGGAATAGTAATATCTGGGGATCTGGGTCTTTATTGATCAGGATGCGCTTTTGTTCTCGACGCCAAGTTTCCAATTCATTACGCCGTTCTTGAAACGCCTTGGCATACGCAGCTTCTTTCTCTTCCAACTGCTTTTTGTAAGCTTTCTTCTGTGCAGAACGGGTTGCAAACGATGTAATAACTGATATCAATGACATAGACGCCATTGGAATTGCCATTGTGTAGTTGCCAGTCGCGCCACCATAGAAGGCAATCATTATAAATACACCTGCTAACGGAAGCAGCGCAATCAACCAGCTAGACTTGGCTGGCGGATTGACTAGCGGCGGAGCAGGCAGTTTTATTTTTTGTTGTGGCAGAGGTTCCCAATACCGTGGACGGCGATTGATAGTAGTGGTTTTAGATGCATCCATAATGATAATTCTCCGATAACACTGTCACTTGTAGTGATGATATATAGCGTGCAAGAACAGGGTGCTTGCATAAGATTATACTTGACTTTCCAAAAATCTCCACGAATTACACACTGCGAGGGTATAGGACAAATCGCTCGAACCGATCTCCGCCCGCACCTACCCAACCAGAAGTGGCGCGGTCAGAGACCGGCCACAGCGCGCAAAGCGTCTTTTTGTGTTTTTCTTTGCGTT
>OMKS01004609.1_pt1 | contig 10308 bp, 9 predicted proteins | sample 1674721 | NCBI WGS metagenome assembly OMKS01 (sample SAMN06264996, study PRJEB25208) | sediment metagenome | isolation source: hot spring sediment | place: USA: California | collected 2014-09-02 | reverse complement strand
AGGCTGTTTTTTTCAGCGTATTTTTCAAATACTTTTTTCGGCTCTCTGGCCAAAATATTTGCTATTATTCTTATTTTTTCTTTTTTCAGCCCCAAATTCTTAATTGTCCCTATTATGCTGATTGCCAGCAAAATTATTAATATCAGCAATATCACATTCAAAATAATGGAAAATTCCTGCAGCAATCTTAGCCAGGCTGGCAAAGCTTTGTCCAATCCTTGCGCTCCAGCTGTTTTAGCCAGGTTCAGGCTCAATAGCAGCTGGCTGCTGGACAGGTTTATTCCCACTCCTTTGCTTAAAACTATTGCCGGCTCCCCTGCTTCTGCCAAAGCTGTTGTGCTGGCTGAAAACTCTGTTTCTATGCCGTCTCCGTTTCTGGCTTTGGCGCTAAAATCATATTCCTCGCCTGGAGTTAAACTGATTTGATAATCAAGCCCCTCTTCTTCATATTCATAACCAGCGCCTGTCACCCTTATCTCGCCCCAGGCTTCTTGCGTTTGCCAAGCTTCTGTATCTCCAAAACTTCCGTCTGTCTGCACATAATTGCCTGTGTTTAGTTCTTTAATCGCATATTCTGTATATTCTGGATTGCCATCTCCGCTTTTAAGCCTTAATACTATTTCTTCTTCTCCGGTTTCTAATATCTCTAATCCTAACGGCTTATTAGCCAAGGTGTAGCAGGCTGCTGTATTTGACGGACCTGATTCCCCTGCTCCGGAAAAGGCTGTCACATATCTTGAGTATTGGCTGTTTATTTCTAATTCTGCTTCGTCAAAATATTCCAAATCAGTCGTAATATTTGGTAAAGTATCTAAAACAACCAAGTCTGTTGTTGCGTCATACAATTTAAACCCTGTCTCATTATCTGCCTGGTCTTCAAAACTCCAGCGTATTGCTGCCTGACTTTGGGCTTCGCAGGTCAAGTTGATTGGCGCGTTAGGCAAAGTTTCCACCCCTCCAACAACTCCGCCTCCGACACCTAAAGCCGTATTATATACCACTGACAAATCATCAATAATAGGCGTGGTATTAGGATTAATAGTTTGTAAAACTGCCCGCCATCTTAAATCAGAACCAACACTAGAAAAAACATGCAAACTGCCTGGCAGCACAGAATTCCAACTCGCCCCGCCATTATTGGATAAATAATAATCTATTATTTGGCCGCTTAATGTCTCACTAGCTGTTAAAGTAGCGCTGGTTACAAAATCACTCGTGCTGTTGACATTTAAAGATTGGATTATGGAAGACGACTTATAATACAGCCATTTGCTGAAATATATTTCTCTATTCCCCTCTGTATCATCTTCCCAGACAATGTGTGGCTGACCACTGGAATCCAATCTGATTATTGGTGTGCGCGAATTGCCGCTATTATTGGAAATATTATCATAGCCTGGCGTGCCATCCATTTTTGTCCAGCCAGTACCCGCCGTCCATTTACTGACATAAACCTCATAATTGCCTTCTGAATCATCTTGCCAAACAACAAGCGGATTATTGCCAGCGTCCAATTGCATTAAAGGCACTATAGAAACACCGGCATTATTGGAAATATTATCATAACCTGGCGTGCCATCCATTTTGCTCCAACCAACGCCATCTGTCCATTTACTGAAATATATTTCATCATTGCCGGTTGTATTATCCTGCCAGACAACAAACGGATTGCCACTAATGTCCAATTGAATTTGAGGCTTAACAGAAGCACCGGCATTATTGGAAATATTATCATAACCTGGCATGCCATCCATTTTGCTCCAACCAACGCCATCTGTCCATTTACTGAAATATATTTCATTATTACCGGTTGCATTATCCTGCCAAACAAGATAGGGTTTATCAGCCGCATTTAGTATCAGCTTTGCAGTTGTTGAATCGCCGGCAGTATTAGAAATATTGTCATATCCCAAAGTACCATCCATTTTTGTCCAACCCACCCCATCTGTCCATTTACTAAAATAAATCTCGTAACTACCCGTTATTGGATCTTCCCAAATAACATAAGGAAAACTATTACTATCTAATTGCAATTGGGGCAAACCCGATGAATCCGCTGTATTAGAAATATTATCATAACCCAAAGTGCCATCCATTTTTGTCCAGCCTACGCCATCTGTCCATTTAGTTAAAAAAATTTCCCAGACTCCTAATCTTTCATCTTGCCAAACAACAAGCGGATTACCGCTAGAATCTAATCTTAGCAGAGGTAATGTTGATTTGGCAGATGTATCATTAGAAAGGTTATCATACCCCAAAGTGCCATCCATTTTTGTCCAGCCTACGCTCTCTGTCCATTTGCTAAAATATATATCTCCATTACCTAATGCGATGCCATCTTCCCAAACAACATAAGGATTATTGCCGGAATCAAGCTGAATTACTTGCCTGTAAGAAAAAGCGCTACTATTAGAAAGATTATCAGCGCCTAAACTGCCGTCCATGCTGGTCCAGCCAATACCCTCTGTCCATCTGCTAAAATATATTTCATATTCACCCACAGTATTATCCCTCCAAACAATATAAGGCTTATCATCAGAATCCAATTGCATATCTTCAGAATGCCTTTCAAATAAAATTACATAAAAGAGAGAATGCCCAGGGGTCTGGGAAATATTTTCATAGCCGCTGGCTGTTTCACCCATATTAAACCAATCTTTTCCTAAAAGACGGGCTTCTTGCAACACAGTATCCCATTTACCAGTTGTGGCCGTATTATCTTTAAAAATTTCTGTGCTAAAATCCTCGTTATAACTTAAAATATCCGCTTTAACCGGCTGCAAATAATCACGGCTAAAAAAACTGGTTAATGCCAAGAAAAAAGCCAAAACCAAAATCAGCTTAGCTTTTGAGCTAATTAATTTCAAAAATATCAGCCGCCTTAATTTTTGCACCATATTTTTATTAAAATTAAACCTTTTTCCTTTTTTATTATACAATAAATTAAAAATTTTCACAAGAAAAAACTACCCAAATATTGGGGGGTAATAGCGACGAGAAATATTGCTAAAATTTAAAATTGCCCCGTTTTTTCTCTTTAAATTTTTTTATCTGCCTTTGCAGATCATCCTTGACTTCATTAATCGCCATGTACAAATCTTCTTTTTCAGCTTCAGCGCGAAGATTATATTTTTGCGGCACTTCTAAATTAGCTTCTGCCCGAAAAATATTGCCCTTTTGGTGGTGTTTGGTTGTAACTCCAACCTCTACCCGAGCAATTAAAACACCGTCATAAAATTTTTCCAGACTGCTGATTTTTTCATGGGCATAATTTTTAATCGCGTCTGTAAGCTCTAAATTTGTGCCTTTGATGTGGATTTGCATGGTTTTGGAATTAAGATTTAAGATTGCAGATTACAGATTGCAGATTATTAATTTTATTACTGTAATCTGCAATCCGCAACCAGCAATCATTGCTATTTTATCATTTTCAAAAATTCATTTTCATTGATTATTTTAACCCCAAGTTTTTTCGCTTTATCAAATTTTGAACCTGGTTCAGAACCAGCCACGACATAATCTGTTTTTTTACTGACTGATGAAGAAATATCGCCGCCTAATTTCCTGATCATGGTTTTTGCTTCATCTCTGGCCATTGAATCAAGCGAGCCTGTTAAAACAAAAGATTTGCCGGCTAAGGTTTGTTTGGCTTTTTCAGTTTTTTCAATCTTAATTTGCTTTAACAATTTATCAATAAGCTCCAAATTTTTCCTGTCCTGAAAATAATCATAAATGCTTTGAGCCACTATGCTGCCAATATCAGGGACTTTTTGCAAACCTTCAATTGAAGCGCTTGTAATTTTAGGCAATTCAGCGAAATAATTAGCCAAAGCAAAAGCCGTCTCTTCACCCACATGCCTGATGCCCAAAGCGTAAATAAAATCCGCCAGATTAATTTTTCTGCTTTTATCAATCGCTTCAATTATATTTTGGGCTGATTTTTCGCCAAAACGCTCCAAAGGCTCTAAATCTCCTTTTTCCAGCTCATAAATATCAGCTGGATTGCTGATCAAGCCCTCATTCATTAATTGCTCGATTATTTTGGGGCCCAAACCATCAATTGCCATGGCTTTGACAAAATGGTTGATTTTCCTAAATTGGACAGCAAAACAATTTTTATTAGAGCAATAAATGGCGACTTCTGCTTTTTTACGTTCAATTTTTGAGCCGCAAATCAGGCATTTGTCAGGGATTTTAATTTCTTTTTCCCGGCCTGTCCTTAATTTAGGCAAAACTTGAATAACTTTAGGAATAACATCGCCGGCTTTTTCAAGAATAACAGTATCTCCGATTTTAATGCCCAGCCTTTTTATCTCGTCAATATTATGCAAAGTCGCGCGAGAAACAATCGTGCCGCCGATTAATACCGGCTTTAAATCAGCGACCGGAGTCAAAACTCCTGTCCTGCCGACATTAAAACTTACATTTTCCACAATTGTTGTCGCTTGTTCAGCCGGAAATTTATAAGCCACCATGCCGCGCCTGGTTTTGCCGACAACGCCTAATTTTTTCAGCAAATCAATGTCATTGACATTCACCACAATTCCGTCAATCCAGTAATCAAGCCCGTCCCTTTGTTTTTGGGTTTTTTTATAAAAATCTTCCACCTCGCCCAAATTTTTACAATGAGCAAATAAAGGATTTATCGGAATGCCTATTTGCTTAATTAATTCATGCGACTGCTGATGGGTCTTTTGCCCCAGATCATCAATCAAGTCATAGCCGTAAAAATTTAATTGCCGTGAGGCTGTAATTTTCGGGTCCAATTGCCTGACTGAACCAGCCGCCGCATTGCGCGGATTAGCAAATTTTTTTTCGTTTTTTTTCTCCTGCTCCTTGTTCAGCTTTTCAAAAACCTTTTTAGACATAAAAACTTCGCCGCGGATTTCAATGTATTGAGGCGGGTTTTTAATTTTATCCAAATTAATAAGGCGCAAAGGAATGGCTTCAATTGTCTTAATATTTCGAGTAATATCTTCACCTGTTTTACCGTCGCCTCTGGTAGCTGCTGACAACAAAATTCCATTTTTGTAAACCAAAGATAAAGCCAGCCCGTCCATTTTTACTTCCGCAAAATAATCAAGCCTGGCTCGCGGCGCCAATTTGGCAATCCGCTCCTGCCATTTTTTTAATTCCTCAAAACTAAAAACATCTTCAATAGAAAGCATTGGCTGGCGGTGTTTTATTTTGGCAAATTTGGCCAATGGCTCGCCGCCGACCCTCTGGGTTGGAGAATCCGAAGTAATCAAATCCGGATATTGCTGTTCCAATTCATAAAGCTCGTGCTTTAAAGAATCCAAAGCCGCGTCAGAAATTTCCTGACGATCTAAAACATGGTAAATATAACGATGATGATTAATCTCGCTTTTTAATTTTTCTATTCTTTTTTTAGCTTCTTCCTTTGTCATGATAATTATTTAAAAAATATAAAGCTTTATTTTAATTTATTTAAAAATCACATGCCAAAAATTCGCAAAATGTCCTCGCCCCAAAGCAAAACAATAATTGCTGCCGCGGTTAAAAAAGTACCCATGGGCAGAATATCGCCAAATTTTTTTCTGGCACTGACCAGCAAAAAAACCGCGACTGCGCCGCCAATAATATAAGCCAAAGCCAGCGCCAAAATTACCAACGGCCACCCCAGCATGGCGCCGATTAATGCGCCAAGTTTTATATCGCCTTCGCCAACCCAGCTGCCTTTGGAGATTATGTGCTGCAGCCCAAAAAACAAAGCGCCGATTAAAATTCCAATTATTAAATTTAAAAATCCCAAACCCGATGCCAAGCTGATTATTATTGCCAGAATTAAAGCGGGCAAAACAATTTTATCTAAAATCAGATAATATTTTAAATCAAAAACAAAAAGAAAAATCAAAATCAAAGCAAAAAATAAGTCACGCCATAAAAATAAATTCAAAGCCCCATATTTGACAAAAAACAGGATAAAAACAAGGCCTGTGGCTAATTCTACAACAAAATATTGCCAGCTGATTTTGCCTTTGCAAAAACGGCATTTGCCGCCCAAAAAAATAAAACTTAGCAAAGGCATTAAATCTTTTATTTTGATGATTTTTTTGCATTTGGGGCAAAAAGAACGCCGCCAAAGAGGCAATTTATAATACAAACCATAAGCCAGGCTGTTTAAAAAACTGCCTAAAATCAAACCAGTCAAGAAAAAAATAAATGCACTGTAAAGCATAAATCAAGTATAAAGTAGAAAGTAGAAAATTAATAAAGTAAACTTTATACTTTATAAACTTTTTAACTTTTAACTGATTAAATTATAACACTTTTTTAGCAATTAAAAAACAGGCGATTTTCCCCCCGAAACAGCCTGTTTTTTATGTTTTATCTATTGCCAGAACTGGTATCAATGGTTTCGGAATGGGCATGATAAGCGCCAGCCAGCCCCAAACTGCTTTCTTTTTCCGTAATAAAAAGTATGTCAAAACCATCGTTTGAGCCAGTATAAGTATATTGCCGGTCAGGCAAAGGATCTGTAGGCACCTTGCTCATATAAGTTGTTTCCTGGCTACAGGCTGTTGTTGCAGACACAAAACCACCTTCAGCCTTAGAACATAATTTTTCCGCATTGCCTTTGCCCAAAACAACAGGCTGGCTAATGGCCGGGTATTCTCCCTCATCGCTAAAATAAAATTCCAAAGCCGTACGGATCTGTTTAACATCGCTTATCCTATTTGCATCGCGCGCTTTGGCCCTTTGGCCGTTTAAAGCAATAATGCTAATACCAGCCAAAATGATGATGATGATGATGATAACCAAAAGTTCAATCAATGTAAAGCCTTTTTGTCCATTAAAATTTTTCATATTTTTTTTAAAAACAAGGCTGGCTATTTATGCCCAAATTAGTGGCGCAATTTACCCCCTTGAAAAGCCCCTGCCTTTTAAAATTAGTTTTTAATTCAAACTCTATTTGATAATTTTTATTGTCGTCGGCTGATTTATAATAATAGCGGTTGCCCTGGTTAAAATACTGATTAGGTATAGGCGTTAAAATATTTTTATCGCAAAAATCAGACAATTTTTTAAAACCGCTTAAACATAATTTTTCTGTTCCCAGATAAACATCGTTTAAAACCATGGGGTCTTTGGCTTCCGGATAAAAATTATTGGTTAGTAAAAAAACTTCCAATCCGTCTCTTATCTGCTTGACCTCTGATAAGACCTGAATATCACGCGCCTTAGAATTCAAATAAGAAATAAAAAAAATATTGCCCATGATTATAATTAAAGCCAAAAGACCAATTATTAAGGCTTCAATTTTAGTTATGCCCTTTTCTTTCATCTGCTTAATATAAATCTTATTTTTTATTTTCTTTTAAAATTTTCTTGATTTTATCAACAACTTCAGAAGGCATAAAATGGGCTTTGATCAAATAGCCGACTGCCCCTTTTTCAAAGCCTTTTTTTACATCCTCTTTTTGGCCTAAATTAGTCAGCAAAATAACAGGGATGTCCGCCACTTCTTTATCTTTTTTCAAAGCGTCTAAAACAGCAAAGCCGTCCATCTGGGGCATTAAAATATCCAAAAGGATAATATCCGGCTTTTCCTTTTTTACCATTTCCAACCCCTTTTTGCCGTCTTCCGCTGAAATAACTTCAAAGCCTTCCAATTCAAATTTGGTAGAATACATTTCTACCAAGAAAGAATCGTCTTCAATTAAAATTATTTTTATCTTTTTTTCTTTTGCCATGTTGTTTAAAATTAAAATTAAAAATTATAAAAAATGTTTATAAAAAAAGCTCTAACTCTTCAGGGATTAAAACTCGGGGATCCCAGTCAACTTGGCCTTTTACGTCTTTGCCGCGCCTGATATATTGATAACGGTCAGCAAGAGTATAAATTAATCTGGGACTGAGTTGGTCGGCTCTCTGGCCATTTTTAAAAATAACCGTATTTACATCTATCAACCGCAATTCTCCGTTGTCTTCAACTAAATAAAGATTTTCAGAATCAATAAATTTAACTACTGAACCGCGCAAAGGCGCCAATTCCGTATCTGGCAAAGGCAATTCTGGCAATGGTTCTGGTGGCAATACTGGTTCTGGAATTGGAGATGGCAGTGGCGGTGGTGGGGCAGGAGGTTCTGGCAAAGGACTAGGCTGAATCAGCGGCGGCTCAATCGGAGGCTCAATAACTGCAACTGGCTCATTTGCATTTTCATTGCTAAGCAATGGCGCAGGTGGCAGTTTGGGAAAAAAATAAACATAACCTGCGTAAATTAAAAAGCCTGCAACTATAATTATAACAAAAAGAGCTGAAAAAACTAAATATTTCTTTAACAAATATCGCCTGAAAGACAGCAGCAAATTGACTTCCTGAAATTCTTCTTTTGCTTCTTCCTCTTTTCTTTCTTTTTTTATTTTCACCCTTTCTTTTTCTTTTTTAATCTCCTCTTTTTTGGGCAGGTGCATTCTTACTTCAAAATCTGCTGTCTTTTTTTTAATCGGCTTTTTAGCCTCGCCGCCTAAAAGATCTATCGGCATATTATTACAAATCCCTTACTAATTTTAAAACTTGCACTTAATTTTTAGCCTTATAAATTTTATAAAACTGACTGGTTATTTGTCTATTTGTAGCAGATCAGTAAATTTGCGGAAATTAAACAATTTCTCTCATTGCCAAGCCCAAAGCAACTGAAAAACGAGGGCCTATTTCCTGCAAAACAGGCGCTAACTCTTCCGGATAAATAACCCTGGCCCAAGGATCTCCCACATAAGTTCTGACATTCAAAACATTAGTCAAATACTTATCCAAAAAATTGCCAAGCAAAGCTCCGCCCCCTGTCAAAATGATTTTATCTAAAGTTTTTTCCTGGCCCATTTGTTCATAATAAGATTTCAAGAGATATTTGATTTCAGTAACAATAGGTGCCAAAGCTTCTTCTACTGGTGCGGGGTAATTTTCCATATTTTCTTGAGCCATCATAATGCCCAAATCCAATTTATAATTTTCCGCGTCTGAAATAGTAATTTTCAGGCTATCAGCTATTGATTTTGTCACTGCAGCGCCGCCAACCTGAATACCTCGGTTTAAAATTGGGATTGTCAAATTGACAATTGACAAAGATGTTCTGTTTTCGCCAATATCAATAATCATAAGCAAAGACCTGTCAGTGCCGATTAAAGAACGTTCCAAAGCAAAAGACTCTATATCCAAATTAGTCAGCTGAAAACCAGCCTGTTTGAAAATATCAACATAGTTTTTAACTATTTCATTTGGCGCGGCTGTAATTAAAAATCTCACCACTTCCAATTTGTCGTTGCGGCCGGCTTTTTGCACATTTTCCGTAGGAATAAGGTTAAAATCAAAAACCATTTCTTCAAGGGGCCTTGGCAATATTTTTTTAACTTCAGCTGAAAGCAAATCTTTAATTTTAGCTTTATTATCCAAATCTCTCTTAAGAAGATTAGATAATTTAACTACCGAAGAAAATATTGAAGCATTGGGCAAAGCTGCCAGAGCATAATTTGTCGTCACTTTTGCCCTGTCAGCTACCTCTTTCAATAATGTTGTAGTAATATTTTTATTGCTTATAAAATCGCCCATTAAAACATCGCCTTTGCTCTCTGTATAGCCATAGGTCACTAATTGTGGTTTGCCTTTTTCCGGCCTTAATTCAACCAATTTTATAGCGTCAGGCGACAAGTCAACGCCTAGAAAGCTGCTTGGTTTAGCCATATAATTTAAATTTTAGCGTTTTAGATTTTAAAATTTTAGTACTATAACACTATAATGCTAAAGCACTCAAACTCTAGTTTATTATATCACAAATTAACTTAATGCGACAAATCAACAATGCTTATCCAGCTCCAAATTCAAAAGCTTGTCCGCCTCTTTATTGAGATCCCTGGCAATATGATGATAGCTGACATTTTTCAAACCCAAAGCCGCATTCCAGGCTTTAATAAAAAGTGGCTGCAAATTTTTATCTTTCACCCTGTATTCTTGCTTCATTTGTTTTACTATTAATTCACTATCCAGATAACAAATGACTTTTTGAGGTTTAAATTCTTTAGCTAATTCCAAGCCTTTAATCAATGCCCGGTATTCAGCCTGGTTGTTGGTCGCTTTTCCTACAAATTCATGATACTCTTTTAAAATATTATCTTTTTCATCCTTAATCACAACGCCTATAGCTGCCGGCCCGGGATTACCCCTGGCGCCGCCGTCAGTAAATATTTTAATTATTTTATTCATATATAATTAATTTTGGGTAAAGTCCGATTTTCGGACCAATTAATCGTTAATAATTAGCTTATATAAGCGTTTTTCCTGTTCTTTTA
>OMKS01004608.1_pt1 | contig 10311 bp, 8 predicted proteins | sample 1674721 | NCBI WGS metagenome assembly OMKS01 (sample SAMN06264996, study PRJEB25208) | sediment metagenome | isolation source: hot spring sediment | place: USA: California | collected 2014-09-02 | reverse complement strand
TTATCAACGTATCCGGTCACCGTATGGGTACCGCAGAGGTCGAGAGCGCTCTGGTTTCTTATCCTGATGTCGCAGAAGCGGCTGTTGTGGGATTTCCGCACGAGATCAAGGGGCAGGGTATCTTTGCATATGTAACCCTGAACACTGGCGTGGAGAAGACCGAAGAGCTTCGCAAGACCCTGGTTGCCCATGTAAGAAAGGAGATCGGACCCATTGCATCTCCTGATCGGATTCAGTGGGCAGACGGGCTTCCAAAGACCAGATCCGGCAAGATCATGCGCCGTGTTCTGAGAAAGGTCGCAGCAAGCGATTTCACAGATTTCGGCGATACATCAACACTGGCAGATCCGTCAGTTGTGGATGAACTCGTAGAAAACAGGAAAAAGCTCGGCTAGATCAAAGAACAGGGGCCTCGGGTTGTTCCTCCTGAGGCCCCCTTATTATATTTTGGCATTATAGCGACATTATCTATGATTATTGATGGAAATCTTAAGGAAGGGTCCGTATGAGAGGCGAGGAAAAATACAGAATGATATTGAATGCCGCCAAGCAGGTTTTTGCCATGGAAGGCTTCTACAATTCCAAGGTCTCAGAGATCGCACGTGAAGCTCATGTTGCAGACGGTACCATATATCTCTACTTCAAGAACAAGGATGACATCCTGATCTCCCTTTTTGAAGAAGAGCTCAACGGGATTATTACTACGGTAAAGGAAAAACTACAGGACATTGAAGACCCTTGTGAACAGCTCATTCAATTCTGCGATAATCATCTTTCGATCGTTGAATCCGACAAGGCCCTGGCAGAGGTTATCCAGGTAGAGCTCAGGCAGTCGAATAAGTTCATGCGTGAATATAAGAACAAGCATTTCCTGGCATATCTCAATATCATTGCTGATATTATCAGGCAGGGGCAGGAACAGGGCGTCTTCAAGGATAATCTGAAGCCAGACATCTGTTCGCGGGTAATTTTCGGTTCGCTGGACGAACTCTCCACCTACCTTGTTACGGGAAAAAGGAAGAGGTTCGATGTGCATGAAGTGGCCCTGATGGTCGGCAATTCTTTTCTCAATGGGCTTGTTAAATAATTCATGGGCAGGAGGATAAGACCGTGCAGATAAAAAAGGCCGCTGTCATCGGTGGCGGTGCCATGGGAGGATCCATAGCGCACCTTCTCACCTCAGTTGGCATAGAGTGTTTTGTCAAGGATATAGAAAAAGTATTCGTTGACAAGGCCATTGATCTTTCCCGAAGCATATACGACAAGCTCGTTAAGAAGGGAAAGATAGATCAGAAAAAGGCGGATGAGCTTCAGGGCCTTCTCCGAGGTTCAATAAAGTACGACAGCAAGTTCTTTGAAGATGTCGATCTCGTCATAGAGGCAGTCCCCGAGATAATGAAAATCAAGCAGGGTATCTTTACCGAACTCGAAAATATTTGTCCGGAAAAAACCATACTGGCGTCAAACACCTCAACGCTGTCCTTGCCCGAGATTGCAGCTAAAGTGGAGAAAAAGGACCGGTTCGTGGGTCTGCATTTCTTCAATCCCGCGCATGTCATGAAGCTGGTCGAGGTTATCTACGACGAAAACACTTCGGTCGAGGCCGTTGACACCATGATGGAATTTTCCATGCTTATCGGCAAGGTGCCTATTAAGGTGAAGAACGGACCTGGTTTTGCGGTCAACAGGGTGCTGATTCCTTATATGAACGAGGCTGTGTTTGCATTGATGGACGGAGAAGCGTCCATGGAAGAGATCGATGCAAGTATGGTGGAATTCGGCATGCCCATGGGTCCGTTTTCTCTGTGGGATCTGGTTGGCCTGGATGTAGGTCTGCATGCATCAGAGACGCTTGAAAAGGCTTACGGCATGCGGGCTCCTGTACCCGAACTGCTTAAAACTCTCGTAAAGAAAGGTAGTCTGGGCCAGAAGACAGGTAAAGGTTTCTATGATTATTCATCAGGAAAGAAACCGGCAAAAGAGGTGGAAACGTTTCTCAAGAACTGGTGGAAGAAGAACCCGGGAAGTGATGAGGTCTTTTCACCAGAGAGACTTCTTGCGGTTCAGATCAGGGAATCTCTGTGTATTCTGAGCGATGGCATTGCCTCGGCGAATGATATCGATACCGGTATGGTATATGGTACAAACTTCCCCACAAAGGTTTCCTGGGGGCCTCTGCACTATGCCGAGGAAAACATGGGCTGGGATGACGTATATTCCATGATGAGTTCGTTGGAATATCTCTACGGTCCCGAGCGATTTGCCATGCCGGTGAATATGGATGCCCTTCTTGCAGGAGACAGCGCTTTTACAAACTGCAGTTATGTGGTGGACAATGACGGCGTAGCTGTGATGACAATAGACAATCCCCCTATGAATACTCTCGGATACAAGACCCGGGCTGACGTAACGGCAAATGTGCTTCAGGCTGTGGCCGATCCCAGGGTCCGTGTCATACTTCTTACCGGAAATGGGAAGGCCTTTGTTGCAGGTGCGGATATTGAGGAGATAAAAGGGCTCAAGACCATAGATGATGTTGTGGACTTCGCAAACCGCGGTTATAGAATGATGAATACCATCGAGGATGCGGAAAAGCCCATAATAGCCGTCATCAATGGATTCTGCCTTGGCGGCGGACTAGAACTGGCCATGTCGTGTCATATGCGTATTGCATCGAATACTGCGCGGCTCGGTCTGCCAGAGATCAATCTCGGCATTATGCCAGGGTTTGCCGGAACTCAGAGACTGCCTCGGATTGTTGGAAAGGCAAAGGCGCTTGAGATGATCCTTTCCGGGTCACATTACAGTGCGGGCCAAGCCTGCGACATGGGCCTGGTCAACAAGGTCGTTGATCATGCCTTACTTATGGATGAGGCAAGAAAATTTGCGCGCACGATCGCTTCAAAAGGCAGGCTTGCAGTAAGCGCAGTAATGGATGCTGTGTCTGCAGGTCTTGAAGTGAGCTTTGAGGAAGGTCTCATGATCGAGTCTGAGAATTTTGCACGGGTGAGCATTTCGCATGATGCAAGGGAAGGGCTTGATGCCTTTTTGGAAAAAAGAAAGCCGGTCTTCAAGGATATGTAAGCTTGTTATGTAAAGCGGGGTGAAATTCAATCCTCACATCGGGAAGACTGTGTTAACAAGTGGCCTGCGGGCTAAAAAATAAGTAGGAAGGAGGAGAATGTGAATACAGTAGTATGCATGAAACAGGTACCTGATACAGAGACTTTGATTAAGGTTGCTGGTGCAGGTATTGTAGCTGACGGCATTAAGTGGGTAATGTCATCTTTTGACGAATTTGCCGTTGAAGAGGCCTTGCAGCAGAAGGAAAAGATGAAAGCAGGGACGGTTACAATCATTTCTCTCGGTCCTGACAGGGCCATCGAGGCAATCAGGACAGGATTGGCAATGGGTGCTGATAACGCTGTGCATATCAATGACGCCGCTTATTATGATAAGGCTGATCCTTTTGCAACGGCAGCAGCACTTGCAGCAGCCATCAAAGGTTTGGAGTATGATTGTGTTTTCCTCGGCAAACAGGCGATTGACGATGATTCAGGACAGGTTCCCGCAATGGTCGCGGAGCAGCTTGGAATTCCTGTTGTTACCCAGGTACTCAAGCTTGAAGTTGCTGCTGACAAGAGCAAGGCAACCGTGACCAGAGAAGTAGAGGGAGGCCAGGCAGTAGTAGAGGTAGCCCTTCCTGCGGTGTTCTCGGCACAGAAAGGTCTCAACGAGCCCCGGTATGCATCTCTGCCCGGTATCATGAAGGCAAAGAAGAAACCGGTTGACGTTAAGACAGCAGCAGACCTTGGTATTTCTGCAGGACCTGCTACAGTTGTCAAGGAAATGTCTTTACCGCCTGCACGCCAGGCAGGTAAGATTATTGCCGGTGATGATGCAGCAGCAAAGGCAGCAGCTCTTGCCAAGGCTTTGCACGACGAAGTCAAGATCATCTGATAGAAGGAGGTTACGAAGATGCCAGGAACTCTTATTTATGCAGAAGTGCAGAAAGGTGAGATCAAAAAAGGATCTCTCGAGATTACAAGCAAGGCCAAGGAGTTTGGCGGTGATGTTTCTGTCTGTATTATAGGCAGCGGCGTAGCGGCACTCGCTCCTGAGCTTGCAAAATATGGTGCGGATAAGATATATGTTGTTGATGCCCCGGATTATGAAAACTATGTGACCGAGGCATATGTACAGGCATTTGCACAGGTGGCTGAGCAGGTGAAACCTTCGGTTGTCCTTGCAAGCGCAACAGCACAGGGAAAGGATCTTACCCCTGCTATCGCTGCACGGCTTAACACAGGAGCCATTTCCGATTGTGTTGACCTGACAAAGAACGGAGACAAGATTGTCGCAAAAAGACCGATGTATGCAGGTAAGGCATATGCAATGGTAGAGGCACTCGCAGATCCTCAGGTTATTTCCGTGAGGCCGAATTCCTTTGCAGCTACAGAGGCTGCCGGCGCCGGTGCAGTGGAAAATGTTGCGGTAAGCCTTGATGCTTCAAAGATCAAAGTTGTCGTGAAGTCTCTTGAGCTTGCTCAGTCCGACGAGCCTGACCAGACAGAGGCCGAGATCATTGTATCCGGTGGCCGTGGTATGAAAGGCCCTGAGAATTACAAGATGCTGGAAGATCTTGCAAAACTGTTCGGACCCACAGCAACAACCGGTGCATCCAGGGCAGCTGTCGATGCAGGATGGAGAGGGCATGCCTATCAGGTAGGCCAGACAGGCAAGACCGTAAGCCCGAATCTCTATATAGCATGCGGTATCTCAGGTGCCATTCAGCATATGGCAGGGATGGGAACCTCCAAGGTTATCGTGGCCATCAACAAGGATGCAGAGGCTCCGATATTCACCAAGGCAGACTACGGTGTTGTGGACGACCTGTTCAATGTGGTACCTGCACTGATCGAAGAGATCAAAAAGATAAAAGGTTAAGAGTATTATCAGCGGGGTGGAAAGATCTTCCACCCCGCAACTAACAAGATTCAGGGGGGGGCTATGCACGGATCAGGAGCAGAGATTTCAAGAGAAGTATTCTGGAACATAGTGGGGCCTGGTTTCCCGACAGAACAGGTTGTTCTATACGTACTTGCTCTGGGAGCCTTTTTGCTGTTCTTCAGGGGACTTGCAAAAAGCGGGTTTTTTACCCGGTTGAAAGTTGCAGCCAATGCAAAGGGAACCGAGGTGGACCGGCTTAACGGTCCATGGGACAGGTTCTGGTATATGGTGATTGATGTTTTCGGTCACAGAAAGATTTTAAGAGAACCCTATCAGGGAGTATTCCATTTCTTAATATTCTGGGGGTTCATCGCACTCTTGATTACCACCGCCATCGTATTCCTGCAGGCCGATTTCATCTATCCCATCTGGCATGTATGGTTTATGAAGGATGGGTTCTATCTCGGACTTTCATTGTTTGCCGATGTATTCGGCGGGCTTTTGATAATCGGTATTCTTATGGCACTGGCCCGCAGATACGTTATCAAACCCAAATGGCTGGATGAAAAGGGTGAAGACAACGTTATCCTGTGGTTTATTTTAGCAATCGTTGTAACCGGATTTATTGTGGAAGCCCTGCGTATTCAGGCAACAGAAGTAGATCCCACAAGCCCGATGAATCCCTATATATGGTTCTCACCAGTCGGCCGAACCATCGCTTTCCTTTTCTCGGGGATGAGCGAGGCGGCACTGAGAGATACGCATGTTGTCATGTGGTGGACCCACGTGCTCGGTGCTTTGGGCTTTATTGTCTTCATAGCATACTCAAAGCTGATCCATATATTCATGACGCCGGTAAATATCTTTCTGCGTCCTGAAACACCCCAGCCTGCACTGAAGGCAATGCCGCCGGAGATGTTCGAAAATGCCGAGACATTCGGTATCCATAATATCGAAGAATTCTCCTGGAAGGATATCGTAGACGGAGAAGCCTGCATGCGTTGCGGACGCTGCGTTGAGGTTTGCCCCGCATTCGGTACGGATAAACCGTTGAAGCCGAGAGATGTGATCCAGGATATGAGAACCTATGTTTCGGAAAAGGCGAAACTTGCCGTGGATGCTGACGGTAAATACCATATTATACCGGATGAAGAATATACCGGTCCTGCACTCATAGGCGACGGGATCTCAAAGGATACGATCTGGGCATGTACCACGTGTATGGCATGTGTCGAGGCCTGCCCGGCATATATACTGCAGTTCCCGAAACTTATCGAACTCAGGCGCTATATGGTCATGATGGAATCTGATTTCCCGGCCGAGGTTCTCGATGTATTTAAAGGAATGGAAAACAACTCCAATCCATGGAGTATCGGTGCGCATATGAGAGCTGACTGGGCAAAAGATCTTGACGTCCCTGTCCTTTCCGAAAAGGGCGAGGCAGAGTATCTCTTCTATGTCGGCTGTGCAGGTGCATTCGACGATCTGAACAAGAAGGTTGCGGTTTCTCTTGCCAAACTGTTCAAGGCTGCCGGGCTCGATTTCGCTATACTTGGAACAGAAGAGGGCTGCTGCGGCGATTCAGCCAAGAAGATAGGGAATGAATATGTCTATCAGGCGCTTGCCATGGCCAACATCGAGACATTCAATGCCTATAACGTATCCAAGATAATCACCATGTGTCCCCATGGCTACAACACATTGAAATATGACTATAAGGATCTTGGCGGCAACTATGATGTGTATCACTATACAGAGATCCTTGATAAGCTCATTAAACAGGGCAAGATTACATTGAAGCAGCCGGTCCCTGAGCTGGGCACTATGACCTACCACGACTCATGCTATCTGGGCCGCTACAATAATGTATACAAACAGCCACGAGATATCCTGAAATCCCTCAATTCAGGTCCTGTTGTCGAGATGGCCAGCCATCATGCCAAGAGCTTCTGCTGCGGCGCAGGCGGGGGCAGGATGTGGATGGAAGAAGACCTCGGAACACGCATCAATCAGAAGAGGACCAATGAGGCGTTGGAATCAGGCGCAAAAACGGTATGTACTGCATGTCCGTTCTGCTACACCATGCTTTCGGACGGAATCAAGGAACTCGAGCTGGAAGACAAGCTCAAGGCTATCGATATTGCCATGCTCGTTGCCAAGGCAGCGGGTCTGGATGACAGCCCGGCAAAGCAAGCAGCTGAACCGGCCGAGAAAACACAGGCAGATGCATAAAAGGGCATTTGCATAAGTAAAATGAAAACCCTGAATCTTGAAAAAGGGGAGATGCTGTGCGTCTCCCCTTTTTTCTTGCCATGTCCTCATTCAACAAGATAGTATCCTGATATGAAGCATAACCAGTCCATGAGAATAGGCTTGATCGTTACAGATTCCTATCAGGATTTGCAAGATGAGCTTCTTCTGGAAGGTTTAAATTCAGAGGTGCTTGTTCTGGATAATAACTCATCATCCGATAACTGTCGGAAAGTCTCTGCGTACATGCATAGTTCAAGAAGATTTGATATCATTCATTGTGTCGGGAGCACCATAGCGCTTTTGTTTGCAGCGTTTGTACCAACGCCTGTTCTTACAACCATTGTGCGGCAACCCTCGTCAGCAGAGATAGATCTCTGTGTGCAGGCCGGAAAGAACTGTTTTTTTGTATTGGCAGCAGGAATTACCGGGCTTTCCGGAATTTATCTGGCATCAGATACGTGTGTACCGCAGACAGAATCCGGGCCATACTATAATGCAATTTATCACCAGATTGTTCGGTCTCTCGTCAGTACGGAGCAAAGGCCGTGGGGTTTTTATGAAGTTCTCTGCTGTGAGCATCCAGATCATAAGATCAAAAGGATAACGCTCTGGCCTAAGAAAAGACTGAGCCTGCAAATGCATGAGAAGAGGAGTGAGCACTGGTTTGTCATCTCTGGTCAGGCTAAAGTAACCATTGGCAAGGATCAGATAATCCTCGGGCCCGCCGGATCGGCAGATATACCTGTCGGTGCAGTACACCGTGTAGAGAATGTCAGTGAAGAACCTTTAGTGTTTATCGAAGTGCAGCAGGGAGATTATTTTGGAGAAGATGATATTATTCGGTTTGAAGACGATTTCGGAAGATCATGATATTTGACAGCAAGGAACGTAAATTGCAAAAAGACCTCTTTGTGCTGCTTTATGAAACAGCATCTAATGCCGGGATCGAGATAATCGAGGACAAGATTAACAGAAAAGGCGGCGTATGCAGACTCCAGCAGCGGATTGTAGTGATTTACGATGCAAGTGCGCCGGATCATGTTCGCAACAGACTTATACTTGATGCAATCTCTCAGATGAATCCAGATTATGTATACCTGCCGCCCAAGGTTAGACAGCTCCTTGAAGAAAAAGGCGCAGTTATAAATTCTACGCCATCAGTTATGGAATAAAAAAGGCTGACCAGCGTCAACTATAATTTCCTTTCGTGGAGGTTTAATTGTCGCTCATCAAAAGGCCTATGATTCATCCCTTGTCTGCCTGCAAAGAACTGTTGATTAGCTGATACCCCGCAAGCTTGCTGCTCTCGCATCTTAGTCCTCGCCCCCTGGGGAGGATGAAGGTGGGGGGTAATAAAATTGATTTATTTGATATCTTGAAAGCGTGCTGCGAGGTGTTTCATTGTTTCTTTGTTCTCATCTGGATAAGACGTAACTCCCTTTGTGCATCCACATTGTCTCGGTTAATCTGCAGGGCTTTCCTGAAGGCATCTACTGCTCGTTTTGATCCCTCTTTTTTGAGTATCCATCCAAGGATGACGTAGAAGGAGTCGGAGTTGGGAAATCTCTTTGTGCCTTCCCTGATAGCCGACTTGAGCTCAAGGGTATTTCCTTTTCCGGTGTTTTGCCAGCTGAGAAACATGGTATTGACATATGATTCCATGAATACCCTTTCATCAGGTTTCATCTTTACCGATAGTTTGAACAGGTCAAGAGCCTTGCGATAATCTTTCTCTCTGAGGGCTTCAGTTGCCTGGCTGTAGAGAAGTTCAGCCTGAAGGCTTTCATCGATCGCAGTTTTATCTTCAGGAGGTTTGCCCTCACGTATTCTCAATACCGATGTGTAGGCCTTCTGGATCACAGTGAATATTTCATTGGCCAGTCGTTTTACCTCGGGATCATCGGCATATGAATAAGTATCAGGATGATTCTGCTTGACGATCCTTATGTATGCCCTTTTCAGGCCTCCTTCCGAGATGGTTCTGTCAATATCCAGGATCTCGAATGGGTCCTGATCCTTCATCTTTTTCAGTTGCTGGCGGAGTTTATCGATAAGCGCTTTATGCTGGCTTTCCTCAAAGGAAACAACGCCCGTGCAGTATAGACTCAGTAGGGCCCGGGGGGGGTCCTGGCCCAGGAGAAGAAGTTCGGATACCTTGTATTGGTCGACATTGTCGATAATAATACCCATATCCTTGGGCATGTTATCCACGAGTTTCTTGGGATGGGCATCTGCATAGGGCGACAGGGATGTAATAATACATGAGAAGGGGGTATAATCCATCACCCCTTTTCTTACCAGTTGTGAGAATTCGGTCCTGGTAATATCGGAGGTCTTGTCTATCTGTTCTTTTTCAACTTTCTGTACCGTGCCCTGCTCCCAGGAGAAGATGTCAAGGAATCGCTTATGCAGTTGTTTTTTCAGTGCTTCGGCTATCTCTTTTGGATTTACAATACCCATTTCAAGCAGAATCACCCCCTGCTTTCTTCTTTCAATCCGGGAGAGTTCGATCGATTTGTTGTTTTCTTCCTCGGTTATAGTGCCCATACTGACAAGGATATTGCCCAGGAGTTCATCTGTACTGTTGGACTGTATGGCACAGAGCAGGCCGTCTTTGAAGATGAGGCCTTTTTTTAACTGATCGGAAGAAACAAAGATAATGCCAGTGAAACGGGATTCCATCGTGTCCTTTATCAGGAGAGGGAATGGTATATCGTCTAATTTGAACACATTTTCCATATTACATATCATTATCGGAATAAAGAGATGCAAACAATAAGTTTTTGTTAATGGAATAAACAGTGTGGACAGTCCCTTGGGTAAAGGGACCAGTTGCCACACATGAAGAACGACCTGGTAAGACGTCCTGTGATGATCCTAAATCATACTTGCACAGCAGTTGTCAACCGAATACAAGCAGGATTTATCCGCTATGAGGTCTGGATTGCTGGATGGCTTGTCCTTATATTCCCCAGTAGCTCGATCATCCCGAGCGGGTGGCTTTTAATCCGTTGCGGCGCACTGGCTGTTTAAGATTTGCAGCAGGTCAATTTGATCCAATCCATTGAATATGAGTTATATACTGTCTCTTATACACATCTCCGAGCC
>OMKS01004607.1_pt1 | contig 10312 bp, 8 predicted proteins | sample 1674721 | NCBI WGS metagenome assembly OMKS01 (sample SAMN06264996, study PRJEB25208) | sediment metagenome | isolation source: hot spring sediment | place: USA: California | collected 2014-09-02 | reverse complement strand
TCGTTGTTGGTCACGCTCAAGGGTCTGCCGAGCACCTACGACAAGGATTTGCAGGAGGACAAGGAGCCGCTCTTCGATGCGCTGGACACGTTGGAACTCGAGCTGCCGGTGCTGGCAGGTGTGGTAGCGACGTTGCACATCAACTCCGAACGGATGGCATCCGCGCTGCGCGATGAACTGCTGGCGACGGAGCTGGCGGATTACCTCGTGCGTCAGGGCGTGCCGTTCCGCCAGGGACACGCAATCGTTGGGCGGGTCGTGCGCTTGGCCCTGTCGCGGGGCTGCGGCCTGCGTGATCTTTCCGTGGCCGAATACCACGCCATCTCCCCGCACTTTGGCGACGATGTGCATGACGTGCTGGACTTCCGCCGCGCCATCGAGCAGCGTTCCGTGCCTGGCGGCACGGCGACGGCGGCGGTGGAGGCGCAGATTGCGCAGGCGCGAGCGGCATTGAGTGGATGAACCAGAAAATCGGTTACGTCGCTCTTCTGGTGCGGGATTATGACGAAGCGCTTGCTTTTTACACCGGCGTCCTCGGTTTCGATCTGATCGAAGACACCGCGCTGGGTGGCGGCAAACGCTGGGTGCTCGTCGCGCCGCCGAGAGCTGCCGGAACGTGCTTGCTGCTCGCCAAAGCGACGACCCCGGAACAGATGGCCCTCATCGGCGACCAAACCGGCGGGCGTGTGTTCCTGTTCTTGCACACGGGCGACTTTTGGCGCGATTACCACGCGCTGCGGGCGCGCGGGCTTCAGTTCACCGAGGAACCGCGCCGGGAAGCTTATGGCACGGTCGCCGTTTTCGTCGACCTCTACGGGAACCGGTGGGACCTCTTGGAGTTGAGAACACCATGACATTGACATCGCGGCTTTAAGGGACGGTTGCCGGACTGTTTCCTTAACCTTCACTAGAGCCATGTCTGTAGGAGAACACCCATGACGCAAAACACCCTTCGCCAGCAATACCGCACCGACGCCAACCTGAACGCCCGCATAGACTTACACCGGCGTTTCAGCGCCAACCCGTACCCGTGGCACCGCTGGGTTTTCGATCAGCTTGCGCTACCCGCCGATGCCCGCATCCTCGAACTGGGCTGCGGTCCCGGCGATCTGTGGCGCGAGAACGCCGGCTGCATCCCCGCCGGGTGGGACGTCACGCTGACCGATTTCTCCGAGGGGATGGTCGCCTCGGCGCAACGCAATCTTGTTGAGACCGGGCGTGCGTTCACGTTCAAGCAGACCGGTGCGCAGGACCTGCCCTTCGAGGCGGATACCTTCGACGCCGTAATCGCCAATCACATGCTCTACCACGTCCCCGATCGCCCGCGCGCCTTCGCCGAAATCCGCCGCGTGCTCAAGCCCGGCGGGCAGCTTTACGCAGCGACGAACGGTGAGCGTCACATGATTGAATTATGGCAACTGCTGGAACCCTGCATCCCGCACTGCTCTGCGCGCGCGCTGGAAGTATTAAAAGGGTTTCTGCTGGAAAACGGCGCGGCGCAGTTGGCCGCAGCGGGGTTCACCGGTATCGTCTGGCGCAACCGTTCCGACGCCCTGGAAATCACCGAAGTCGAGCCGGTAATGGCCTACATCCAATCCTCCAACACGTTGATGGATCACGCCTGGACCGGGGCGGAACTCGGTGCCGTGCGCGCCGAAGTCGCGGCGCGCATCGCGGCGGAAGGCGCGTTTCACATCGGCAAGGTCGCGGGGATGTTTGTGGCGCTGTAGCATAACCTTCCGGGAAGCTCAGCACAGCCTTGTAAAAGCGAAAAAGCCGTTTTATCCAACGGTTTTGCTCCAGATCATACTCGCACAGCTTCCCGGAAGGTGCAAAATCGCCCTTGACAGAAGGTTCTAAGCCCTTAGAATGGTAGGGTATTCACCTAATCTATGAAAAGGAGGTTGTAACGCATGGATATTTTCGAGAAGTGTGGGGCTTTTACAACGGCCAACGATGTACGTGAATCCGGGCTTTATCCTTATTTTATCCCATTGACCAACAATGAAGGTTCCGAAGCGCGCATTGGCGATCATCACCTCATCATGATCGGCTCCAACAACTATCTGGGACTGACGATGCACCCCAAAGTGCGCCAAGCCGCGCTTGATGCTATCAAGACGTATGGTACGAGCTGTACCGGATCGCGCTTTCTCAACGGCACGCTGGAAATGCACCTGGAATTGGAACAGAGGCTGGCCGAGTGGGTGGGTATGGAGCGCGCCCTCGTGTTCAGCACCGGCTACCAGGTTAACGTGGGCACGATTTCGTCGCTGGTGGCACGGGATGATTTCGCCATCACTGACAAGGATGACCATGCCAGCATCGTCGATGGCTGCCGGCTTTCCTTTGGGACGATGAAGCGGTTCCCGCACAACGACATGGAGGGCCTGGAGCGCGTGTTGGCCTCCTTGCCGGAAAGGGGCGGGCGGATGGTCATCGTCGATGGTGTGTATAGTATGGGCGGCGACATCGCCCCGTTGCCGGAACTGATCGCACTGTGCAAGCAGTACGGCGCGCGGTTGATGGTCGATGACGCGCACTCCATCGGCGTCCTCGGCGGCGGGCGTGGTACGGCGGCAGAGTTCGGCGTGACGGAGGATGTGGATTTGATCATGGGGACGTTCAGCAAGTCGTTTGCCTCGCTCGGCGGTTTCATCGCGGGCGATGACTGCGTCATCGATTACATTCAACACCACGCCCGCTCGCTCATCTTCAGCGCCAGCATCCCCCCGGCCAACGCGGCGGCGGCGATGGCGGCGTTGGAAGTCATGCACGAGGAGCCGGAGCGCGTCGTACGATTGAACGAGATTGGCGCGTTTATGCGGAAACGCTACCGCGAGCTGGGCTTCAACATCGGCGAAACCGAGACACCCATCATCCCGGTGGTGATCGGCGAGGACACCAAGGCGCTGATGTTCTGGAAGGCGCTCTTCGACAGCGGCGTCTACACCAATGTTGTATTGCCGCCCGCTGTACCCCAAAACCAGACCTTATTGCGTACCAGCTACATGGCGACGCACACCGACGAGCAGTTGGAGAAAGTGCTGCACATCTTCGAGAAGGTGGGGAAAGAGTTGGGGGTGATTTAGCGGTTAACTGTCAGGGATCAGCTTTCGAGCGACGGGTCGAGGTTTTCTTCGCCCCGTCGTTTTTGTTGTTGTCATACTGCTAGATGCCACGACAAGCGCGCGTTTTTGGTTTAGCCGGGGCCTAAATTCGTTTATTCGTTGCCCCCATTCGTGGTCGGCAAGCCAGCTCCCTGAATAATTCTCATTCGCGTAGATTAGCGAGATTCGCGGTTTATTCTAGCGACAGTTGGGTGAGCGCCCAGGCGGCGTGCTCACGGACCATCGCGTCGGGGTGGGTGGCTGCGGCTCGCGCCAGGGCGGGACGTGCTGCCGGGTCTTTGAGATTCGCCAGAACGACGGCGGCGTTGCGCGCCAGGCCTTGCCAGGTGGCGCGCCATAAAGGGGTGTGACGGAAGCGCGCGCGGAAGTCGGCTTCACTCATCGTCAACAATCCCGGCAGATCGAGCGTTGCCGTTTGTGGCGCAAGAGCATCTTTGTGAGCGGCGAGCGGTTTGCGGTTCCACGGGCACACCTCCTGGCACGTATCGCAGCCGAAGATACGGTTGCCAAGCAGCGGGCGAAGGTCCTCCGGGATTGCGCCACGATGCTCGATGGTGAGGTAGGCGATGCAGCGCCGCGCATCGAGGATGCCTGGTGCCAAGAGCGCGCCGGTAGGGCAGGCGTCGATACAGCGCGTGCAATCGCCGCAACTAGGCAGCGCGGACGCGGGCGCCGGTTCCAGCTCGATCCCCAACAGGGCTACCCCCAGGAAAAGGTACGATCCCAGGCGTGGGTGAATCAGATTCGTGTTTTTCCCAATCCAACCCAAACCGGCGGCCTGCGCCCATGCGCGTTCCAGGATAGGCCCGGTGTCCACGTAGCAGCGGTAGGGGAAGTTGCCATGCGATCTGATGAGACGCTGCACCAGCGTCTCCAGGTCGCGCAGCAGCCAGCGATGGTAATCTTCACCCCAGGCATAGCGGGAAACGCGCCCGTGCAATGGCGGGAGTTCGGGATGCGGTGCGCCTGCATAGGATGCCGCCGCATAGGATGCCGCCGCATAGGATGCCGCCGCATAGGATGCGGCAACCACAAGCACCGAGCGTGTTTCAGGGAGAATGTTGCGGGGGTCGGCGCGCCGATTCACGGCGTCTGGGCGCGCCAAGTAGGCCATATCTGCGGCGTAACCGCGTGCGAGCCACTCTTGATAAGTGACCCAGGTTGGCGTAGGGCCAACCTGGGTCACTTCGATGGCCGTTATCGTTAGATCGGTGGCCAGAGATGCCAGTTCGTGTGCGTCTGGCTGCACCTCTTATTCGCCAAGCGTGAGCATGACGCTAGAGCCGCCGGTTTCATCGTCGGCGGTAATGGTAAGACTCAGGGTTTCACCATCCTTCGTCCATGTGCCCATAAGCATCTCTTCAAAGTTGGTCACATCGCCGGCTTGCCATCCCTCGTTTTCCAGCATCTCGGTGTAGAAGGTGATTGTGTCTGCAACCGGGGCAGGGCAGGAAAAGATAGACATCGCCCCCATCACCATCACGTCGGAGGCATCGGGGCACAGTTCCAGACCTGCGGGCAGCCCGCCGACGTCTGCCGGCGCTTCGATAGTAAACGGCGCGTTGACGTCGTAGATGTTCCAGGTGAGGGTGAGTTTTCCGGTGCCTTCATCCTCGAATGTTCCGGTCGCGACGACATCGTAGCGCACCACAAATTTGGGTAGATCTCTTTCGTCGACGATCCATACATCAATGACGCCTTCCTTGACGTCGGTAGCGTTGAACGCAAACATCATATCCCAGGTGCTATCTTTGAGCTGGTAATGCCGGGCGTTCATACCGTTGACATTGTCCTTACCTATGTATTTGTAGTCGCCCGCGTCCACATCAGAAAACATCTCATCGGGATCGATAAAGAACTCGCCAAATCCACCGTCTACTTCATCCTCGCTTGCGGTGGTTTGCATCCATTCTTCACCAAAGCGCATCCATTGAGTTTGCTCAATCTGGATGAATTCGATGCTTTCGCCTCCGCTATGCATGATGTAACGCTGCGCGGCAGGGCTGCGTGTAGCCTCTTCCTGAATACTGAATTCCTCGACGCTACCGTCCTCACTGGTGAAAGCCCAGGTCATATCCATACGATAGCTGTTGAGGCCTTCCAGTGCGTTTGCGTCGAAGGTGAGCGGGGCGTCTTCATCGGCGGCTGGTGCGTCCGCTTCGGTGGCCGGTGTGTCTTCTGCCCCGGCAGGCGGAGCGACCGGTGCGTCCGGCGCTTGTTCCACCTGTACATCTGTGGGAGCGGCGGGAAGCGGTTCCTCGGTGGGCTTGCCGCTAAAGAGCGCGCAACCGAGCGACAGCACAAGCAGCGCCGCGATCCATAGTACGATCCATTGACGTCTCATAAGAATCTCCTCTTGTTTGTTGAAATCTCTGGGTGCGGTATGCACCCCGTACGACGGCTATTGTACCACACATAGCGCGAAATGTTTAGGCAGACCAAGTCTACAAAAGTCTCACGCTGTGCCATATTGAACAGGCACTTACGCTGGATAAATATTTGCATAACGCCGGTTTGTGCGAAGATTTTTGTCGTCTACCCCTGCTGAATGTCTAAGAATCTATCCGAAAATTCACCGGGTGCAACATATTGCGCCTAAAGGCGCGGGTGAAAGGGTGTTTTTGCGCTTGCGGGCGCCGCCCGCAAGCGCAAAAACACCCTCAAAAAAAAAGCGGCTTTAGCCGCCCATTCCGGCGATAGCATGATACCGCGATAATTTTCGGCTAGGCTCTAAGCGAAAGCTGGACAAAGTTGGGGTTGGTGGCATAATTTATGGATAGCAGACTACGAGACTAAAGACGACTTGACTGTTTTCAGAGGGGAGGACGTATGCTTGACATCGAACTAATCCGTAACGAACCGGAACTTGTGCGCGAGGGATTGCGCAAGCGCAATGACGATCCGGCGCTGGTGGATGAAGTCTACGCGCTGGACGTCCAGCGCCGCGAGATATTGCACGCGGTGGAGACGCTGCGCGCGGAGCGCAACCGTGTCTCCAAAGAAATCGGGCGGATGAAGGACAAGGAGGCGCGCCAGGCCCGTATCGTAGAGATGCGTGAGGTGGGCGAACGATTGGCAGCGTTGGAAGAAGGATTGCGCGAGCTTGAGGCCGCCTTCGAAGAGAAACAGATGTGGCTGCCTAACATTCCCCACGCGAGCGTGCCGGTAGGCCCTGACGAAAGCGCGAACGTGGTGCTGCGCCATTGGGGTGAGCGCCGCGACTTTGCGGCGGAAGGCTTCGAACCCATCCCGCACTGGGACCTGGGACCGGAGTTGGACATCATCGACTTCGAGCGCGGGGTGAAGCTCTCCGGCAGCCGCTTCTACGTTCTCAAGGGTGCGGGTGCGCGGTTGCAGCGCGCGGTGCTGTTTTGGATGTTGGATGTGCAAACGCGGCAAAACGGCTACACCGAGGTTTACCTGCCGTTCGTCGTCAAACGCGAGATGCTGGTGGGGGCCGCGCAACTGCCCAAATTCGAGATGAACCTCTACCGTGACGTGGAGGATGACCTGTGGCTTCTTCCCACTGCCGAGGTCGCCATCACCAACCTGCACCGCGACGAGATTCTGGATGCAGAGCAACTGCCGCTGAACTACGTGGCCTATACGCCGTGCTTCCGCCGTGAGAAGATGAGCGCCGGGCGCGACGTGCGCGGCATCAAGCGCGGGCATCAGTTCGACAAGGTGGAGATGTACAAGTTCACCACGCCGGAGGACAGCTTCGACGAACTTGAAGCGATGGTGAAAAACGCCGAGGGCATTCTACAGGCGCTCGAGTTGCCATACCGTGTTTTGGAACTCTGTACCGGCGACATCGGCTTCGGCGCCGTTAAGAGCTACGACCTCGAGGTGTGGGCGCCGGGTCAGGACGCGTGGCTGGAAGTCAGCTCGTGTAGCAATGATGCGGATTTTCAAGCGCGGCGGGCCAATATCCGCTATCGCCCCGAACCGGGCGCAAAGCCGCAATTCGTGCACACGCTCAACGGCTCCGGATTGGCGATGCCGCGTGTGATGATCGCCTTGCTGGAGACCTACCAGCAGGCCGACGGCTCGATCGTCGTTCCCGATGTGTTGCGTCCCTGGATGGGCGGTCTCGACGTGATCCGGCGTTAGCGGCGCGGTCAGGTGACTAGCTTCAAACCTGACAGGTTTTTCGAGACCTGTCAGGTTTGTTTTTTTGTTGACAAGCGTGCGTTGCGTGGTATACTTTCCGGCGCGAGGAGTGGGTGATCCCCTCATCCAGGAGGGATGGCCGAGTGGACGAAGGCGACGGTCTTGAAAACCGTTGTGGCGCAAGTCACCGTGGGTTCGAATCCCACTCCCTCCGCTAAACAGTTACCCTTGCGAAGGTTGGGAAAGACTGTCCGGCGCAGCCCTTTTGCTGGTGAATTGTACTTTTAAATCAAGAACCTTCGCAAGGTTAGATAATGCTGGGGAGGTGCCAGAGTGGACGATTGGGGCTGCCTGCTAAGCAGTTAGGGGGTGAATAACTCCCTCCAGGGTTCGAATCCCTGCCTCCCCGCTAGGTGATGGACGATCAAGCCCCCGTGGCTCAATGGATAGAGCGTTTGGTTGCGGACCAAAAGGTTTCAGGTTCAAGTCCTGACGGGGGTACTCAAGAAGGCTAATCTTTGGCAAAGGCCAATCGTTGGCCTTCTTTGACTGTAAAGCGTTGATGATGCATAAGCCCCCGTGGCTCAATTGGATAGAGCGTTTGGTTGCGGACCAAAAGGTTTCAGGTTCAAATCCTGACGGGGGTATCGCGTAGGTTGGAGAATCAGTCCGATCTCTATTTTTTGTTCAACCCCCACACGCTCTTCTTCGATCTGCCTGATGGATACTGGGAGGGTGTATGCAAGCGAACGGCTTTGACGTGGTGATCGTGGGCGCCGGCCCCGCCGGTATTTTCGCCGCCCTGGAGCTTAGCCAGAATCCGAAGGTGCGCGTGGCAATCCTCGAAAAAGGCGATGACATCGACCGGCGCACCTGTCCCTTGCGCGAACACGGTGGAACTTGCCGGCACTGCAAGCCCTGCGCGATCCTCGACGGTTGGGGTGGGGCGGGCGCATTCTCCGACGGCAAGCTCACGCTTTCGCCCGCTGTGGGCGGCCATCTCGCCGAGATTTTGGGTGAGGCGCAAGCTGCGGAACTGGTCCGCCAGGCCGATGCGGTGTACCGTCAGTTTGGCGCGCCGGATAAGATTCACGGCGTCTACACCGATGAGATCGAGGCGCTGGAAAAGCGCGCGGCGCTGGCGAACTTGCATTTCGTGTCGGTGCCTATTCGCCACATCGGGACGGAACGCTGCGTCGATCTGATGCGCGCGATGCGCGATGCGCTGCTGGCGCGCGGCGTGACGATTCGCACCCGCACCGGCGTCGCCACAATCCTGACCGAAAACGGGCAGGTGCGCGGTGTGGAGACGCGCAAGGGCGAGCGCATCGAGGCCGGAGTGGTGATCCTCGCGCCGGGACGGGAAGGCGCATCCTGGCTGGAGGCGACGGCGAAAACGCTGGGACTGACGATTACGCGCAATCCGGTCGATCTGGGCGTGCGCGTCGAAGTCCCTGCGCCGGTGTTGGAGCCGATCACGCGCCTGGTGTACGAATCCAAATTCATCTACTACTCTGACAAATTCGACGACCAGATTCGTACCTTTTGTATGTGCCCTTATGGTGAGGTGAGTACGGAGTTCGCCGGCGACGTGATGACGGTGAACGGCCATTCGTTTGCGGAACACCGGACGGCCAATACCAATTTTGCGCTACTGGTGAGCAAGCAGTTCACCGAACCGTTCGACAACCCGATTGCGTATGGCAAGAGTGTGGCGCGGCTGGCGAACTTGCTCAGCGGCGGCATTCTCGTGCAACGTCTGGGCGATTTGAAGGAAGGGCGGCGCTCGACCCCCGAGCGACTCTCGCGCTCTATCGTGCAGCCCACGCTGCCGAGTGCGACGCCCGGCGATCTCAATCTTGTGCTGCCCTACCGCTATGTCGTCGATATTTTGGAGATGCTGCACGCAATGGACAAGATTGCCCCAGGCGTGGCCTCGCGCCACACTTTGTTGTATGGCGTCGAGGTCAAGTTCTACTCTAACCGGCTGCACCTGACCTCTACGATGGAAACGGAGGTCGGTGGCCTGTTCGCGTGTGGCGACGGGGCTGGTGTGACGCGTGGTCTGATCCAGGCATCAGCTTCTGGGATGGTTGCCGCGCGGGCATTACTCAGCCGTTTGTGAGGTCGGGGTCGCCGAAGCTCTCGGGATTGGTGGGCAATTCGGTATTGAATTCGCCACGTAGCGCGCGAGCGAAAACGAGGTAGCCGGTGTGGGCGATGATGCGGTCGAAGGGGCGCAGGCGGCCCGGCACGGGTTTGTAGGGCCGCAGGATCAGTTCTTCGACCTCGGTGTAGCCGAAGGCGGGTTGCTGGAGATGGCGCAGCAGCGCTGCGACCTGGTTGGTGGTCGGCAGCAGACTGCCGAAGAAGCCCCCGCCCTTGAGCGCGGCGTGGACGTGCGACAAATAATCCCAGGGTGCGCGCACGTCGAGGAACACGGCATCCACGCCTTTCTCGTCGAAGCCTTCGTCTATGTCACGGGTCTTGAACGTGACGTATTTTGTCATACCCAGGCTTTCCAGGTTTTTTTGCGCCAGGGCTTGCATCTCCGGGCGGACTTCGTAGGTGTAGACGTGGCCATAAGGCATCACCATACGCGCCAAGGCGAGCGTGAGGCCGCCACTGCCGGTCCCTGCCTCGACGATGTGTGTTCCCGGTCCGATGTTCATCTTCATCAGCATGTAACCGATTTCCTTGGGGTAGACGATCTGGGTGGCGCGGCGGATGGAGCGCACGAGTTGTTCGAGCGAAGGGGGCAGGATTTGGTACGCATAGCCGAGGTGCGTCGCAACGCTCTCTCCCCACTGTTGTCCGATAATGGCGTCGTGGGGTAGCACGCCGTGGTGCGTTTGGAAGACCTTCCCCGGTTCTACAAAGGTGATGGTTTCCTTGCGATCTTTGCCAACCAGGAGTACAATGTCACCTGCCTGGACGTAGAGGGTGTTTTTTTCGTTATCCATAAGTTCTCCTATAGAGACTTAGTCTCTATCCGAAAATTATAACTGCGGGCGTTTTTGGTGCTTCAGCGGCGAATTCTCGGATAGGTTCTTAGTCTTGACAACAAC